>Ga0302202_10003527_pt1 | contig 17103 bp, 12 predicted proteins | sample II_Bog_N3_3_FD_194579 | JGI IMG/M metagenome (GOLD analysis project Ga0302202, IMG submission 194579) | Peat permafrost microbial communities from Stordalen Mire near Abisko, Sweden - II_Bog_N3_3 | ecosystem: Environmental > Terrestrial > Soil > Wetlands > Peat | place: Sweden: Abisko...
CGAAGAGGACGCGCCTCCGCGTGTCGAGGGCCTGAGGCGGGCGTTCAACACGCCGTTCTGGCCGCATGTCCTCGCCACGACTTCGATCGGTCAGGAGGGGCTCGACTTCCACAGCTGGTGTCGGCGGATCGTCCATTGGGATCTTCCACCGAATCCGGTCGATCTCGAACAGCGCGAGGGCCGTATCTCCCGTTATGGCGGCCTGTTGATCCGCCGGCCGCTGGGCGCAAAGGTGCGCGAGGACGCAGTGGCGGCCGGCAAGGGCGGGCGATCGCCGTGGAAAGCGGCTGCGGCCTTTGGAGAGGCGCGCTTCCTCAACGACACCGGCTTGTCGCCATGGTGGACGTTCGAAAACGCCGATATTGACCGGCATGTTCTGGCATTGTCGAAGAGCCGTGACATCGCGCGCTTCGATCACCTACAGCGCCAGCGTTTGCTCTATCGCCTGGCGCTTGGCCAGCCGAACCAAGAGGATCTGGTGAATCACCTTGCGCGCGGTAGCGACGAGAAAATTGCCGCACTCAGCGCTCTTGCCCTTGATCTCCGTCCGGTGTTGGGAGCGCAGAAGCGGTCTTTAGGTGACACCTCAGCTGATGCCGCACTGAAAGCATGACGAACCTTGGGCGCTTAGCTACCGGCAACTGTCAAAAATCTGAATGTCCAGTTCCGGCAGAAACCGACTTTTGCGCTTCCGCGTCGGAACGACGTGACTTGGTCGTCTTCCGACGCGAACTCGACCGAGCTTTGAGCGGCAAGATTTGTTTGCTGCGAACTGCCCTGCTGGATCATATTCCGTGAGTTGGTCCGCCGATAGAGTCCAGCCACTCATCTCGTTCACGGATCGACTGCGCCGCAGTCAACCTGATACGTCGAGTTGGACGTGTTCGGTCCTCGAACGATTTTTGTCGTCACGATGAAATGTGTAGATTCCGAGGGAAGCCGCCCCCCAATTCCGAAATGATGCCGCCCCCCTGTTCCGAGAAATAGTCGCCCCCGGATTCCGAAATGATGTCGCCCCCTTGGATGCGATATCGAACGGGGTCCGCCGGCGGGGTTAAGATCGCTGCTTTGGGCATGTCCAAGGGAGCGTCTGATGCCGGCGGAAAGGGTAACTATGCGGCGTGTCCGCGAGATGTTGAGATACCGGTTCGAACAGGAACTGGGCTACAAGGCGATATCGTATCGCGTGGGCGTGGTGCCCTCGACGGTCCGCGAAACGCTGAAGCGCGTAGCGGCGGCCGAGTTGAGTTGGCCGTTGCCGGACGACATGAGCGATGGGGCGCTGGAGGCCGCGCTGTATCGCGAGGCTGGCAAGAAGACCGGCTTCCGGCGGTGTCCCGAGCCCGATTGGCCGAAGCTTCACCGTGAGATGCAGCGCAAACATGTGACGTTGCAGATCTTGTGGGACGAGTACATCGCCGCACATCCCGACGGCTATCGCTACAGCCGTTTCTGCGACCTGTATCGTGGATGGGCGCTCAAGCTGCCCGTGACGATGCGGCAGAACCACGCGCCCGGCGACAAGCTGTTCGTGGACTATGCCGGTGACAAGCTGGCAGTGGTGGTGGATCGACTGACCGGCGAGGTCCGTGACGCGCACATTTTTGTCGCGGTGCTGGGTGCGTCCAGCCTGTCCTATGCGGAGGCGACGTGGACCGAGGCACTGCCTGACTGGATCGCGGTCAACGTCAATGCGCTCGAAGCGATCGGTGGCGTGCCGGCGCTGTTCGTGCCCGACAACGCCAAGGTCGCAGTCATCAAGGCGTGCCTTTACGACCCGTGGGTCAATCGCAGCTATGCCGAGATGGCGGCCCATTACGGCAGTGCGGTGCTGCCGGCACGACCCAGGAAACCGCGCGACAAGGCCAAGGTTGAGCGCGCCGTGCTCATCGTCGAGCGTTGGCTGTTCGGGCGCTTGCGGCACCGGACGTTTTACAGCCTCGCCGAACTCAATGCTGCCATCAGGGAGCTGGTGGCAGACCTGAACGACAAACGTGTTCTGCGCCGTCTCGGTCAGACCCGCCGGCAGTTGTTCGAGGAGCTGGATCGGCCAGCGCTCAAACCGCTGCCGGTAGAGCGCTATGTCTATGCCGAGTGGCGCCGCCGACGTGCCGGACTCGACTATCACGTCGACATCGACCGGCACTATTATTCGGTGCCATATCGCTTTGCCCGCGAGCCTATCGAGGCACGGATCACAGCGCGCACCATCGAGTTGTTCCACCAGGGCGAACGCATTGCTGCACATATGCGCGGATCGGGCAATGGCCGGCATACGACGATTCCCGACCACATGCCGTCTTCGCACCGCCGGTTTGCCGATTGGACAATCGAGCGGATCAACCGTGAGGCGGCGTCGATCGGCGAGCGCGCCGCCCTGCTATGCGAGAAGATCCTGGTCGAGCGCTCACACCCCGAGCAGGGCTTCCGGGCATGTCTTGGCATCGTGCGCCTGGTGAAAAGCTTTGGCCGCGAACGGGTTGAAGCGGCTTGCAGCAGGGCACTCGACATTGAGGCCCGGACCTACGGCTCGGTCAAATCGATCCTCGACCATGGCCTCGATAAGCTGCCCGCCGAACGGCCCGCAAACGGTCCACCCATCGACCACCCCAACATCCGGGGTTCCCGATATTATCACTGAAGGAGACGAGAATGTTACCACATCCAACCCTCGAACGGCTGAACGCCATGGGGTTTGCCGGCATGGCGCGCGCGTTCGGCGAACTGGCCAGCAATGCTGAAGCCGAGCGCCTGACCCACCAAGAATGGCTGGCGTTGCTGCTCGATCGCGAGTGGAGTTTCCGCCACGATCGCAAGCTGGCCGCGCGCCTGCGCTTCGCCAAACTCCGCCACCAGGCGGCGCCTGAAGATGTCAATTACCGCAGTGATCGCGGCTTGGACCGTGCGCTGTTCATGAAGCTCATTGCGGGTGACTGGATTGCCAACCATGACAGCTTGGTCATCACTGGCCCAACAGGCGTCGGCAAAAGTTGGCTTGCCTGCGCACTCGGCCACAAGGCGTGCCGTGATGATCGCTCCGTCTTGTACCAACGCGTCCCAAAGCTGTTTGCCAGTCTGGCGCTCGCCCGGGGCGATGGCCGACATGCCCGGCTCCAGCGCACCCTTGGTAGTGTTCAACTTCTGATTCTGGACGATTGGGGTCTCGATCCGCTCGATGCCCTGGCCCGCCATGACCTGCTCGAAATCCTTGAGGAGCGGTATGGTCGCCGCTCGACCATCATCACCAGCCAACTGCCTGTGACTGCTTGGCATGAGGTGATCGGCGACCCGACCTATGCCGATGCCATCCTTGACCGCCTCGTCCACAACGCCCACCGACTGAACCTCGAAGGCGACAGTATGCGCCGCCTGAAAACAAACCCGACCGCTTGACGGCGGCCAAGAACGAAACCAAAACGATCAATGCCGGAAAGGCCCCGTTCCCGAGGGGGCGACATCATCTCGGAATAAGGGGGCGCGATCTTCTCGGAACGAGGGGGCGGCTTCGTCGGAATCCGCAGCGCGACAATCAACGCTTCTTCCTCGCCGAACAACAGCGTTGCGGCAATGTTGCGGGCTTCGCTCACAAAATACCGGTGCTGTGTTTCCCAGCTGTCGCTGTCACAATCATCGCTTGAACAGAACAGGGCGCGCTCCATCAGATCGACCAGCTCGCCGAGTTCGACCTTGGCGCCTTCGGCAATGAGAACGATCGCATCGTCGAGACTATAGGCGTCGTTGCCCGCTGCCAGCACACTGATGTCGAACGTGCGCACTTCCGGCCGAGCATCACTGGCACCGGACGGCGTGATCGTCAGATCGAGGTGGAGGTTCGACACCCGTCCAGACGCCATCCCCACGGGGAGCAATTCGGCGGCACCATCGCCATAAGCCCAACTCTCGCCGCCGTGTTCGAACGTGAAATCGATCGCGATGATTCGCGGCAAGCGATCGTACCAGCCATAACCTTCGAACGCCGCCTCGCAGCACACGGCCTGAGCTCCCAACAGCGCGGCATTGCCAATGACCGGTGCCGCTGCCTGCTCCAGGTCGGCCTCGCGGCATGGCACAATGATTGTGCCTTCTGCCGGCAACCGGTCGCCCTGTAGCCAATCATTGTTGTCAGCCTGGCTCGGGCGCCAGCCCTCGAGCCAGGCAGTGGCTTCCGGCAAGGCCGCGCCAAACTGGCCCGCGCGCTGCCAATCGCTGAACGGCAGGCGATGTTCGCCGACAGCCGCAAGGCTGCGATAGATCGCCCCTTCCATGGCGATGCGCAGCGCCGCCAACGCATCGTTGTGGACCATTTCCTTGCGCGCAGGCAGCACCAGTTGCAGCGCCGGTGCGTCGATGATGTCGACGCGGACGCTCCACGTATTCCCACGCAGTTCTCTCACTTCAACCGATTGGCAAGGCACCGTGACGCCATGAAAGTTGATGCGCGGTGTATCCTTGGGTTCCGAGCCATATTTCGTGAAAACGCCGATCCGACACCCCTGCCATTCCTCGATGTGGCAAGCGCCATCGAGGAAGTCCTGTCGCGGCGTCTCGACGCCCTGGAACCATACCGGAAGGGGATAATGGCGCGCCGCGTCCAGTACCGCCGAATTGAGCGGCGCAATCCAGGTTTCGGGAAGCACGACCGCAATCTCGGTTCCCTCGGAAATTGAACAGGGCCGAACCGACAGGATCGCCCCGCCCTGCCAGGCGTCCTCGGGTATCAGAACCTCCCAACCGCTGTCGGCAGCCCGGGAAAACGAGCGGATCGCGACATAGCGCCCGGCGAGGCTGAAGAAGCCCATGCCGGCCGGGTCTTCCCGCTGCGCGATCTCGTCGCCCCAGCCCGACTCTCCCAGTGTCAGGACTTTGGCGGGGTCGTCGATGCCGGAGCCGTTGTCGCGGATGACAAGCGCCGGCCATCCGCCCAGCGTGCCGGTGTCAATTTCAACACGGGTTGCCCCGGCTCGCCGGCTGTTCTGGAGCAACTCGGCCAAGCAGTCGAATAGTGTCCCGTTGTAAAGTCTGGTCACACGGGTGATCAGCGATTGACCGACGCGGGGCTGGATTGTGGCTGGCAGGGTCATGGAATCGTACTCCACAAATGCAAAAGCCCGGCGCGAACCGGGCTGACAGGTTGGGAATGGATTTGAGCGGACGAGCCAAGGGCTTCGTCGTGCGTCCAACATTGGCCGATGGCTGTCCGGCCTCAGGCAGCCAGCGCAAGATCGGCGGGAGTTTCGGTGATCACGCCTTCATCTGCTTGCACCGATCCAGCCTTGCCTGCCGCTGCGTGGATCCAGTCGGCGGCCGCTTGCGCTTGCGCGGCGGCGGTGAAGATCGCCTTGGGATCATGCCGCAGCGTCGCCAACCAGCTCGAAAGGTAAGCAGCGTGGTCGGGTCTTGGTGTGCAGGCAAGACCAAGATCTGCCATGACCATGGCTGAGGTCAGTTCGGCAACGAGCTCTTCCCTGCCGCGCGTGGCCCGGTCCTTGTGGTAATCACGCAAGGTGTCGCGCGCGAGCCGCGCCGGATGCCCGGTGCCGTGCCCGATTTCGTGGGCCAATGTGCTGACCAGATCGAGATCGCTGTCAAACGCCGGGCGTTCCGGCATGAAGACCTTGTCGATGTCGGGCCGGTAGTAGGCATCGTGTAATCCGTATTCGACCGGGATCCCGACGCTCTCAAGAAAGACAAGGGCATCCGAGATAGCGGTCGTGACCGGCTGAACGTCCTTGATGGTATCGGTATCGACACCGTCGACCTGGTCGCGGTTGAACACAACAAACGATCGGGCGAAGAAGCGGGCTCGGCCGTCCCCATCCCCATCACCCGGCATCGCGCTGGCATTGCCGTCGGATCGTTCGACCTTCTTCCACAAGATGACGTGGGTGCCGTTCTCGCCTTTACGCACCTGACCATCGTGCGCTTTCCACTGCTGGTAAGTGGCCCAGGTGCCCGAGGCATAGCCCAGTGCATCGGCCGTGGCCCATAGCACGAGCCGGTTGATACCCGAGTAGCGCCTGCCGGCTACGCTGGTCGGACGCATCACAGGCGTGCCCTGGTGATGCCACGGCATTTTCCAATCACCGGCCCCTGCCTCAATTGCCGCGATCAACTGGTTGGTGACGGTGCCATAGATATCATGACGGTGTTTCATGGGGTAAACCTCCATAGTTTCGAGCGTTAACGCGCCCGGCTTCCCGATTTTCCTCTGGCGGCAGAGCAACAGGCGCGGGAACGAACAGCGGGGGCCGGCTGCGCCAACCCCCGCTTCGGTTGTGTCGGGCTGTGTCGGGTCAGGCCGCGTCGGAGACCGGTTCTGAAGCCTCGTTCTGGTTCGCCGCGTCGCAGGCGGTGTCGTCAGCGCTCGGGGCGATATCAGCCTGCTCATCAGCGAGGCCCGCGTCCTCGACTTCGCCGGCCGACCCGAACCGCATGGCGTCCGGCACCCATGCGAGCGCGCGGGCCTTGACCTCCGGTTCGGTGATCGCGTCACCGGCGCAAAGCCGGGCCGCCGCCGAGGCGAGTTCTGCCTTCTTGGCCGTCGCGTACCGCCCGGGAAGCTCGGGATCGAATTGCCCGAGGATGCTCAGGATCTGGCCCTTCTTGATGCGATCGAAGAAGTTCTCGGCGCCGGGGCGCCAGTGGTCGGCGATGGCGATGCCCATGAGTTCGCCAAGGCCGGTCTGAAACGCCGATTTGTGCGTCCCATTGGCGAGACCCGCTGTCAGGCTCTGGCTGACAGCATAGGCGAGCCAGCACGCACGGGTGTCATCGTCGAGAGCCCGGAACGCGAGGAACGCGGCGAAGCTGTCCTCTTCGCGCGCCCAGTCGTGGGGCAGCGAAGCACGGATCGTTTCGAGTTCGGTGACCGCGGGGCTGACCGGAATTCCGGTGAGGCCCATCGGCTCGTTACGATCAACGATGCGGATCGTGCAGCCGTTCTTGGCTGTCCCGAAGTGCCCAGCCAGATCGCGTGCCAGCGAGAAGATCGCCAGATCAAACGCGAGCGCATGATCATATGCGAGATGCAATGCCAGGACATCCCGGCGATCCTTGGCCATCTGCTCTTCGAGCGAACGTGGGAGGGCAGCTTCGGTGGCGGCATCTTCGTCACCATCCCCGATCGTGCCTGGAGCGTTCCCAGCGGGATTGCTGCGGCGCTCGGGTTTGGCCGAGGTGTAGAAGGTTTCAAGGAGGCGCGGGCTACCGTCTTTGCCCAGCACCAGGAACGTACCCACATTAGGCCTGTCGTCATCGGGGATGAGATACTCGGTTTCCCCAAGCTGCTCGTATTCGGCTTCCAGCGCATCGTGCTCCGTCTCGAGCGCAGTGGTGACATCATCGTCCTGCGGGTCGTCAAGCGCTTCGCCGATTTCCTCGATGCGCTCCGAAATCTCCAGCATGCGCGCGGCAGCTTCAGCGCTCGGTCCCTCACGGCGTGGCCAGTAAGCGTGCAAGTCCTTGGTGTCCTCGTAGCTGACATGGGTCGCAAGAAGCGGCTTGACCCAGCCAAGGCGGCTGCCCAGCGCTGCAACGTCCGCCTCGAAGGTCAGCTTCTTCAACGCCAGTTCCATGGCAAGGTCGCCGTCGAGCCAGAGCCCCTCCCCTTCCCCGGCAAACAGGTCGCGCTCGATACGTCCGCCACAGCCGGTGTACTCCGCTTCACCCAGAAAGCGCGCGACGGGATGGCTGGAAGCCAGCGACTCCTCTGCGATGGCCCGGCGGATCGCCTGCGCATTGTCACGCTGCCAGCTGGTGGACAGCCGCTCCCATGCTGCCTGCTGACAGTCGCGATCGCCGATCGAGCCATAGGCCATCGCGACATCGAGCGTGATGTCGCCTGCGGCCAACGCGGCGAAAATCGGCTCGGCCAGGTCCGCCAAACGCAGGCGGCCCTGCACATGGCGCATGGTAACGCCGAACCGCCGGGCGACAGCCTCGGCGTCGGTGCCTTCAGCCACGATATCGGTATAGGCGCGGGCTTCGTCAGCCGGCGTCATCGCCTCGCGGATAAGGTTTTCTGCCAGGCTGATTTCGCGGGCGGCGGCATCTTCGTCACCGCACAGCCGCACATCGACGGCGTGATCCTTCGGCAGGACACCGCGTTCGATCAGCAGGCCGATCGCGCGCCAACGCCGGCCGCCGGCATGGACATCGAAAAGTGTCTTGCGGCCTTTTGCCGGACTGACGATCAGGGGCTGCAACAGGCCGTGTTCGGCAATGCTGGCAGCAAGCGCGTCAAGCCCGGCTTCGACATTCGCTTTGCGAACGTTGCTGTCGGACAGACGCAGCTTGGCGTGTTGGATCGTGGTGGTCTGCATGAAGGGTCTCCCGGACCGGTTCCGAGGCCCGGATCATGCGAGACACTTTTGTCTCCCAGGGGGCCTCGACCCCTCGTTCACCCTCTCTCCTCCTTGCGGTCCCGCCTCCACAGGGTGCTGCGCTGGAATAGGCGCGGGAGGGGAATATACCCGGTTGACCCCACACAAGCTTGGCGGGATAGGCTGCCCGTAATGGACTTTGACGACCAACTTCGTCGCTTCTTCGGGACCGACGACCTCGGCACCCTCACCCCGGCCGCGCTTGCCGGCGGGGTCGAACACATGCGTGTCGAATTCGGGCTGGAGAAGGACGAAAGTCGGCGGTTCGCAATGTGGACGATCCTTTACATGCTGGGCGAAGCGCCGGATCTGGATGTCGCGTTCAAGGACCCAGCCGACCGCGACGCGGCGCGCAATTTTATGGATATGATGGACAAATCGGCAAGCGACTAGCCACGTGGGGCTCGTGCTGACACCTCCTCAGCCTGTGCGATGCCCAGCTTGCAGACACCAACCAACTGGCCTAAACTGCACCAATAGTATGATCATCGGCATGGAGGCCGGCATGGCTACGGTGCGCAAAACCATCACATTGACCGAGCAACAGAATGCGTGGATCGCTGCGCAGATCGCCGCCGGTCATTACACCAATGACAGCGAAGCGATCCGCGACCTCATCCGGCGCGACCAGGAACGCAGCTTCGAGATCGAGACGATCCGGCAGGCCCTGATCGAAGGTGAACAGAGCGGAGAGCCGGAATCTTTCGACTTCGCGGCATTCAAGCAGCGCAAGACCGCGCAATATGGCTGAATTTCGGCTCAGCCCACGAGCCCAGCGCGACCTTGAGAGCATATTCGACTACACGGTAGCACAATGGGGTCTGCCCCAGGCAATCCGCTATACCGAAACCCTCGAAGCTGCCTGCGCCGCTATGGCGCAAGCGCCGCTTCAGTCACAGAACTGCGCGACGATCAGGCAGGGCTATCGGCGACGCAATGTCGAACAGCATGCCATCTACTTTCGGCAAACCGCCTACGGGATTGCGGTCATTCGTATTCTTCATCAGCGGATGGATCAGGTGAGACACTTGTGAGCTCAGCCCCGTCGGATGGCTGCTGATTTCCTCGCTTGGATTTTCGCACAGTTTGCCGCTAGCAGTTTTACTTCCACGAACCAGGGAAGTTGAAACCAATGAACAACAGTGACCTTGCAGATACGATTGCTGCTGCGCACGGACTGACCAAGGCCGATGCGCGCAAGCTGGTCGATGGCGTATTCGCCGAGATCGCTGCCGCGGCAGCCAACGGTGATGAAATCAGCTTGAACGGCTTTGGCAAGTTCAAGGTGAAGGCGACAGAAGCCCGCGAAGGCCGCAATCCCTCGACCGGGGCGACCATCCAGATCGCGGCTTCAAAGAAGCTGACTTTCGCGCCCGCCAAGGCGGTGAAAGACAAGTTGAACGGATGATTCGGCTATAGCGCCCTGCCCAAAGGCGGGGCGCTGACCGACCCGCAGCCAGCCTGGAAATCCCATGGCCTTGGCAACGTCCTCGGGTATTTTGACGGTTGCCGAGGTCGAGAATTCTCCCTTGGTGGTCACTGCTATCACGACCACCCTTCCCTCACCGGCTGCGATCACCAGCACTGGACGCGCCTTGTTGCCTTCGCTCGCCCCCTGAGCGGCATCAGCTTTGAACAGGTAGACGTAGTTGGGAACTTCGCCGAGTTTCGGGAACGGAAAACGGCTTACTCCCGCCATTGGCCCGTTGCCACTTCGTCTGCTGACGGACCGAACCGGGTCAGAAAGCTGTCATCCTCTTCGCTCAACTCTTCGGCCACGATGACACGCCGGTTGCCGTGCAGAACCTTGATCGCCTCCTCGGCCAGCGCGAAATAATCCGGGCTGACGACATAGGCATATGGCCGTTTGCGTTTGGTGAGTGCAACCGGGCGTTGACGGCTCGTGTCGATAAAGCCACCTGGTTGGTGGTGGAACTCGGTGAGGCTCACCTCGACGGGTTCAGTGGGGCCGGCCATCTCATTCTCCTTAAAATTGGCATTATGGCTATTTTGCTGAAAAATAGCCATAATGCTGACTCCCTGGTTTCCAATCATGGCTCCGAACTGACGACCTCCCGCTCAACGAGATAGAGCGGAGGCGGGCATATCCTTGGCGCTCCATCTGACGTGCTATCGAGCGGCGATAGCGAGCGGGCCAATCCAGGTGTCGCTTGAGTCGACGCTCAAGCTTCACCGCATGGCTTGCCAGCGCCGCGCGGCGGATGAAAAGCGCGGGATCGATCCAGTTGGCCCGTGCATCTTCCAATCTGCGGACTGCATCATAAGCGCGCTGGAAGTCGGATTCGGCTTTGGCGGCGCGCTGGAAAAGACACCCATCGTCGTGTTCGATCGGCGGGAAGCCGGATCCCGGACATGGTGCCCCGCCGACATAATGGCAGGTCACCATGCCGTTCTTGCGCAAAGACTTTCGCCGCCCGCAGATCTGACATCGATAGCCGCTCATGCCGCCAGCTTTTCCAGAATATCGTTGGCAGTCTGGACGGGGACGAACAACCGGCATTGAAACTGGATGATTTCAGTGAAACAGCCCTTGGCTTTGTAAGCCGGAAGCGCACGGGCATCGAAACCGAGGATCTCGAGCCGCTGTTCGCCGTTGACGCGCGAACGCTTGAGATTGAGGCCGCGCGCCGCGTTGATGGGCACCACCTTCCCCGCCAAGGCCGCGCTGACGATCTCGGATGCGGTCAGTTGGATTGTTGAACCAAGGCCAAGCTTGTCGAGCAGTGCGTTGACGGCATCGACTGGCACGATGCGGCCGAGCAGGCTGCGGCCCTCCTGAGTAACGAGGCGGCGAACCTGTGCATCCTCGCCGAGCAGGTTCCAGATCGGCAGGAGCCTCCCGGTGGCGAGGAAGAACCGCTCCACGTGCGGATGCTGTGCAACATTGTCGGCCTCTGCTTGCCATAGCGGCGTGAAGGCTGCGGCATCAATGTCGACCCAATGGCTTTCCTCAAGATCGTTTTGCGGGATCAGCGAACTGCGTCCCTGCCGGTAGAGCTTCCAGACCTTCATCAGATGCCCGTCCTCATCGAGCCATGGCCGTTCAGGAACAAGCAATGCGACTTTGCCCGAGCGTTCGTTCCGCATGAACCGCCCCTGCCCCGCCGCCCTCGCCACGCGGACAAGAATGTCGTCGAGCGAGGTGATTTTGACCGCCCACTGGGCCTCGATCGTCAGGAGCTGGGTTATGCTGCCAGCTTTGTCGCGGAACAGTTCTCGCTCCTCGACGATGGCCAGCTTGTCCGCGATCAGCGTTTCGACGCCCGCATCGAACGTGCCGGCCTTCTTGGCCGCCTCGATACGTGCTTCGACCAGGCCAAGGAATTCGTCGAAGATGGCGTTCTGCATCGCGATCGGCAGCGCCAAAATGCGGTTGAGCCAGCGCTGGATTGGCGGCAGACTCTCGACCAGCGAGCCCTCGTATTCCAGCTTGAGGCCGGTGCGGTCGCAGAACGCGTCAAAGCTGGTCGATGCCAGCTTGCCGGCGTGGAGCAGGCGATACCACTGGACCAGACCTTCACGAGCGTACTCGCTCTCCAGATTGTCGGCGGGGTTGAACAAATTCTGCCCCCCGGTCTGGCGTTGCCCACGCGTCAGCGCACCCAGCGCATCGAGCCGGCGCGCGATCGTCGAGATGAACCGCCGTTCCCCCCGACAATCGGTCGTGACTGGCCGGAAGATCGGCGCAGATGCCTGATGGGTGCGGTTGGTGCGCCCAAGGCCCTGGATGGCCTTGTCGGCCCGCCAGCCCGGCTCTAGCAGGAAATGCACACGGCGCTGCTGGTTTAGCGCGGCAAGGCTGGCATGGTACGACCGACCAGTGCCACCAGCGTCGGAAAAGACCAGCACGCGCTTCTTGCAAGCCATGAACAGATTGGCGTCAGCAATGCCGGACGAGGCCGAACGCGATTGCAGCTTCTGCGAACCGTCTGGCAAAGTCAGGAGCCGCTTGGACCTCCCGGTCACTTCGGCCACGGCATCGACACCGAAACGGGTTATGATGGCATCGAGGGCGGAGGCAATCGGTGGCAGTGCCGCGAGCAGTTCGATGGTCTCGTCGCGGATGCGGATCGCATCAGGGCAATGCACGGGGTTGCCGTCATCGCCGATTCGGGGGCGTGACCGCTCGTTGCCTTCGTCATCGAAATAGCTTTCCATCGCCCGGGTCGGAAAGGCGTGCTGCAGATACGTGAGACAAAGCTCCTTGGGAGACAGATCGATCGCCAGTTCGGCCCGATCTTCAGCATCAAGATCGGCAAGGCGCCGGTCAAGCAAGGCTTCGGATGTGGAAACCAGCTGAACCACCGCGCTCATCCCGTCGTCCAGCGCGCGGCTGATCGCCGGGAGCAGGGAGGGCAACTTCATCGACAGCAGCAGCTGGCCGAAGAACCGCTGCACCGAACTCTGGAATCGGCTGCGCGCCGCTGATAGCGCCTGCCCGTTAAGCGTTTTGCCCTCAAGCGGGTCGATCACGCCCGATGCCATCAATGCCGTCTCAAGGTTCCGATGGATGACCGACCAATTTTCGGACCAGGCGTCGAAGTCGGCGATCTGGTCTGGCGTTAGCCGATGTTCCAGAATGTCGTATTCTACACCGGCGTAGGACAGCGAGCGCGCGGTATAGACCCCCATCGCTTTCAATTCGCGCGCCACCAGTTCCATGGCGGCAATTCCGCCCTCACGGATGCGCGTGGTGAAACTGGTGCGATCAGGGAACTGTGTCCCCTCTCCCCATAGTCCAAGCCGCACCGCGTATGCGAGGTTGTTCACGTCGGTGGCACCAGTCGCCGAGGCGTAGACAACCCGGGCTCGTGGCAGGCGGTTCTGAAGCTCGACCCCGGCGATACCCTGTTGTGAACCCTTGGTGGAACCGAACCGCCCTTCCCCACCGGCAACTCCGCCCATAGCATGGGCTTCATCGAACAGGATACACCCTTCGAAATCGGGTCCGCACCATTCGAGGATCTGTTGAAGCCGGGTTTTGCCGCCGGATGCACTGCGCAGCGTGGCATAGGACGAAAACAGGATACCCGCGCTCAATCCGATCCTCGCCTCAGGCTTGAACTTCGACAGCGCATGGATGTCGATGCCCATCCCGCCCATGGCCTCCCAGTCTCTCACGGCATCACATTGGAGCGCAGAGTTTTCGGACACCCAGATGTGCCGGCGATTGCCACGCAGCCACTGGTCCATCAGGATCCCGGCGAGTTGCCGCCCCTTCCCTGCCCCGGTTCCGTCGCCAAGGAAGAAGCCCTGCCGGTAAATATGGCCATCGGTGTTGGGCACCGGGTCGAGGCCTTTGTCCGGCATGACATAGCGGCCGGGTAAATCGTGTTCGAGCGCGTCGAGGGCGTGGACGACGGTTTCGAGTTGCGCGGCCGATAGAACATGGTTCGCGATCACGGGCTTCGGCAACCGCGGCACGTAATTTGGTGCTGGGGGTATCACCGAGGCCATGGCGGCCGATTCCACGAGAGCGGCCGGATGGTCTGCCGCGTTCGCAAAGACGATGCGTTGCGGCCGCCAGGCTGCAAAGACACCTGCACCACCGGTTGCGTCATCCGGCGCTTCGATCAAGCTGTAGGCTGCTTCCGCCCAGGCCTGCCCTGCCCCTATATCGACAGAGGGTTGTTTGACCGACGCTGGTCGTGGGCGGACTGCCTGAGCTTTGAACAATGGTCCTCCGCCTGTGGAGCGCAGGGCATCCGACCGCGCCGCGCCCGTGGTCGCGAGGCCCAAAGGCAAACGCGCCGGCATCTGTTCGACGAACGGGAGAAGTTCGAGGAGCGAAGCTCGCTGGACGACGGTGGTAGAAAGTTGGCCAGAGGCCTTGTCGATTGCCAGGAGCCGAACGGGAACGCTCGTGCCATGGGATTTGAATGCACCTTCGACGCGGAAGTGTGCCGCGACGCGGCAGCCCTGCAACGCGCGTGCGAACACCTCGCCTGCCCGGCCCTGTGCTGAGAAGCTGTCGGGCATGATTGCGACAAGCCGACCGCCAGGGCGCAGCGCAGTGACCGCAGCGGCGATATGTCGTGCCGCGGCAAGCTTGTCCTCACCGCCCGCCGCGTTGCGCGCGAACGGTGGGTTCATCACAATGACGCTGGGCTGGATCCCCAGCTGGCTCACCTTCGTGCCATCCTCACGCGTGACGGACGCAGATGGGAACAGCAGTCGCAGGATTTCCGCGCGGGTCTCATCAATCTCGTTGAGATGGAGCGCGCTGCAATTCCCGACCCATCCGGCCAGCATGCCGGTGCCGGCGCTGGGTTCGAGGACAATGTCATCTGCAGAGATCGATGCCATTCGCGCGACCAGCCACGACAGAGCTAGCGGCGTTGAGAAATGCTGGAGAGCGACCTGGTCCTCGCTCCTGACCGTTTGGGTGGGCAACAGTCCCGCCAATCTGTCGAGCATTGCAACGGTGTCTGCTGGCACCACTGGAAGCGTGGTTTCACGTAGGAAGAGGATCAGGGCGATTTCCGCGGCGATGAAGCTGTCGCGTTGAGTCCAGGCGCCACTCGCTGCGGTATCTCCAAAGGCAGCATACATCGCCTCGTTCAGGCTGGCTCGGGTTATGCGCTTCGCTTGCGACAGGCCATGCATCAGACGCTGGGCAACTTCGATCAGTCGAGCGGCAAACGATGTCGTCTCGGGGAGTGTGTTGGGCATGGGCAGCAATCCTCTTTTCGGCCAACGCGGCCGAAAGCTCCCCTCCCGCTTTCCTTTGAGCTGCGCCTGTAACCTTTGTGACGCTGCTCATTTGAATGAAGTCGAATAGGTTCCGTTATTTTACAATGTGTTGTATGACTTCTCGCTGGCTCGTCTCTTGTTTTCCGATCGGGTGGAGGTGAAGGGCTGTTTGGCCTTGGAATAGCCCGTTGGGCGTCGCCTCGTTGAACTTCTCCCCTTCTCAAAAAGAAAATTGGAAATTTCAGCATGGGTTAGACTGGTTATTCGAGTTGTTAGATAAGTTAGGCAAATGCTGATGATGCTCCGACTCGGCTTGATTGCGTGAGTCGCGGTGTTTCGGTCGTTCCGGATGTGTCGGGGATGTGTTCTCGATAGATCGATGAGGCCGTTCCTGAAGGTACGATCATTTGTTCCCGATGTGTCGATCATGCCGGCTACGCCGTTCCTGAAATGTCGAAACCCTCAATCAAGATGCTCCAATGGGGCAGGGATTGAATCAGTTCCGCGCCCTCGCAGTCGATCTATGTTCAATCTCGCCTGCCGGTTGAATCTATATGGCCCTTCGGTGGAGAACCGGGTGAGCTGCACGACACATCAGGAACAGGATCTTGCGGTTCGGAGCTCGCCAGAGATTTGCAGACGCCTCTAGCGGAGATTGTTGCGATACTTCTCGTGGTGACGTTTCACAAATCCTACGAATGCCTTTTGCCAGTCAACCGGGCTACGTTTGCTGTCAGCATTGACCCACTGTTCAAACTCGGCGTGCAGGGTGTAGAGATCCCAGCCAGGGCACACTTCACGCAGATGGGTGATGGTTTCATCGGTCATGAAACCGCGCGTCGCCGCATTCGACAATCCGGCAAGGGTGTTCTTTATCATCCAGCTCGCGTCGACAACGTCCGCTACCGCGGGAGCGGGCTTTGGTGCTGGCAAACCTGCAATCTTGGTCTGATGTTTCCCCGGGGAAACAGTCCTGATCGGTAGCGGGGCAGGGGGGGGCGATGCAAGGTCGCGATTGGCGCCATTTTTTCCATCGACCCGTTTCATCCGCAGGCATGGCTCATTGCTCCGAGCAGGCTCGACAGAGAGGTCGTAGCCCGGAAGATCATTCTTTTCGGCAAGTTTCAGAAGCTCGAATTTGAAGCGGCGATATTCACCTTCGGCTCCCGACTTCTCGAACAGGACAGGCATCGAGATGGCAAAACCGGCGTCGCCCGCGCCACCTGCATGTTTGCGTGCCACGCGATAGAGCCAGCGTTCGCGTCCGCCCGTTATGTCAAAATAGGCGCGGTCAATCGACAGCACGCCACCCTTCATCATTACACCTTCCCAAAACCAGTTGGACAGCTCGATGGTCATGCCGCGGGATCGCTCGGTTCTCTCGTCCACTAGTTGGGTCCAGCCATCGAGCCAGCTGAAGGTCGCCTCCCGACGATTTTCTGCGCGAATATTCGTTTTGATCGTCGTTGAAACGAGCCGATCGAGGCCTTGCCCAAGTAGCTCGTAGGCGCGCCCCGTGGTCGGTCTGCCGATCGCGCGCAGCAGGTCATATGGCATGATGTGAAGTTTGCGCGGGATATCGTTCATGCCGCGGCGCGCCATGTCTGAAAGGACACTGGCGCAGTAGATCAGAATGTCTGCGTCCCAGATTGTCGCCATGCCATAATTGGGATTGGCCGACACATTGACCCAGAGCTTCCCGTCAGGGCTGGTATATTCGATCGGTTTTGTCCGCCGGGTTTTGGCCAGTGAAAAGAACGGCCGCTCCATCATTTCGCGCTGATCGCGGAGAGGCAGATCCGCCACGTATGGGAGGAAGAGGTCGAACTGCTCGGCGATCGGAAGCTTTTTGGCGCTGGTCATGTAGGGCTGTCACCGAGGTTGGTCGGCTGGAGGGAGGGTGAGGGGGGTGAAGCTGACCTTCGATGTTTCCCCGGGGAAACATCGAAGGTCTTGGCCTGCACTGTCATTGCCCTGTCGCCTTACCTTTCTGGTCAAGCGTCGTAAG
>Ga0302202_10003537_pt1 | contig 17079 bp, 16 predicted proteins | sample II_Bog_N3_3_FD_194579 | JGI IMG/M metagenome (GOLD analysis project Ga0302202, IMG submission 194579) | Peat permafrost microbial communities from Stordalen Mire near Abisko, Sweden - II_Bog_N3_3 | ecosystem: Environmental > Terrestrial > Soil > Wetlands > Peat | place: Sweden: Abisko...
TGTCGAGTTGTTCACCAGCCTGGCGGCTGGGGTGATGGTCGACGCTACTTTGGGCGGGGCGGGGCACGCCTACGCCATCCTCGCGAGCGCGCCACAACTTCGATTGATCGGCATTGATCGCGACCCCGACGCTCGCGAAGCAGCCCGCAGGCGACTCGTTGACTTCGCGGATCGAACGATGATCGTTGACGCCTCCTTCGCTGATCTGGCGCGGGTGGTGCGCGAGAACGACGCCTTCGTGAACGCTGATCCCGTGACCGGCGTACTCATGGACCTCGGTGTGTCTTCGCACCAGTTGGACGACGCGACTCGAGGCTTCTCTTTTCGTGCCGACGCCCCCTTGGACATGCGCATGGACCCGACCCAGGGCGAGACGGCTGCTCAGTATCTCGCACGCGTGGACCCTCACGAGTTCGCGCGAGTGCTTCGAGCTAACGGTGAGAACCGTTTTGCCGGAGCGATCGCTAAGTCAGTACTGGATCGACAGCCGACCACGACTTTCGAACTCACCGAGGCGGTTGAGCGGGCCGTGCCCATGGCAGCGCGCCGACGAGGTCACGTGGCGACACGGGTGTTTCAGGCGTTGCGCATCGAGGTCAATCAGGAGGCCGAGCAGTTGGCCGCCGGGCTCGAGGCGGCGCTTGACGTGCTCGCGCCCGCCGGGGTGTTAGCTGTGATTTCCTACCATTCGGGTGAGGATCGGGTCGTCAAGGCCACGCTCCACGAGGCGGCGACGGGCGGTTGCACGTGTCCGCCCGAGCTCGGTTGCGTGTGTGGGGCCGTGGGTCGAGTAACGGTCTTCAAGGCCAGCGCACGACTGGCGAGCGCCGCCGAGATCGCGCTCAACCCGAGGGCTCGTTCAGCGCGGCTGCGGATCGCTCGAAAGGTGACGCCATGAGTGTCATCAGCTTCCCGAGGCGGATCGAGACTCGTCCATCGCGGCCCCAAGCCCCGCCAGTCGTGCGCGAGAGGGTTCGGCGCCGTCACGTCACTTCGGCGTGGAAGAACGCATCGGCACCGAGAAAATCGGCGATCATCTTGTCCGCAGCGATCATGGTCTCGCTCGCGGGCAGCATGTTCGTCGCGAACCGCCAGATGGAGATACACCAGTTGCAGAGCCAGTTGTTGCAAGACCAGTCGGCCTACGCGGTCCAGATCGGCTCGCTCACCGAAAAGTCGGCGCCCAGCCTCATTGCGTCCCAAGCCGGAGCCCTTCACTTGGTCGAGCCAGTCACGGTGACGCAAGTCCCTTCCACGTCGCTTGACGCGATCTTGCCGCTACCGAAGTTCTCTGGTTACGCACCGGTCACGTCAAGGACGATTCGGTGAGCGCGCACTACACCTCGACCCACGCTCGCACTCGCGTCGCACGCAGGCCAGTTCGTACCACTTCTAAGATGCCGCGACGGATCAATCTGCTGCGCGCAGTGCTCGTGCTGGTCTTCCTGCTTCTGGCCCTTCGTTTAGTTCAAATACAGATCGTTAATCACGCGCATTACGTCAAGTTGTCGGTGGACCAAGTTCGTGAGGACTTGACGACGAGCGCGTTGCGCGGGGGCATCTACGACCGTGAAGGTCAGATCCTCGCAGTTTCTCGACCGACGTCCTTGGTGATCGCCGATGACTTCCAGATCAAGCATCCCGTGCGTGAAGCTGAAGCGATGTCCCCGCTCGTGAAGATCCCGGTCGCCCAATTGGTGACGCTGCTCACGAAGAAGAGCGGTTACGTGGTGGTGAATAATCAGTTGGATCTGAGCGATGGACGACGGATCAACAACGACGCTTTCCCGGGAGTCGTCGTCCAGTCGTCGTCGCTACGTAGTTACCCCAACGCCACGCTCGCCGAGTCATTGCTAGGCGGCGTCAATACCAAGGGCGTGGGCACTTCGGGACTCGAGTACGAGTACCAAAAGCAGTTGGCGGGTCAAGCGGGTGAGACCCGCGAATTCGTGTCGGCGTCAGGCGTGAACTTGCCCGGGTCGCACAGCACGGTGATCAAGAAGGCCACGCCGGGCGTTGGTCTTGAGTTGACCATCGACTCGTCGCTGCAGTTCGTGACCGAACGTGCGCTCGCTAAACAATTGAAGGCGACCAACGGTGTCACGGGAGTCGCCGTGGTAATGGACGTGAAGACCGGTCAGATTCTCGCCGACGCATCACTGGTCAACACCACTGCCAACGCCGGTGTCCTTGGCTCGGTGCCCTCGTGGGGCAGGTCGGTCGGCGTGTCGGGCATTGATCAGACGATCAATAACCTCGCCTTTACCCAGGCCTACGAACCAGGTTCGGTCTTTAAGGTCGTCACGTTCTCCGCGGCGCTCCAAGCGGGCCTGATGTCGCCGTCGACGGTCTTTTCCGTGCCCAATTCGGTCCAGGTGGGTGGACGGCACTTCCACGACGCCGAAGTTCACTCCCTCGAGCACCTCACCGCCACCCAGGTCCTCGCCCAGTCGTCGAACATCGGCACCTACGAAATCGGCAAGATGGTGGGAGAGAACGGGATACTCGCCCAAGTGGAGCGACTTGGCTTCGGCGCGACAACGGGAGTGGACTTTCCTGGCGAGACGTCCGGACTTCTCGTGAACGCTAACAACTGGTACGACGCCGACCAGGTTGCCTTACCGATTGGCCAAGTCGACGCCGTGCCGCCGATCCAAGTACTCGACGCCTACAACACGATCGCCAACGGCGGCATCTTCGTCGAACCACAACTGGTGCGCGGTTACGTCGAAGCCAGTGGTGTCGTGAAGGCCGCACCCAAGAGTGCCACTCGCCAGGCGCTCACCACGTCAGTGGCGGGGACCATGAACACGATGCTCCAGCAGGTGGTGTTGGACGGCACTGGCACCAACGCGATCATTCCGGGATACAGCGTGGCGGGCAAGACGGGGACCGCATCAATCCCGTATCCCGGAAAGGACGCGCTCTTGAGTGGCGCGTATAACGCGAGTTTCGTGGGATTCGCGCCAGCGAATGCACCCGTGCTTTCCATGATCGTCGTTATCGAGCGACCCACTACGACGATCTTCGGCGGTTCTGTCGCGGCGCCGGTCTTCCAGCAGGTGATGTCCTACGCGTTGCACCATTATGGCATCCCTTCGAACGGCACGATCGTCAAGCCACTGAAGGGCGCCAACGCGGGCATCGGATCGGACGTCACCTGATGCAACTCGGTGACGTCCTAGACGTAGTTGACCTGGACGTGCAGACGGCCAGCATCGAGATAAATCGCGTGGAGATCGACTCGCGTTTGTGCGAACCGGGCACCTTATTCTTCGCGGTGCCCGGCGAGTCAGTGCACGGCGCGAGTTTTGTCGACGACGCCGTGCGTCGTGGCGCGGTCGCGGTGGTGGCGAGCGCCAAGGTGCGAGCCGAGGTTCCCCTCGTACTCGTTCCAGAGACACAGTTGCGCGCCCTCGTAGCGCACGCGAGCGCCGCCGTGGTCGGTCGACCCGAGGAAAATCTCGAACTCGTGGGAGTGACGGGCACCAACGGAAAGACGAGCACCACCGTGTTGGTGGCGAACCTCGCGAAGTCACTGGGTTGGAACAGCGCCAACATCGGCACCTTGACCAACGAGAGGACCACGCCCGCGCCGCCCGAGCTCTTTCGCACGCTGGCCAAACTCGGCCAGGCCTTTGATCCCACCCGCCTGCGTTCGGTGGTAGCCCTTGAGGTCTCGAGTCACGCCCTCGCCCAGCACCGGGTTGACGGATTGGCCTTCGCCGTGGTGGCCTTCACGAATCTCAGCCACGATCATCTCGACTACCACGTTTCAATGGAGAACTATTTCGCCGCGAAGGCTTCACTGTTCGATGCCGAACACGCCGCGCGCGCGGTGGTCTGGTGCGACGACCCTTACGGCGAACGCATCGCCGAACTGACGAGGCTTCCTCTCTCTCGTGTCCGACGTTGCGACGCCAAAGACGTCGTGACTTCGCTGCACGGCACGACGTTCTTCTGGCGCGGACACCTGGTCAACATGAGCTTGATCGGCGACTACAACGTGGACAACGCGTTGATGGCGATGGAGATCATGCGCACGCTCGGGGCCGAGGAGGCGGCCATCACTTCGGCGATGGCGGGAGTCGCCGCGGTGCCCGGACGTTTCGAAGTCGTCAGCGATTCCGAGGTCGTGGTGATCGTTGACTACGCGCACACGCCCGCGGGCCTTGGTCGATTGCTCGCGGACGTGCGCGCACTCGTGAAAGGTGGTCGTGTTCTCACGGTGTTTGGTTGCGGAGGGGACCGAGACCAGTCCAAGCGACCCGAAATGGGCGAAGTCGCCTCGGCGAACTCAGAAATAACCATCGTGACCTCGGATAACCCACGTTCGGAGTCGCCCGATGCCATTATTGATGCCATCATCTCGGGAGTGGTTCCCGGGGCAACAGTGCTTCGCCAAAGCGATCGGCGACGTGCGATCGCCGAGGCCCTCTCGTTGGCGGTGCCCGGTGACGTGGTCGTGATCGCGGGCAAGGGCCACGAGACCACCCAGGTCATTGGCGACCTGGTGGTGCCCTTCGATGATCGAGTCGTAGCCAGAGAGCTACTGGAGTGAGGGCGCGATGTTGAGTTTGATGGAATCGGGAGGGTGCGGGTTTCTGATCGCACTCTTGGTGACGCCCCTGTGGATTCGATTCGTGCGAGACCGCTCGCTCGGCCAGCGCATTCGTGAGGATGGTCCGGCCACCCACCACGCGAAGGCGGGTACGCCCACGCTGGGCGGGGTCATCATTGTCTTCGCCGCAGTCGTGGGCTACCTGATGGGACACCTGGGTACGTCGATCGACTTCACGCGCGCGGGCGTGCTCGCCCTGGCGGTCACGGTGGCGTCGGGGTTACTCGGATTCATCGACGACTACCTCGGAATCCGAAACGCCCGCAACCTCGGGCTGAACAAACGCGGCAAGTTCATTGGCCTGCTGCTGATCGCGGCGGCGTTCGCCGCCCTCGCCATCTGGTGGGTGCACACCTCGACCGACCTCTCCTTTACCCGCTACTCCTATCCGGGCTGGAACCTCACGGTGGTGGGGTGGTTCATCCTGGCTTGTTTTGTCATCGTGGCGACGTCGAACGCGGTGAATCTCACGGACGGTCTGGACGGTCTCGCCGCCGGATCTGGCACGTTCTGCTTCGGGGTGCTGTCAATCATTGGGTACTGGCAATTCCGCCACTACTCGATCTACCGAATCCATTCGGCACTCGACCTTGGTCTGGTCGCAGTGGGACTGGTGGGCGCGTGCCTTGGTTTCCTTTGGTGGAACGCCGCGCCCGCGAAGATCATGATGGGCGATACCGGCTCGCTGGCGATTGGCACCGGTCTTGGGGCGTTGTGCCTCTTAATGAACTTGGATCTTCTGCTCGTGATCATCGGCGGTCTCTACGTCGCTGAGACCGCGTCGGTGATCCTGCAGATTCTGAGTTTTCGACTCTTTGGACGCCGCGTGTTTCGCATGGCGCCCTTTCATCACCACTTCGAACTTCGCGGGTGGCCCGAAGTGACCGTGATCATCCGGTTCTGGATCCTCGCCGGTCTGCTCGCCATGCTGGGTCTTGGCATCTTCTACGGTGACTTTCTCAAGATCGCGAAGGTTTAGATGACGACGCCTGGAACTTCCAGAGGGATTCTCCAGCAGTTGCCGCGCGGCAACTTCAACGCGCGCATGTTGCTCGTGGTGACGACGTTGCTCGTCGCCTTTGGCACCATCGCGGTGGCGTCGGCGAGCGAGGGCCAGGCGGTCGCGAACGGTGGCTCCTCGTTCAGCATCATCTTGCGCGACCTGGTCTACCTCGGCTTTGGACTCTTCGCGCTCTACGTCGTCGCCCGGCTTCGTCTCGCCAGGGTGTTGCGCTCGGCTCCACTGCTGATTCTCTTTGGACTCGCACTGTTGGCGGCCGTAAAGATGGTTGGGGTTACTTCAGACGGCGGGAAGCGGTGGCTCAACCTGCACGTCATACTCCTGCAGCCCTCGGAGATGTTCAAACTCTTCACCGTGCTCTTTCTCGCATGGTTGGTCCAGAATCACCACGGTGAACTGAGCAACTGGAAGCAACTGGTGCTCTGGACTTCGCCCGTGGCGATCGGCGCGGCGCTGGTGCTCGTCGAGCCCGACATCGGCACTACTTCGGTCATCGTCTCGGTGGCCTACGTCATGCTCGCGGTCGCGGGACTCTCCAAGAAGCGCCTCGCCCAGATCGCCGTGCTCGGAGTGGTCGTATTCCTGGGTTACCTGAAGATGAAGCCGTACTCGGCCGCGCGGTTCTTTTCCTTCCTGCACCCCAACAAGGACCTGCTCGGCAGCGGGTACCAATTGCTGCAATCAAAGATCGGCCTCGGCGCGGGTGGCTTGACCGGGCTGGGCCTGGGCAACAGTCGTGAGAAGTTCGGGCTGCTGCCTAATCCGCACACCGACTTCATCTTCACGATCGTTGGTGAAGAATTGGGGCTCATTGGTAGTCTCGTCGTGATCGGGCTCTTCATTTGGTTCTTGTTCGTCGCCACGCGCATTGCTAAGCAGTGCACCAACGAGGTCTATCGGTTGCTCGTCGTGGGTGTGACCACGTGGATCGTGCTCGAAGCGATCATCAACATCGCTTCGGTCGTGGGTGGGTGGGCCGTCACCGGCATCCCATTGCCGTTCTTCTCCTACGGGGGTACGGCACTCATCACCGAGCTCGCGGCGGTGGGACTGATGTACAACGTCGCACACGACACCAGTCACTCGGGTGACGTGGAGATCCGCCAACCCCGCGTCGAGTCACTGCGCGAGTCCTACCAGGCTCGCAGCGCGCGTACCCACGCGCGACGAACTCCCACCGGACCGCGTCAGGACCGCTAGTGGGGCCCATCGTCATCACCGGCGGTGGTACGGGCGGCCATATCTTTCCGATGCAGGCGATTAGCGAGGCGCTCGTGGCGAGTGGCGTTGACCCCGAGGACTTGCGTTTCGTGGGCAGCCGTCGCGGTCAGGAGGCCACGCTGTTAGGAACCGGTGCGGTCTCGTTGACCCTGTTGCCGGGGCGGGGCATACGTCGTTCGCTCGAGCCGGGCGCGCTGCTCGCTAATCTCGCGGCGCTATTTGGCCTACTGGGTGCCGTGGTCATCGCGCTCGTCAGGGTTCGACAATGGCGGCCCTCGGTGGTGGTCTCGGCGGGCGGATACGCGTCCTTCGCGGTATCGCTGGCGGCTTTCGTGTGGCGTTGTCCGCTAGTGCTAGTGGAACTCGACGCGGTTCCGGGTGCGGCGCATCGGTTCTTTCTTCGCTACGCGGCGTACCGGTGTACGGCCTTTTCCTCCAGTGAACCTCGCACGGTCTTCACCGGGGCACCGCTGCGAGAGGTGATCGTGGCTGTGGATCGCTCGAACGAGTCACGACGCGACGCCTGTTCGGCGATGCAGCCGCCGATCGATCCCTCGCGCACGATCGTGGTGGTCATGACTGGTTCGCTAGGCGCCACCCGCGTGAACCGCGCGGTGAGCGAACTCGCCCGCAAGTGGAGCGAACGTGGCGACATCGCCATCGTGCACGTCAGCGGTCGACGCGACTACGACGAGATCGTCTCGCGCGCCCCCGAACTGCACACGCTGGACTACCGCATTATCGCCTTTGGGGACATGGGCGAGTTGTGGAGGCTGTGCGACGTCGCTGTGTGTCGTAGTGGCGCGACGACCGTCGCGGAACTGACCGCCCTCGGCATCCCTTCGCTGCTCGTGCCGCTTCCCCACGCGCCCGGCGACCACCAGACCAAGAACGCCCAAGCGCTCGCCGAGCACGGTGCCGCACTCGTCGTTGCCGACGCGCAGTGCGACGCCGAGACACTGGCCAAGTTGATCGAGGAAATAGCGCAACCCTTAACTCGTTCGCGCATGGCCGACGCGGCGAAGTCCCTCGGCCACCTCGACTCGTCAGCGAGGATCGCCCAAGTGGTGCTCGACGCGCGGAGCAACTCGTGAAAATCGAACCCGGCACGCGCGTGCACATCGTGGGTGTGGGGGGTGCGGGCATGAGTGGCGTCGCGTTGCTGCTGGCTGAAATGGGATGCGTCGTGAGTGGTAGCGACGCCGCGGACTCAGTGACGCTCGTCGAACTCGAGTCGGTGGGCGTTCGCGTCTTTCGTGGCCACGACCAAGCCCAAGGTCGTGAAGCCCAGGTCGTACTCTGGTCGCCGGCGGTGTCCGAGGACAACGTAGAGGTTTCGAGCGCGCGTGCTCGAGGTGCGCGCTTGCTCAGTCGAGGCGAGTTGCTCGGCGAACTCGCGACGAGCCTGCGCGTCATCGGGCTCACGGGCACGCACGGAAAGACCACGGCGACCTCGATGATGGTGCACGTCGCGCGCGCCGCGGGTCGAGACGACGCCCGCCTGCTCGGTGCGCCGGTGCTGGGCATCGGCGCCAATGGACATTGGGCTTCGGGTGACCTCATCCTTGAAGTCGACGAGAGCTTTGGGTCCTTCGCCCAGTTGTCGCCCTTCGCCTTGGGAGTGCTCAACGTGGAGGCCGATCACCTCGATCATTACGGCACCGTCCAGAACCTGGAACTCGCCTTTGCGGCGTTGATCGAACGCACGGTTGGCCCGGTGGTGGTCTTTGACGAGCCCGGTGTGCGCCGAGTCGCCAGTGCGGTGCGTCGCGACGCCCTCGTGGTGGGTTTTGGGGCAACTGAGTGGCGCGTGAGCGACGTGCGACTCGAGCGACGCGCCAGCGACTTCACGCTCAGCGGACCCGAAGAGCGTCTGGAGGTCGCACTGGGAGTCACTGGGCGCCATAACGTTGCCAACGCGGCCGTCGTGGCCGTTCTGGCGCGGACCCTTGGTGTCGGAAGTGAAGCCGTGCTCGAAGGTCTCGGGCACTTTCGCGGGGCTCCGCGTCGCTTCGAGTTCCTGGGCACCTGGCGGGGGGTCGACGTGATCGAGGACTACGCGCACCTGCCCGGTGAGGTGAGGGCCACGATCGACGCGTGCGTCGCCTCGGGCTACGCGCGAATCGGTGTCATCTTTCAACCGCATCGCTACACCCGCACCGAGAATCTGGCCGGTGCGTTCGCGGACGCGTTCGCGGGCTGCGCGTTGCTCGTCGTCACTGACGTCTACGGCGCGGGCGAGGCGAATCCCCTTGGTATCACCGGTGATATCGTCGCCGATGCGGTGCGGGCCTCGAAGCCGTCCTTCGAGGTCGAGTACGCCGCCACCTTCGCCGACGTCGTCGAGTCGCTCAACGTTGCTGGCGAGCGACTCGACGTGTTGCTGCTGTTGGGTGCGGGTGACGTCGCCCAAGTCGCGTCAATGTTGCCCGGGGGAGTGCGCTCGTGAGCGTGCTCGAACTCATCGAGCGAGGTGGCCCTCGGGTCGTCGAACACGCGGATCTCGGCGCACGCACGACGTATCGGGTGGGTGGTTCGGTTCGCGTGTTGGTTACCCTCGCGACGCGCGCGGATCTGGAGGAGCTCGGCCCGAGTATCTTCTCGAGCGCGACGCCGACGCTCATCATTGGCAACGGCTCGAACCTGCTCGTCGCTGACGGCGAGCACGAGATAATCGCGGTGCACCTTATAGGCGAGTTCGAGTCGTTGGAGTGGCACGACGAACACGGCGCGGTGATTGTTGAAGCGGGTGCGGGGCTTGACCTGCCGGTCGCGGCCCGGCGACTGGCGGGCGCGGGACTCGTGGGCTTCGAATGGGCCGTAGGTGTCCCGGGGACCTTTGGCGGGGCGGTGTCGATGAACGCGGGCGGCCACGGATCGGATATGGCGGCGTCGGTGACGCTGGTGCGTACCTACGGTCCCGGTGGCGCCCGAGTCTGGAAGCGCGAGGACCTCAACTTCGGGTACCGCACCAGCGCGCTCGCCTGGCCCGAGATCGCTACTGACGTCACCCTTCGTCTCGCGCACGGTGACGCGACGAGTGCCCTGGGCACCATCAAGCAGATCGTGCGCTGGCGCCGCGAGAACCAGCCCGGTGGCCAAAACGGCGGCAGCGTCTTTCGCAACCCCGAAGGCGACTTCGCGGGGCGACTGATCGAAGCGTCCGGGTGCAAAGGACTACGCCACGCCAGCGCCGTGGTGAGTGACAAGCACGCGAACTTCATCCTGGTCGACCCGGGCGGAAGCGCGAACGACGTCTACGCCTTGATCGACACGGTACGAGAGCGGGTGCGTGAAACCAGCGGTGTCGATTTGGTGAGCGAACACCGCTTCGTGGGATTCGAGCAGGTCCGATGAGTCGCCGAGCGCCCAGCGCGGGCACGCTCAAGGAGCGCCCGGTCCAGCGTCGAGAACCGCGCGCCGCTGGGCCACGTCCAAAGGCGAAGCGAGCGCCCCGTCGTTCGACCAAGGTACTGCTGAGCGTGGGTCTGGTCTTTACCGTGCTCGCGCTCGGCGCGCAGTGGGTGGTGCACTCTTCGTATCTTCGCGTCGAGCACGTCACCCTGGCGGGCGAGGTGCACGAGAGCGCCGGTCAAGTCCTCGCCGCCACGGGACTTAATGAGCACCCGATGATGTTGGGCGTCTCGTCCTCGTCGCTCGCGCGCGACCTCGTCGTGTTTCCGTGGGTGAAGAGCGTCCAGGTGGTCAAGCACTGGCCCGACAGTCTCACCCTGCGCGTCAACGAAGTGACGCCGGTCGCGGTGGCCTACGACGCGCACGCTCAACTGCGCTTCGTCAGCGCCCAGGGGCGCGACCTCGGACCGGCGCCCCTGAGTGCCAATTACCCCACGCTCGTCTACGAACACCCACGCGGTTTGACCTGGCCCTTCGAGCGCGCCGGACGCAGCGCGGCGCGGGTGGCGGCGGCGCTACCACCGGCCTTCTCGTCCCAGGTCGACGAGATTGAGATCGACGCCGCGGGCGCGGTAACGCTCAAGATGACGTCACCCGTGAGCTTCGTGCTGGGTGAGCCGACCGAACTGCACCAGAAATTCGTCGCCATTGCGTCGGTGATCGCCCACAGCACGCTGGTGGCGGGTGACGTCGTGGACGTGAGCGTGCCCGACGAGTTGGCGGTAAGTGGCCCGTCCCCGTCGTGAACGGGGCATTTGACCAGAAAAGAAGGGCTGACTAGCCTTCGGGGACATTTGTTCGCGAAAATAGTGACCCTGGCAGAGGGTGCGCAGTGCAAGATCAACCCAAGGGGAGTTCATGAGTCTGAACCAGAGCAACTACCACGCTGTTATCAAGGTAATCGGCGTGGGTGGTGGTGGTGTCAACGCCGTGAACAGGATGATCGCCGAAGGACTTCGCAATATCGAGTTCATCGCGGCCAACACCGACGCCCAGGCGCTCTTGCTCAGTGAAGCCGACCTCAAACTCGACATCGGACGTCAGCTCACGCGTGGGCTCGGCGCGGGTAGCGACCCCGAGATCGGACGTCAAGCCGCCGAGGACCACCGCTCCGAAATCGAAGACGCGCTCACCGACACCGACATGGTCTTCATCACCGCGGGCGAAGGTGGTGGCACTGGCACCGGCGCTGCTCCGGTGGTCGCTGAAATCGCGCGATCGCTCGGCGTACTCACCATCGGGGTCGTGACCCGTCCGTTCTCCTTTGAGGGCAAACGCCGCGCCACGCAGGCCGAGAAGGGCATCTCGTTGTTGCGCGAGAAGGTTGACACGCTCATCGTGATCCCGAACGATCGACTGCTCTCGGTGACCGCGGCGGACACTTCGATGCTCGACGCCTTCAAGATCGCCGACGACGTGTTGTTGTCCGCGGTGCGCGGCGTGACCGACCTCATCACCGTGCCTGGTCTGATCAACACCGACTTCGCGGACGTCAACACAATTCTTCGCAACGCCGGTACCGCGATCATGGGCGTGGGCACCTCAACGGGCGAGGGCCGGGCCGTGAACGCCGCGCGTGCCGCCATCACGTCGCCGCTGCTCGAAGCCTCGATCGACGGCGCGCGAGGGATCTTGATGAACATCGTGGGTGGGCCCGGCGTGACGCTGAGCGAGATCACCGACGCTGCCAACATCATCCATTCGGTCGCCCACCCCGACGCCAACATCATCTTTGGTAGCGTCATCGACCAGTCCATTGGTGAAGCGGTGCGCGTCACGGTCATCGCGGCGGGTTTCGAACACACCGGCGCGGTGCGTCAAGCTCCGCTCACCACCAGTGAGCCGGTCTTTACCGAAGGTCCGCGCAGCGACATCTTCACGAATACCACCAACGACGACTTCTTTGACGTGGGTGGCGATGACGACCTACCCAGCTTCCTTCGCTAACGACCCGTTCGTCGCGCGCGTGGCGGCCAACCTGGCTCGGGTTCGCGCGCGCATCGCCGCGAGCGCGCCCGCGCCCGAACAGGTGCGCGTGGTGGCGGTCACCAAGACCTTCGGCGTCGAAGCGGTGCTCGCGACGCTCGCGGTGGGTCTGGGTGACGTGGGGGAGAACTACGTCGACGAACTCGAGGTCAAACGCGCCCAAGCGGGCGCCACGACACTTCGTTGGCACTATCTGGGTGCCCTACAGACCAACAAGATCGCTCGAGTGTGCAAATCGGCCGATGTGATCTGTGGGGTCTCGCGGTTACGCGAACTCGAACGCATCGCGGCGTGCCGAGCGGATGCAGTGATCTATCTTCAGGTGGATTTCACCGGTGGCGCGCGAAGGAACGGCGCGCCAAGCGCCGAGATCGAGGGTCTCGCTTCGCGCTCGCGGTTGCTCGGACTCGACTTGCGTGGTCTGATGTGCGTGGCCGCACCGGGAGAACGAGCGGCGAGGGCGGCCTTTGGCGACACCACCCGAATCGCGGACGAACTGGGACTCGTCGAGCGTTCGATGGGCATGACCGAGGATTTGGAGATCGCTTGTGAGCTGGGCAGCACTGAAGTGCGGGTTGGTCGCGCGCTTTTCGGTTCCCGGGTGTCCCAAGGAGCGCTCGCCTAACATGGACCTGGGCGCAGTTGCCGCGAGGAGAAGTTGATGAAAGACAAGATGCGCAGGGCATTGGGTTTTCTCGGACTCGTCGAGGACGAGTACGGCGAGTACACGCCGACCAACGGCGCACGTCCCTTCGCGGACCAAGCGGCGCTGGACGACGACCTCGAGTGGGCCCGACCGGCGCCCTCGGGTGCGCGCACCTTTCCCACGACGCCTTCTAATCCCGTGCCGCGAGTGAGTTCGAACCCGGGTTCGGGCGCGGCGCGGGCTGCGCCGATCTCGTTGCTCGAACCCAGCGCGCAGGCGCCCCGACTTCGTCCGATGCCGAGCGGCGTGCGATCGGTGAGTCCATTCTCCCAAGACCGTGACGTGGCGATCTTCGCGCCGACGAACTACAACGAATCACGACGTATCACCGACTTTTTGCGCTCGAATCGAGCGGTGGTACTGCTCGTGAGTGAGGTGGAACCGGGCATCGCCCGGCGCCTCGTCGATTTCGCCTCGGGCACGGCCTACGCACTCAACGCCAAGATGGAGATCCTGGAGAAGGGGGCGGTCTATCTGATCAGTCCCCAGGGCACGCACATCAGTCCCGAAGCCCGCGAACGACTGCGCGCCACCAACTATCAGTCAACGGGCTCGTAGTGTTTTATGTCAAGGAACTAATCAGCCTCTACATCTGGGTGCTGATCATTTCGGCGCTGTTGAGTTGGTTTCCCACGACGTCGCCCAATGGTGCTCTGGCGGGGGTGAAACGCGTGTTGTACCGCCTCACCGAGCCGGTCCTTCGTCCGCTGCGTGCGATCATGCCGCGTCCCCAGATCGGCGGGGTCGGCATCGACTTCTCGGTGATGGTCGCGGTGATCATCTTGCTCATCGTCGAGAGGATTCTCTAGGGCGATGGCCCCAAACTGTCGATGGCGGTAGGGTGGCTGCATGGATAGTACGGATAATCCCTTTTCTGCACTCGACGCCATTGACACCGTCGCCTTCAAGGTGGGCATCAAGGGCTACAACGTCGATGAGGTCGACGAGTTTCTCGAGCGCGTGTCCTCAGAGGCTCGAGCGCTGAAGGATCAACTTCATCAGATGCGTCTGCAGTTGCGCCAGGCGAGCGAGCGAATCAGCCAGCTCCAAAGTGGTGGCGCGGTCTCGGCGACGGGCCCCGTGCCGGTGATGGCGTCGCCCGCCCCCGCACCCGCGCTGCGCTTTAACACCGGCGGCGGCGCCGAGCAGGTGACCTCGATGATCGCCATGGCCCAGCAGTTCATTGAACAGGCGCAACAAGAGGCCGAAGAGAAGGCTCGCGAGATGACCACGGTCGCCCAGGAGCGAGCCCGTGAGATCGTCGCCGAGGCGCGCAGTCGCGCCGAGGACGAGGTGAACCGGCTCAACGGGCTCAAGCAGCGTCTGAGCGAGGACGTGGACACCCTGGCGCGTCAGCTCGAGACCGAGCGGACCCGCTTGTCGGCGGTGCTCGCGGAGTTCACGCGCTGGGTCGAGAGTTCGTTGCAGGTGGGAGGCGTGAGGACGCCTTTGGCACCCTCGGCCGCGCCCAGCCCGCGCAGCGCGTCCAGTCCGGCCCCCGAACCAGCCCGGCCGTCCTCGAACCCGCCACCCGCCCCCGCGCCAACGTCGCACCAGCAAACCATTGGCCAGGTTCTCAACTTCGAGCAGGCGCCGCGCGACGATCGTTCCTAAGTAGGGCGCAGGCTGCTATGGTCAGCCCGCACTGATTTCAACGCACTACGAGGAGTTCATCATGCCGTCAATCGCCCAAAAAGCCAAAAAGGCCGCCCCGAAGAAGGTCGCGACCAAGAAGTCGGCGGCCCCGAAGTCCTCATTAAAGAAGGCGCCGGCGAAGAAGAGCGCCAAAAAGGCCGTCGCGAAGAAGGCGGTAAAGAAGGCCGCCCCGAAGAAGGTCGCGCCGAAAAAGGCGATCAAGAAGGCCACCACACTAAGCCCCGCCCAAAAAGCCGTCGCCCAGAAGAAGGCCGCCGCCGCGAAGGTGAAAGCCGCCGCCGCCGCCAAGGCCGCCAAAGAGCGCGAAGCCAAGGCCAAGGCCAAGGCCGTCGCCGCCAAGGCCAAGGCCGTCGCCGCCGCTCGTGCGCGTAAGGAACGCGACGCGAAGGCCAAGGCGCTCGCCAAGGAGCGAGAAGTCCAGCGCAAGGCCCGTGAGAAGGCCGCCGCCGAGGCGAAGAAGCAGCGTGAAATCGAGGCCAAGCGAAAGGCCATCGAGGCCGAGAAGGCGCGCAAGCAGCGCGAAATCGAACGGCGCAATCTCGAAGAGCTTCGTCGCGAGGAGCGCCGTGAAGCCGAGGAGCGAAAGCGCCTCGAAGCCCTCGAGCGCAAGATGCACTCCAAGCCCTACGCCAACGACCCCGCGTTCCTTGATGAGCTGCGCGGGTTGCTGCTCGAGACTCGTGAGGCGACGAACCAACAGATCGTGGTGAGTGAATCCGAGGCGAGCGAGATGCTCGTTGACCGCGAGCGACTCGAGTACGACGACGAGGACGGCAGCAGTGTCGCCTCGGACATCCAGCGCGACCAGCTAAAGGACTACGCCTCGGCGCTGCGTCTCAAGATCGACGAGATCGACGTGGCCCTCGCGCGTATTGACGACGGAAGCTACGGACGCTGTGACGAGTGCTACGAGCCCATCTCGAAGGCTCGCCTGCTCGCGCAGTTGCCCGTCTTTACGTGTGTGTCGTGCCGCGCAAGCGTCTAAGGTTCGACCTCAATTTCAGCGTCGCGGTGATCGCGCTCGTTGTTACCGCACTCGACGCGCTCACCAAGGCCTGGGCACGCAGGGCGTTCGCTACCCACGCCGTGCACGTCGTGGGCGCGGTGTGGTTTCGCCTCCAGTACAACTCGGGCATCTCGTTCTCGATCAATCGGTCGGGACCACTGCTCACGAGCGTCGTGACCGTCGTGATCGCAGTAGTGGTCTTCGCCATTGGCCTCCAGGCGGCGTCCGGTGCTCCGGCGGTGGGCTTCGGGCTGCTGCTCGGCGGTGGCGTCGCTAACGTCATCGACCGACTCGCCGCCCGGCCCCACCGGGTCACCGACTTCGTCGCGGTGGGATCGTTTCCCGTCTTTAATCTGGCCGACGCTTCGATCACGGTGGGCTTCGTAGTGCTACTCGTCGCGGCACTGCGCGGTGAACGGTTGTTGAATCCGTGAGTGACCGTCACGACGTCGATGCCTTCGACGGCGAAGTGCTCGACCTGGTCTTACCCGCGACGCTTGACGCGATTCGCGTCGACCGAGTGCTTTCTATGCTGACCGGCCTCTCTCGTTCTGAGACCAGCGCGATGCTGGCGAGTGGTGCGGTGACCCTCGACGACAAGGTCGTCGTGAAGGCGTCGCTCAACGTCGAGGCGGGTCAGCGTCTCGTGGCGATACTGCCCGTGCCCGACAGCGGCGAGGTCGAACCCGACGCCAGCGTCGACGTGGACGTGGTGCTCGACGACGAGGACTTCTGCGTCGTGAACAAGGCCCCGGGCCAGGTGGTGCACCCCGGGGCCGGACAGCGCACCGGTACCCTCGTGGCCGGTCTCCTGGCGCGCTACCCCCAGATGCGAGCACTCGGCGCCTCTGGGCTCTGTGACCCCCTGCGACCAGGAATTGTGCATCGCCTTGACAAGGGCACGTCGGGCGTCTTGGTGGTGGCGAAGACTCCCGAGGGTTTCGTCAACCTGAGCACGCAGCTCTCCGAGCACCTCATGGAGCGCACGTACCTGGGAATGGTCGAGGGCCACGTCGCCGAGGAGCGAGGCGTCGTCGACGCCCCTATTGGGAGATCGACACGCACGCCCACGATGATGGCCGTGCGCGCCGACGGTCGTCCGGCTCGCACGGGCTACGAGGTGATAGCGCGTGTGCACAAGCCACACGCCATGACGCTGCTTCGATTGGGACTCGATACCGGGCGTACGCACCAAATCCGCGTGCACATGGCAACCATTGGTCATCCCGTGGTGAACGACGCACGCTATGGACATCGTCGCGAACGCAGGCTGGCTGAGGACCGGTTCTTCTTGCACTCGACGACGCTCGCGTTCACGCATCCGCGCAGCGGCGAATGGATCGTCGTGAACGTGCCCCTGCCCGAGGACTTGATGCTGCTGGTTCCCGAGGGGACTGAGCTCTAAGCGATCGCGCGCGTGGCGAGCACGGCGCTGTCCACGCGCAGCG
>Ga0302202_10003549_pt1 | contig 17013 bp, 17 predicted proteins | sample II_Bog_N3_3_FD_194579 | JGI IMG/M metagenome (GOLD analysis project Ga0302202, IMG submission 194579) | Peat permafrost microbial communities from Stordalen Mire near Abisko, Sweden - II_Bog_N3_3 | ecosystem: Environmental > Terrestrial > Soil > Wetlands > Peat | place: Sweden: Abisko...
TCTCGTCGCAGAGAGGTCACGGTGCCCTTCACCATCAACCGCGTGCCTCGCTCGATGCCCGGCACGTTGGTGCGCCCCTGGAAGACCAGCGTGATCGATCCCGTGTTGTCAGCGATGACGCAGCGCAGTTCGTGCACGCCACTCTCGTTCCCGATCGCCATCGATCGCACGCGGCCGGCGATCTCGGCGAACTGTCGCTCGATGAGATCGCCGATCGGCGCGGAGTCCGACGAGACCGAAGCGAGCTTGACGTCGGCCGCTAAGTGCGCGTCCCCGCGCAGGCCGCCGCGCGTCACCTCATCACTCACCGGCTCCTCGGTCAACTTGCCTTCGGGCAACTTTCGTCGAAGCGCGTTGTAGGGGATGATCGTCGCGGCGGTGCGCGGCACGTGCATCACCGCGCTCGCGATGTTGTCCGCGGTGCGGTCGTGCAGTAAGCGCTGGAGGCGCGAGACGAAGCCGCGCCGAGGCAGGATCACCATGCAAAAGACGTCGGGGTCGCGCACGGCGTCGGCCACGAGTTCTAATGCGGCACGGTCGACGCGTCGGTCCTCGCACTCGACGATCTCCAAACTGATCGCCGCCGAGGCGGTGTCGGGGCGTCCCCAACTCGCTTCGAGACGTTTGGTCACGAGGTTGTCCACGTCGAAGTGCACGGCGCGCACCGAATAGGGGTTGAGCGAATTGCAGTACAACAGGGCGCGCTCGGTGGGAAGGTCGTAGTTGTCCACGAACACGATGATCCGGTTCATCCGGATATGCAACGCAGATTTCCCGATACTGGCCTCAAAGGCCTTCTCTTCGCGAACGTAGGTCTTATGAAAGCGCAACAGCCCCCAATACATGATGGGACCGACGACGACGATGATCCAAGCCCCCTCGGTGAACTTGGCGAAGACGAAGACCAAGACCACGATGGAGGTCACGCCGGCCGAGAGCGCGTTAATGAAGACACCGCGTCGCCAGTGCGCACCCTTTTCGCGCAGGTGCCGCGCCACCATGCCCGCACCGGCCAACGTGAAGCCCGTGAACACACCAATCGCGTAGAGCGCAATGAGCGCGTTCACCGAGGCGTTGAAGGCGATGATCAATGAGAGCGAAACGACGCCCAACACGATGATCCCGTTGGAGAAGGCGAGGCGGTGGCCACGCTTGGTGAGTTGGCGTGGCAGGTAGCGGTCCCCCGCGACGTAGTTGGCGAGGAAGGGGAACCCGTTAAAGGACGTGTTGCCGCCGGTGTAGAGGATCAACACGGTGGCGAACTGGACGATCAAGAACATGTAGTGACCGAGGCCGCTGGTGCCGAAGATGTCCGAGACCTCTTGACCGACGACCGTCGGCGAACCCGAGTCGTAGGGGAAGGCGTGGGTCCAGTGCGCGAGCAACGTGGTGCCGATTAGCAAGAACGCCAGTACCGAGGACATGACCACCAGCGTCGAGCGGGCGTTGCGCGACTCGGGGCGGCGAAAACTCCCCACGCCGTTGCTGATTGCTTCGAGGCCCGTCAACGACGAGCCGCCGTTGGCGTAGGCGCGCAGCAACGTGATGAAGGCGAGACCCATCAAGAGCCCACTGCCGGAGTGCCCGAGTTTGTGCCCAACCAACAGGTGCGTCGCCGGCTGGGCGATCACGTGCAACGACCCGACGATCTCCTTGTAGTAGCCAATAAGTATGGTCATCGAGAGCATCACGACGTAGAAGTACGTCGGGATCGCGAAGTAACTCCCCGCTTCTCGTAGACCGCGCAGGTTGCCGAAGATCAAGACGAGCACCACGATCACGGTCATCAACAACGTGCCGTTGCCCACGAGGGGGAACGAGGTCTTGAGGGCCGGGAACGCCGTCGTGAGCGCGGCCGTGCCGGCCGAGCACTGCACCGCGACGGTCACGGTGTAGTCGATGAGCAGCGCGACCGCCGCGATCTGAGCGATCTTCGGACCGAAGTTGTCGCGCGCCACCACGTAGGACCCGCCGGCCGTCGTGTAGTACTTGATCACGTCGAGGTAGGACGTGGTGACGAAGAACAACACCCCGATGATCACGAACATGATCGGCACCACCAGCGCGAACGCCGCGAGCCCGATGAGCGGGGTCATCTGGGTGAGGATCTCCTCGGTACCGTACGCCGAGGAGGAGATACAGTCCGGCGCCAACACGCCGAGCGCAATGGGACGATTCAGCCGCTCGCCGCTCAACTGCTCCGAGACGAGCGGCTTGCCGAGGAAGAACCGCTTGAGCCGGTAGTCCAACGATTCGGGGTAAAACTTCGCCAGATTGGCGTGCGAGGTCAGAATTGGCGAGCGCGTCGACGCTGGCTTTTCCTCATCTGACACGATTTCGATACTAAGTCATGGTTTCTTCGATGAACGCTGCTCGCCGAGTGCGTGGTGGGCGTGAAGTTGCAGCCAAAAGCCCAGGTGTGGTCTGATGAGACGGTGCACATCATTGTTGTCGGTTGTGGCCGCGTCGGCTCAGAACTGGCGATGGAACTCTCCGAAGAGGGTCACTCGGTCGTCGTTATCGACAAGAACCGCGACAATCTGCGTCGTTTGACACACTTTCACGGCAAGACCATCGTCGGATCGGGGTTCGACCGCGACGTCCTCTTCCAAGCCGAAGCCACCACCGCCGACGCCCTCGCCGCGGTCACCAGCGGCGACAACACCAACATCCTCTGTGCGCGCATCGCTCGCGACCACTACAACATCAAGAACGTCGTGGCGCGCATCTACGACCCCGCTCGCGCCGACATCTACATGAAACTCGGCATCCCGACGGTCGCCACCTCGCTGTGGACGACCCAACAGGTCAAGCGCTGGATGATGCCGGCCGACGATTCAATTGAGTGGACCGATATGGCTGGCACGATGCACCTCGTCGAGCGCATCGTGCCGGACGCCCTCGCGGGTAAGCCGGTCACTACTTTCAACGTCGGCGAGGACGTGCGCTTGGTCGGTATCATTCGCGCTGGTGCTGGTCGAGTCGACATCGAGGGACTCTTCGCCCAGGAGGACGACATCCTCGAGTTCCTCGTCACCAACGATGGCCTAAAGCAACTCCACGACCTCTTGGCGACGGGGGCCTGATGAAGGTCGTCATCGCCGGTGGCGGATCAGTCGGGACGTCTATCGCGCTCGACCTCATGGACCGACATCACGACGTCACCTTGATGGAGCAACAAGCCACCACTGCCGAGCGTCTCAAGTCGATGCTGCCCGGTGTGTCCGTGATGGCCGCCGACGCCTGTGAGTACGCGAGTTTGACCGCGGCCGACGTTCGTTCGGCTGACGTCATGATCGCCGCGACCGGCGACGACGAGGACAACCTGGTCATCAGTTGGCTCTCCAAACAAGAGTTCGGTGTTCCGCGCGTCATCAGCCGCATCAACAACGCGCGCAACGAATGGCTCTTCAATGAGAGTTGGGGGGTGGACGTCTCGGTCTCGACCCCGGCGTTGATCACCTCACTCGTGGATGAGGCGGTCGAAGTCGGCGCGATCATCCAACTCATGACCTTGGCGCACGGACGGATGCGACTCATCGAGGTCACCCTCGACGCCAACGCGCCCGCGGTCGTGCAGAATCTCACGCTGGACGAACTGCGCCTGCCCGACTCGCTGCGCGTGGTCGCGGTGGTGCGTCACGAACAGCCCCTGGTGCCGAGTCCCACCATGCACTTCCTCGAGACGGACCACGTTGTCTTGATGGCCCGCGTCGACGCCACCGAAGACTGCACCGCCGCCTTCATTGGGTAGTCGCGGCCCGGAATTCTTATAGTTGCGACCTAGCATGACGGTGTGCGAGCCGCCTTTTTTGACCTAGACAAGACGGTCATCGCGAAGTCGTCGCTGGTGGCGCTCGGACCGGAACTCCACGCGAGAGGTCTACTGCACCGACGGACGTTGGTCAGGGCGGGCATTGGTCAACTGTGGTTCCAGCGCTTCGGCGCGGACGAGAAACGACTGGAGCGTGTACGAGAGTCCGTGCTCAAGATCACCCGAGGTTGGGACCGCGACGAGGTGCGCCAACTGGTCAAAGAGACACTGAATGAGGCGATTGAGCCGCTGATCTACGCCGAAGCGTTGGAGCTGATCGACTTCCACCTGGCTCAGGGTGAAGAGGTCTATCTGGTGTCGAGCGCGCCGGCGGAGATCGTCGAGCCCTTCGCCGAACTCCTGGGCATCACTGGCGCTATCTCCTCGGAAGCGACGATCGACGAGAACGGGAAGTTCACGGGGGAGATGGAGTTCTTCGCCCAGGGCGAGAACAAAGCGCTCGCCATTCGCGAACTCGCCGAACGAAGGGGCATCGACCTCGCCGAGTCGTACGCCTACTCCGACTCCGAGACCGACGTGCCGATGCTCGAGAGCGTCGGTCGGCCCTACGCCGTTAACCCCGATCGCGTGCTCGCCAAGATCGCGCACCAGCGCGAGTGGCCGATACTCACCTTCAGCCATCCGGTCACGGCGTTTAGTCGTTCGAAGTCCCACACGCCGTTCTTCGTGAGTGCGGTGATCGTCGGCCTGGCGGCACTGTTGGGCGGGGCGAGTTTCCAGCAGCGCCGCTAGGAACGCTCCTAGAGCGTCAAGAGGTCGCGCGCACCGGTGTCGGACGAAGGGTGTCGCAACTTGCTCATCGCTCGCGCCTCAATCTGACGAATGCGCTCGCGCGTCAAGTTCATCTCCGCGCCCACGTCTTCGAGCGTGCGGATCTCCCCGGCACCGTCGAGACCGAAACGCATGCGCAGGATCTTCTGCTCGCGCTCGTCGAGGGGCTGGAGCAACTTCTCAATGGCGGCCGGCATCATCTTGACGGCCGCCACGTCGAAGGGCGACTCCGCGGAGCGGTCCTCAACGACGTCACCCAACTCCGCGTCGCCGTCTTCGCGCAGCGGCTCGGACAACGAGATCGGCTCGGAGCGGAAACGAAGCGCTTCGATGAGTTTGTCCTCGGGCATCTCGCACTCTTCGCAGAGTTCCTTGATGGTCGGCGGTCGCCCGAACTTGAGCTCCAGGCGGGACTGCGCCTTCTGCACGCGCGCGAGCGTGTCACCCGCGTGCACCGGCAGGCGGATCGTGCGACCCGTGTTGGCGATGCCGCGCGTGATGGCCTGGCGAATCCACCAAGTCGCGTACGTCGAGAACTTGAAGCCCTTACGCCAGTCGAACTTCTCGACGGCGTGCATCAGACCGAGGTTGCCCTCTTGGATGAGGTCGAGCAGCGGGAGACCCGACGCCTGGTACTTCTTGGCGATGGAGACGACGAGTCGGAGGTTCGACTGGACGAAGTCGCGCTCGGCGACCTCACCGCGGTGCTCGGCGCGCTTGAGGGCGAGTTTGCGACTCGGGGTGATCTTGAGCTTCTTGTCGGCCTCGGCGGCGTCGAGCTCGGCCTTGGCCTCGCGACCCTCTTCGATGGTCTGGGCGAGGTGGACTTCGTCGTCCTTGGTCAACAGGGTGTACTGGCCGATGTCGGACAGATAGAGGCGTACCAGGTCCTCATCATCACGATCGATACGGTCTTTGGCCATGGTTCCCCTTTGGTGGACGGGTGGTGATCTCCCCGGTACTTCTAGTTATACGGGGATACGCAACCTAATGGGAAACGCCCATACTTTCGGCGTAGCCGGCCGCTTCCAGCGCGAAGTTCAGTCCCCGGGCCCGTTCTTGCCATAGTCCGTCGTCGACGGGCGCCTCGTCGCGAGCGGCCTCGCCGACCGCCAGGATCTCAGCCACCAGTACCTCAGAGGCGAGGTTCGTGACTGCCGTGGCCCCCTCGTCCAAGGAGACCTCCTCGCGCACGTCGCGCAGGCTCACCAGGAGCCGAGGTCCGACCACCACCGCGAAGCAAAAGAGCAGCATCGCGCCCTCGTCGTCGCCCGCGACGGCGTCGCGCAGCACGTCAGTGAGAATCGCCATCGGACTGCTGGTCGAGAGGTCGAGGTACTCGCGCAGCGCGAGGGCCACCGCACCCACCGCGCGCGCGGTCTCGAAGGTTCGCACCACGAACGCGTCGTTCGAGAACGTCGGCGCGGCATCACCCATCACCTCGTAGACCGCGTCGAAGCAGGAAAGTACGTGGGTCAACGCCTCGCGCGAGGTGGTCACTACGCCTCGGGGCGAAAGGCGTTGGTGATGGGCATGCGACGATCTCGGCCGAAGGCCTTCTTCGAGATCCGCACGCCCGGGGGCATCTGGCGACGCTTGTACTCACTACGGTCCACGAGACGAGTGATTCGGGTCACCAGTGCACGGTCGTACCCGAGCGCGATGATCTCCTCGGCGGTGGCGTCGTCTTCGACGTAGAGCTCTAAGAGGGGATCGAGGATCTCATAGGGCGGCAGGGACTGATCGTCTCGCTGGTCGGGGCGCAGTTCCGCCGAGGGCGGCTTTTCTAAGACCGCGACCGGAATCGGCTCGGGGTCGCCGTCGCGCCGCGCCAACTGGTTCCGGTATCGACAGAGTTCGTACACCAAGGTCTTCGGAACGTCTTTGATCACCGCGAAGCCGCCGGCCGAGTCACCGTAGAGCGTCGAGTAGCCGACCGCCATCTCGGACTTGTTGCCGGTGGTGAGCACGATGGCACCCGTGGCGTTCGAAATCGCCATCATCAAGACCGCGCGGATCCTCGATTGGAGGTTCTCGTCGGTGAGACCAATCGGCGGACCCTCTAAGACGTCGTGGAGGCCGGAAGAGAAGACGTCGTGCGCCGTTTCGATCGGTAACGTCGTCACCTCGATGTCGAGTCGGTTCGCGAGCTCCTCGGCGTCATCGACCGAGCCCGCCGAGGAGTACCGGCTCGGCATCGAGAAACCACGCACCGCGCGTGCACCGACCGCGTCGACCGCAATGGCCGCAACGAGCGAGGAGTCAACGCCCCCCGACAGCGCCACGATCGCTTCGCGAAAGCCGTTCTTGCGCAAGTAGTCGCGCGTGCCCATCACCAGCGCCTCGTAGATCTCTTCGACCTCACCCAACGGCTCTTCGACGTGGTTGACCATGCTGGCGCGAGCGCGCAACTCGTCGCGCGCGTAGAAGGTGTCGAGTGCGACCCCGACCGTGGAGTCGCGGGCCTCAAGTTCACAGACCAGAAGCTCCTCGCTGAACGCGCTCGCGCGCGCGACGACGTCGCCTTGCGCGTTGACCGCCACGCTCTGGCCGTCGAAGACCAACTCGTCTTGGCCGCCGACGAGGTTCACGTAAGCGATCGGACAGTTCGTCTCGATGGCTCGCTCGCGCAGCATGGCTTCGCGGTCCTCGCGCCGTCCCCGCGCGTAGGGCGACGCGTTCGACACCACCAACAGCGTCGCACCCTGGCTCGCCAACTCCATCGCCGGACCGTTGCTCGTCCATACGTCCTCACAGACCAACATCCCCACCGCCACCCCGTGCACGTTCACGATGGTCTGAGGACCGACGCCGGGATGGAAGTATCGGCGCTCGTCGAAGACGTCGTAATTGGGCAGTAACCGCTTGGTCGCCGTCGCGACGACGCCCTCATCGCCCAGGGCCACCAGGACATTCGCGACGTGGCTGCGACGTGGCTCGTCAACGTAGAGACGAACCGCGTCACGCCCGTCCGACGAGGGTGCGAGCATCACGCCGTTCACGCCGTCGGGCATGATCGTGCCGACGAAGATGGGCGGGAGGTTCTCACTCTTCGTGAGGTCGAACAGCGCCTGCGCGCTCGCTTCGATGAACCCTTCTTTGAGTAGCAAGTCCTCGGGCGGGTAGCCCATCAAGGCCATCTCGGGGGTCACCACCACGTCGGCGCCCACGAGGGCGGCTTGGGCGCGGAAGCGCGCGAGCGTCTCGACGTTTTGGGCGAATCCACCGACCACCGCGTTCATCTGGGCCAGGGCGATTCGTAGCGTAGCCACGCCGCGAGCCTACTGGTGACACGGAAAACTGTCCCTGCGAAGGTTCACACTCCAGTAACAGAACTCGGGGTGCACCCAGTCGCAGAGCCATCAAACTAGGGGCGGTCGCGTGAACACGCGATGGCACATCGAAGGAGCACCGTTGTCGTATCAAGCTGAATACATCTGGATAGACGGTACCGAGCCGACGCACAAGCTGCGTAGCAAGACCAAGATCATCGCCAACGGCAAGAAGCCGCCGCTGTGGGGCTTTGACGGATCGAGCACGAACCAGGCGACCGGCGCCAACTCCGACTGCATGTTGCTGCCGGTCTTCACGTGTCCGAACCCGCTGCGCGGACCCAACGACATCTTGGTGATGTGTGAGGTGCTCAACCCCGACATGACCCCGCACGCCACCAACACCCGGGCGAAGGCCGCGGAGATGACGAAGAAGTACGCGAGCTTCGAGCCGATGTTCGGCATCGAGCAGGAGTACACCTTCTTTCAGGACGGCCGCCCCTACGGGTGGCCCGAAGAAGGCTTCCCGCCCCCCCAGGGTCCCTACTACTGCGGCGTCGGCGGCGACAAGATGCCCGGTCGCGACATCGTCGAAGCCCACACCCTCGCCTGCATGCGTGCGGGTATTGGCATCGAAGGCACGAACGCCGAAGTGATGATGGGCCAGTGGGAGTTCCAGGTCGGCATCTTGAGCCCGGTCGCCGTCGGCGACCACCTCTGGACCGCGCGTTGGCTCTTAGAGCGCATCGCCGAGGAGTTCGAAGTCGACGTCAGCTTCGACGCCAAGCCCATCAAGGGTGACTGGAACGGTGCGGGTGCGCACACGAACTTCTCCACCAAGCAGATGCGCGCGCCCGGTGGCTGGGACGCGATCATCGCGGGCTGCGAGGCGCTCGGCACCAAGGTGAAAGAGCACGTCGCCGCGTACGGCGTGGGCATCGAGGACCGCTTGACCGGTGAGCACGAGACGGCGCCTTACACCAAGTACTCCTACGGCGTCGCGAACCGTGGCGCCTCGGTGCGCATTCCCGTTGCGGTCTCGGTCGCCAAGCGTGGCTACCTAGAGGACCGTCGACCGAACGCCAACTCCGACCCCTACGTCGTGGCGGCCCTCGTGACCGACACGATCTGTGGCGCCGCGAAAGCTCCGGCCGCGAAGAAGGCCGCGAAGAAGGCGCCCGCGAAGAAGGCGCCCGCGAAGAAGGCCGCCGTCAAGAAGGTAGCGAAGAAGGCCGCCAAGAAGCGCTAAATCACCCCGTTTCACGAAGCCCGCCACGTCTCGTGGCGGGCTTCGTGTTTCTCGGGCGAACGACGACCCCAGGAGAAGGTGCGAGAATGACCAGCATGCAAAGTCAGGCGCAGTACGTGTTGCGCACGGTCGAAGAGCGAGGGGTGCGCTTCGTCCAGCTCTGGTTCACCGACGTGCTCGGTCGCCACAAGGCCTTCCACGTCACCCCGGCGGAGCTCGAAGACGCCCTCGACCAGGGTATGACCTTTGACGGCAGCGCGATCGATGGGTTCTCGCGCACCACTGAGTCGGACCTCTTAGCGCGCCCCGACCTCTCGACGTTCCAACTGCTGCCCTGGTACGCCAAGGGCGCGGGCGTGGCGCGGGTGTTCTGTGACATCGTGAACATCGACGGGACGGTCTTTGACGGCTGCCCGCGCCAACAACTCCGGCGCGTCCTCGACGGTGCCCGCGCGCAGGGCTACAACTTCTTCGTCGCCCCCGAGATCGAGTACTTCTATTTCGACGACCTCGACCCCACCGCGACGCCGGTGCCGATCGACCACGGGAGCTACTTTGACCTCCTCCCCGACGACACGGGCAGCCAACTTCGCCGCCAGACGGTCCTCACGCTCGAGGAGATGGGCATTGGCGTCGAGCACGCGCAGCACGAAGACGCCCCCGGCCAACACGAAATTGACCTGCGCTACACCGACGCGTTGACCATGGCCGACACGGTGATGACCCTTCGCTACGTCGTCAAAGAACTCGCCCGTCAGTCCGGCGTCTCGGCCAGCTTCATGCCCAAGCCGCTGGTCGGGGTGCAGGGCTCGGGCATGCACACCCACGTATCACTCTGGCGCGATGAGAAGAACGCCTTCATCGGCGAGCGCACCTATGGGCTGAGCGACCTAGCCAATAAGTTCATCGCCGGACTCGTCCGTCACGCGCCCGAGATTACGGCGGTCACCAATCAGTGGGTGAACTCCTATAAGCGCCTCGTACCCGGCGTCGAAGCACCGGTCGGGGCCGAGTGGGCCCGCTACGACGCCGCAGCGTTGGTGCGCATTCCCTCGGTCAAGCCCGGTCGCATGGACTCAACCCGCGTCGAATACCGCTCCCCCGACGCGGCGGCTAATCCCTATCTCGCCTTCGCGGTTATCCTCGCGGCCGGACTGCGCGGGGTGATGGGCAACTACGACCTGCCCAAAGAAGGCAAACGCGTCGCACCGCTGCCCCAGTCACTCGGTGACGCGTTAAAGCTGATGGAAAAGTCGACGCTCTTAGAAGAAACCCTCGGCAGTCACCTGGTTGAGTGGTTCTTGCGCAACAAACGCGCCGAGTGGGATGGGTACCGCGCCCAGGTCACCGCCTTCGAACTCGAGAGGTACCTGCCACTGTTGTGAGTATCGACGTCGTCCTCTGTGTGCCTTCGTGCGATGGGCCGGTGCGAAAAGCCTTTGACGTCACGGGCGTCACGCCCGCCATCGCCGCCTCGGCGCGACTCAATGAGATCGCCGCGTTAGAGCCCACCGACGGTTTTTCTGGTGCGGTGATCAACGCAGCCGCGCTGCCCTTCAGCGAAGCCATGAGCCTCTGTCGGCAGCTGCGTCAGCGAGAACGCGGCGTCGGACCGATCATCTTGTTGCTCGACCACTACCAACTCGACGACCTGACGTTTCGTGAGGACCTCTTCGACGATTTCGTCGTGGGTCCCTACGACGTCAGTGAACTCGCGACGCGACTACGACACCGTCTGCGCCGAGCGGGGAACGAAAGCGTGGCCCCGCGCATCGAGCACGCCGAACTCTCGATGAACCTAGAGACCTACCAGGCCTCCATCGCCGGTCGGGTCATGGACCTGACCTACATGGAGTACGAACTGTTGCGTTTCTTAGCGACGAATCCGAATCGCGTCTTTACCCGAGCGACGCTGCTCTCGCGGGTGTGGGGCTACGAGTACTACGGCGGCGCCCGCACCGTCGACGTCCACGTGCGCCGTCTCCGGGCCAAGTTGGGTGAGGAGTACGCGCACCTCATTCAAACCGTGCGCTCGGTGGGCTACAAGTTCGGCACCTCGAGCGAGTTCCTCGATCAGCGCACGGGCGAGTAAGCCCAGAACTCGACTTCGACCTTCGCCCCGAGCGGCAGTTCCTTCACGGCGAAGGCGCTGCGGGTCGGCAGCGGGTCTTTAAAGACGTCCACCCAGACCTCGTTGCACGCGGCGAAGTCGTCCATGTCGAGGACGAACATCGTGGCCTTGACGACATCGGCCATTGTGGCGCCCGCTTCTTTGAGGAGTCCCTCGGCGTTGGTCAACAACTGTCGGAGCTGTCCCGCGGTGCCGCCCTCGGCGAAGTCGACCTTGGGTCCCCCGTAGACGAGACCCAACTGTCCCGAGATAATGACGAAGTCGCCCGCGCGCCGCCACGGCGAGTAGGGACGCACCGGACTCAACGAGGGCAACTCAGCTAAAGGAGTTACCGCACCCGCAGGTGCGCGTGGCGTTGGGGTTCGTGATATGAAATCCCGCACCCTGGAGGCTGTCGCTGTAGTCGAGCGACGCGCCGGTCAACAGCTCGGCGCTCGCTGGGTCGACGACGACCTTGACGTCGCCGTAGGCGTTGACGACATCGTCGTCGGCGATCTCGGAGTCGAAGTACATGTCGTAGTTAAAGCCTGAGCAGCCGCCCGACTTCACGGCCACGCGCAGCGCTAAGGGCTCGTCGGCCCCGGCCGCAGCAATTAGTTCGGCTACCTTGACGATCGCGGTGTCGGTCAACGAGATCGGCTCGGTGACCTTTGCGGTCAGATTCACGTTGGTGGTGGTCATGTCGCCTCGACTCCTTTAAACATTCTCCCCACCATGGTAGCGAACGTTCGTACGAATTGACACCCCGGCGGGAGCGTTCAGTGGAGGTCGCTCACTCGTCGTACCCCGCCTCACCAGGGTGCACGATCACCACGGCGCCGTCTCGATTGATGATGCGCGGGGCGATGGTGGGGATTGACTCGAGTCCCCGCGCGTACGCCAGCACCTCGCGAGCCGCTTCGAAGTGTGCGACCGCCTCCATATTCATGATGGTCGGGCGAATCATCTCGAATTCACCTCGACGCTCGGCGGCCAAGGCGTCGTTCGGTCGCACCCAGATATCGGCGACCGTCTCACCCGCGTCGTGGGTCGCCACCTGTCCCTCGGGCGCCAGGGCGACGAAGAATCTGGTGTCGTAGCGCCGAGGCGGGCCAACCGGAGTGATCCAGTGTGCCAGGTACTCGACACCGCGCAGATCCAGGCGAAGTCCCTCTTCTCGCAGTAGCTCGAGAAATCCGATCTCGCCGGCGTTGATAGAGCGACGAAGAGCCGCCCAGCGCTCGAGGTCACCCGGCTGGGTGAACGTGACCGCATCACCGTGCTCGTCGCACGCGATGAGTAGTCCCGCCTCCTCAAAGAGTTCGCGCAGGCTGGCTACGTAGAACGCCAAACCATCTCGCTCGACGCCCAGACGTCGCGACGCCGCGACGTCGTCGAGTCCCACGACGAGGTCGTGGGCTTCGGCGTCCGTCTCGTCCACGGCGCCGCCGGGAAAGACGTGCGCACCGCCGACGAAATCGCTCCGCAAGTTTCTACGGAGCATAAGAATCTCGTAACCCTTTGGTGTATCGCGGATCGTGAGAACGGTCGCCGCAGGGCGTGGGATCAGGATTTCGGCCACGGGGGCTAACTTAACGACTCACCTCGCTCGCTGTCGCGTTCGTTCTTTGTCCACTAAGTTTGATGCGCACTCGCCCAAAAAGGAGCATCGTGGCCAAAACCTCGGCACAGAAGAAGCGGCCCAACACCACGCGACCCCCCGTGAAGGCGCGAGGCGGACGACCGGCCGGACTCTTCACGTGGCTCGCCGTCGGACTCGTCGTCATCGTCGTCGCCGCCCTCGTGATCATCAAAGTCGCCAGCGGCGGTACGACCAAGACCGGCTCTTCGAGCTTCTCCCCCATCAGCGCCGCGAACCTGACGGCGCTCACGACGGTACCCGCGTCGGTCTTTAACACCGTCGGCGTCACCTCGCCGATCGCCGCCGTGACCGCACCTCAAGCGGTGGCGGGTCAGCCGGAGTTGACGGGAACGAACGACGCCGGAGCCACGGTGCCCGAGATTCTCTACATCGGCGCCGAGTACTGCCCGTACTGCGCCGCGCAACGCTGGGCGACCATCGTGGCGCTCAGCCGTTTCGGCACGTGGTCCGGGCTGGGGAATATGTCGAGTTACTCCGGCGACGTCTACCCCAACACCCCGACGTTCACGTTCATCGACGCGAAGTACAAGTCGAAGTACCTGGCCTTTAAGAGCGTGGAGGAGTACACGAACTACTTAGACGCCGCCGGCACCTACTACGCACCGTTACAAAAGCCCAGCGCTGCGGAGGTCAAACTGATCGACAAGTACGACACGCCGAAGTACATCAAGGGCCTCACCTCGAGTGACTCGGATTCGATCCCCTTCATCACGTTCGCGAATAAGTTCCTCGTCGCGGGCGCGAGTTACAGCCCGACCACCCTCGCGGGTTCGACCCGAAACGACATCGCGGCCGCCCTGAGTAACGCCACCAGCCCGGTGACCGAGGCGATCATCGCCTCGGCGAACTACCAGACCGCGTCGATCTGTTCACTGACCAAGAACATGCCCGCAAATGTCTGTACCAGTAGCGGCGTGGAGGTCGCAGCAAAGGCCATGGGTCTTAAGTGATCGATGCCGCGGCCGAACCGACGGCCGTCGAGTCCGAGTACCGCGTCGCCCCCTGGGTTGAAATCACCACCCTGCTCTTGAGTCTGCTCGGGCTCGGACTATCGATCTACCTCACGATCACGCACTTCCAACCCCAAGAGCTGGTGTGTTCGACCTCGGGCCTTATCGACTGCGCGAAGGTCACCACGTCCGCACAGTCAGAGATCCTCGGGATCCCCGTCGCTATCTTCGGCCTCGCGAACTACGTCGTGATGACCGCGCTCAACACGCCCTGGGCGTGGCGCGCCCGGGCTCGCTGGATCCACGTGGCGCGCTTCGTCTTGGCCATCATCTCGATGTGCTTCGTGCTGTGGCTCATCTTCGCCGAGGTGATCATCATCGGGGCCATCTGCGAGTACTGCACCGCCGTGCACCTGGTGACCTTCGCGTTGCTAATTGTGCTGACTCGCGTGAGTCCAGCGCAACTGGGCTGGGGTCGCTCACGCGCGAGTTAGTGCCCGTCGTTCGAACTCGTTGAGGCCGCCCCAAATCCCGTAGGACTCGTGTCGCTCGAGGGCGGCGTGGAGGCACTCCTCGCGCACCGCGCACCCCGCGCAGATTCGCTTGGCGAGTTGTTCACGCTCGAGGCGATCCTCTTTTCGTTCCGCGCTGTCGGCCGAATAAAACAGTGCACCTTCGCTCCCGCGACAGGCTGCGCCGCCCGCCCAATCCAACGACGTCGCTGCCATGCGGTCTCCCCCGAATTCGCCCTGACTCGCAGGATAACCACAGGTCCCACTGCGACACAAGGGGAGATTCGAACGAATGCAGTCAGCCATCTGTCGCGGTTTCGACCTCCGCTACGCTGAAGGACGTGGCAACCGTGCTTCTCGTCAGCGACCTGGCCTCACTTCGTCGCGAACTCGAGACGATGCTCGCCGGGCCGGACATTTTTATTGAGGAAGCCTCAACCGGCCTCGAGACGATCGAGCGCGTGAAGCGCGGCGACGTGGACCTGGTCATCGTCGACCTCCAGGTCGGCGCCATGGGTGGCATGGCGATCACCATGGAACTGCGCAACCTCGAGTCCTACGGCGGCGCCGATGCCGTCTCGGTGCTGATGCTCTTGGACCGCCGACCGGACGTCTTTCTCGCACGTCGTTCGGGCGCCGACGGCTTCGTCGTCAAACCACTCGATCCCCAACGGATGCGCAGCGCGGTTCGCGCGCTCCTACGCGGCGAGGGCTACGAGGACGAATCCTTACGTCCGGCCACGGTGCGTGTCGGTAGTCCCCACGCTGAATGAGTGACCCGAAGCCTCCCCCGACGGGGCTCGCGCGATTCCGCGCGCGACTGGGCGGCCACGAAACCATCAAGCCCGTCTCGCCCGAGGCGGAAGCGATTCACGCGCGGGTTGACCAACTCAGCGAACTCGAACTGCGCGACGTGATGACGCCGCGAGTTGACGTCGCCTACCTCACCTTTCCCGTCACGCCCGAAGCCATCGCCGAAGCCGTCCGCGACACCGGTCACTCGTGCTTTCCGGTCGTGAGTGACGATCTCGACGATGTCCTCGGGGTGCTCTTCGTGAACGACCTCTTTCGCAGCTCGACCGTCAAGCGGGCGATCGGCGTCTCACTTCCCACCACCGAGGAGATCACTCGCAAGATCCGTCGTCCCTTGATGTTGCCCGAAACCTTTGACCTCCTCGAGAGCCTGGGCCAGATGCGCGCGCAGCGTCGAACGTTCGCCCTGGTGCTCGACGAGCACGGCGGAGTGGCTGGCGTGGTCTCAAGCCGCGACATCCTCGAACAGTTGGTGGGCGATCTCAACGATGAGTTCGACGAGGACGAAGAGCCCACGATCGTGCGAATCCGTCAGGACCGCTGGCTCGTTGACGGCCAGACCCACGTCGATCGGGTGGAAGAGGAACTTGGTGTAGTGATCCCCGAAGGGGAGTACGTCACGGTCGCGGGATTCGTACTCGACCTCGCGGGCGAGATCCCGCTCGCGGGTACCACCTACACCTACGGTGAGTGGACCTTTCGTGTCCAATCCGTGGAGAAACGCCGGATCAACGAAATCGTCATCGAGCACCATCCGCCGCTCGTCGTGGAGCCACCGAACCCGATCTAGCCTCTGGTGGCCCTTATCCTCAACGACTAGGATGAGCGGGCTGCGAGGGAACTCGCCGCGGGCTGTAGCGCAGCTTGGTAGCGCGCTGCGTTCGGGACGCAGAGGTCCCGGGTTCAAATCCCGGCAGCCCGACCACCAGGTAGTACGAAGGTGAATGCATCACAGGCCCCCATCGTCTAGCGGCCTAGGACACCACCCTTTCAAGGTGGCGGCACGGGTTCGAATCCCGTTGGGGGTGCGCAGGAAAATCGGCGAAACGCCTTTGTTTGAAAGGGCTTTCGTCACTCCCTGAGTGACCGCTAGTGACCGCAAGAAACCACGACTTACCGCTGTTATATGCCCGCTATATGCCCGCAGTATGCCCGGGGATCGGTCGCCGCACCGAACTCGGGCAATGCCTCGGCCGTACAATCCTTGGATGTTGAATGAGCTTCCCCCGGAACTGAACATCCCGAGCGCCTGCCCGCAATGTGGCGGAGAGTGGGTTGGTTTCGGGACCTTAGCGGCCCAGGTCACAGTCTTTTGCGACGAAAATCACTTGTACCATCGTGACTCAACGCCTGCCGAAGTGATCGCGTTCGAAGTGGCTGTATACCCCGACAAACACTTGGCAAAGGAAGTGTGGCTGGTAGGTGCCACCGAACCTTGGCCAGGGATGCCACCGTTACCGCCTCACGCCGCCGTACCTGGGTTCGGACTCAACATCAATGACGTGCCGTTCGTGGTCGTTAGCGTCGAGGACGACAAGGTGTGGCTGCAACCGGTGGGAACACCCGCTAACCCCGAATAATCAAAATCGTCTGTTTCGAGGAGTATTCGTGGAGAATTACAGCCGGATGATCGGACACATTTTTGGCGAATATGTGAAACCCGTGGTCCGGTTCAAGGTGCTGGGCGCCAACAGATACCAACCCCTGATGGCCGTCGGGACCGGGTTCACTTTTGGGGCAGGCGTTTTCGTCACTTGCTGGCACTGCGTAGCTGAACCACTGCCGGACGACGAGGTGTTTGGAGTGCCTATAGAAACGGGCAGCGAGCGCGATGCTAG
>Ga0302202_10003562_pt1 | contig 16986 bp, 14 predicted proteins | sample II_Bog_N3_3_FD_194579 | JGI IMG/M metagenome (GOLD analysis project Ga0302202, IMG submission 194579) | Peat permafrost microbial communities from Stordalen Mire near Abisko, Sweden - II_Bog_N3_3 | ecosystem: Environmental > Terrestrial > Soil > Wetlands > Peat | place: Sweden: Abisko...
CGCTCGCCGTCTCGGGTGGGGCCATCGCGTGGGGTGACGGCGAGTATCTGATCGTCACGAGCGGCGGGCTCGCGCGACTCTCGTCAGGCGGCGCGCAGATCGGCGGCACCGAGGCTCTCCCCTCGTTCACGGCGGCGGGCCCGCCGATCTTCGCGTGGGACGGTCGCTCGTTCCTGATGGTGCAGGGATCGCAGGCGGTCGAGGTCCCCGCGACCCCTCCGACGACCGCGGCGCCCTTCGCGCTCTTCGACACGGCGACCGCGAGCGGGGTCGCATCGAACGGAGCGGGGAACGCGCTCGTCATCGGCACGGACCTTCGCGGCGGCGTGCAACGCGCGGTCGGCCGCGTCGTGCAGACGCCGGCCGTGCCGGACGCCGGCAGCGACGCGGGCGACGACGCGGGAAGCGACGCTTCGGGCGACGCGGGCTCCGGAGACGCGGGAGGGAGCGCGATCGACGCGGGCGCATCGAGCGACGCCAGCGCGGGAGATGGCGGCGCGAACGACGCCGACGCGACACCGAGCGACGACGCGGGCGTGAGCCCCCCCAGCAACTCGGCGAACGGAGACGGGTCCAGCGGAGGCTGCGGCTGCAGCGCGGCCGGCGCGGGCACCTCGCCGTTCGCGCCGATCGCCGCGTTGCTCTCGGCGCTCGTGATGCTCGCGCGTCGGTCGCGGCGCGCGGGGAGGAACGGGGCCTAGCCACCAACACGATCTTGCCCACGGTTTCTCCCCTTCTCAAATGCTCCATCGGCCCGACGTGCACCCCCTGCACCGCCACGCAGGCATTTCGCGGGCGACCGTCTACGGCGCTAGGAGCGATCGGCTCATCGGGCCAAAGTGAGCGTGGGAACGGCACGGCGCCGTGGCACGGCCGATGCTCGAAGGGCACCGTGCGCGACTCCATCGACGATTTGGCGGGCCCCGAGGTCATCGAAACGAGCAAGACGGGTGTCTGGCTCCTTCAAAACCCTTCCACCAACGAGGCGACCGGCTTCGATCGCGTGCAGAGGGACGAGCTTCGTGTCCGCGGCATGTTGCCTTACCGCGTCACCACGCTCGCCGAGCAGGCGACCACGGCCATCGCCCAGATCCGCGCCAAGAGCACACCGCTCGAGCAGTACATCGGACTGGCGAGCCTGCACGATCGCAACGAGGTGCTGTTCTATCGCGTGCTGGTCGACAACATCGCGGAGCTGATGCCCATCGTCTATACGCCGACGGTCGGCGAAGCCTGCCAGAAGTTCAGCGCTGTCTATCGGAGCGTCCGCGGACTCTGGATCACGCCGGATGACTTGCACGACATCCCCAGGGTGCTCCGGAACTCGCCGTATCACGACATTCGCTTGATCGTGGCCACCGACAACGAGCGCATCCTCGGCCTGGGCGACCAGGGCTGCGGCGGCATGGGCATCCCGATCGGCAAGCTGGCGCTCTACGTCGCGGGCGCCGGCATCCACCCGTCCAAGTGCCTACCGATCAGCCTCGACGTCGGCACCGACAACCTCGATCTCCTCGCAGATCCGCTGTACCTCGGCTACCCGAAGAAGCGCCTGCGCGGACGCGACTACGACGCGTTCATTGAAGCGTTCGTGCGCGGCGTGCGGGAGGTGTACCCGCGCGCGATCCTCCAATGGGAGGATTTCCACAAGGACCGCGCGTTCCTCCTGCTTGAACGCTATGCGCGACGATTGCCTTCGTTCAACGACGACATCCAAGGCACGGCGAGCGTCGCCGTCGGCGGCCTCTTGGCAGCTCTTCGCATCACGAAGCAGAGGATGGCCGAGCAGCGCATCGTCTTCGTCGGCGCAGGCGCGGCGTGCACCGGCATCGCGCGTCTGTGCGCGATCGCGATGCGCGCCGACGGCGCAAGCGAGGGTACCGTTCGGCGCGCGATCTTCGCCCTCGACAGCCAAGGCTTGCTCCACGACGGCCGGACCATGGACGAGCCGCACAAGAGGGAGCTCGCGCTTCCCCGCGACATCATGGCCGAGTGCGGTATGGACCCGAACGCCACGCTCACACCGTTGGACGTAATTCGCGCGGTGAAGCCCACGATCCTCGTGGGCGCGACGGCCCGCGCCGGCACGTTCACCCAGGGGATGATCGAGACCATGGCGCGGAGCGTGGAGCGGCCGATCGTGCTGCCGCTCAGCAATCCGACGAGCAAGGCCGAGTGCACGCCGGAGCAGGCCATCCGCTGGAGCGACGGTCGCGCCATCGTGGCCACGGGCAGCCCCTTCGCGGACGTGGAGTACGCCGGAAGACGCCACGTCGTCGGTCAGGCGAACAACGTCTTCATCTTCCCGGGCGTGGGTCTCGCCGTGGCCATCGCCGAGGCTCGTGAAGTCACCACCGAGATGTTCCACATCGCCTCGGCGACGCTGGCGCGTCTCGTGAGCCAGGAGCGCCTCGATGTCGGCGCCATCTATCCCCACCAGAGCGAGCTGCGCCGCGTGAGCTTCGAGATCGCCTGCGCCGTCGTGCGCTACGCAAGCGAACAAAACCTGGGCCGTCGCATCGACCCGGACGACGTGGAAGCAACCGTGCGGGCCGCAATGTGGGAGCCAAGCTATGTCCCTGTTCGAAGCGTCCGCGGGGAGCCGACCCACGCGCGCTGACTGTGCGAGCGGGCGACGGCCATGTGTCGTCGACAACTCCGGGGGATTACGCCCTCCCCTCGCAAGGAGCTCCTGGCGTCGCGCGGGCCGTTCGTAACGCGCGATCGACACTGTCAGGCGCTCGACCACGACCGTCGTGGTCGCGACCCTCGATCGCCTCTCGCCCAATCACGATCGTCTCGATGCCGAGCACGTCGCTCGTGGTCCGCTCCTTGTAGTGGCCGATGTGCACGTCCAAGCAGCTCGCTTGGACGTGCACATCCGCGACCGTGATCGTCTAGGTCGCGACCACGGACGTCCACATCCGCGATCACGATCATCGTGGTCGGGACCACGTCCGTGCCGCGTCGCGACCATGAAGGTCGTGGTCGGCAGCACGTCCCTCTCGGTCGCCTATCACGACCGTCTCGGTCGCGACCACGGAGCACGTGGTCCCGAGCGAGAAGGTCTCGGTCGGCTGCTTGGACGTCCACATCGGCCGCCACACCCCCCGCACCCGCAAGGGGCGGCCAGGGGAGCCCATGCCGACGTTCGAGAGGAACAGGAGGGCCCCTCCGCAGAGCCACGCGACCAACCCGAGGAGGATCGCGAAGCTCCCCGCCCACATCGACCGCCGCTGGCCGAGCGCGGCCGCCCCGAGCGCGGCTCCGGCCGCAGCGAGCGCCATGAGGGCGACCGCGGCCGTGTTCCCGACGGCGCCTCCGAGCGCCGTGAGCGGCACCATGAACCCGCCGATCCAGGCCCCCGTGGAGGCGGCCAGCCCGATGAGCCCGAACCGCCGCGAAGACGGGCGCGTGGGAGCCACCGGTCCCTCGCGCGGCGCGACGGCGGGGACCTCCGTGGCCGCCGATACCCCTCGCTCCCCGCGGACTCTCCGATTCCTCGCGACGACGAAAGCCCCGATGCAGAGCGTGAAGGGGAGCCCGTAGGCCAAGAGCCCGAAGAGCATGGGGAGGGCGTCGAGCATCGCGGTGCGACGACGAGCGTATCATTCGCAGGCCCGATCGAGCGCGGGGCGCCGGCTCGACGACCGCGGGCCTCGCGGGAACTCCTGATGGAGCCAGCGGGCGCGCTACCCTGGTTTTCGAATGCCGTCCCCGACCGATCCGATCCAGTTCGCGTGCTCCAACTGCGGCGCGCAGTTGTCGGTCGACGGCTCGACGCAGACGCCGACCTGCATCTACTGCTAGACGGAGATGCTGCTCCCGGAAGCGATCTGGCGTCGCTTTCACCCCGCTCCGGAGCCCTCGGCGCCGCAGAGTCCGGCGACCGGCGACGTGAGGCGCGCCATCCTCGTCATCGCGCTCGTTTCCGCCAGCGTGGCCATCGTCGGCGTGGGCATCGCCGTGCTCGGCATCTTCGCCGGCACCGCCCGCATGGCGGTCACCTCGGGGCCACTCGACCCGCTCGCGACGCCGGGAGAGCCTTGCAACGGCCGCCGTGCGGCGTGCTCGAAGGACGGCAAAGCGCAGCTGGCCTGCGGTGCGAACGACGAGATGGTCGTCGCGCAAACGTGCAAGGGGCCGAACGCGTGCCGAGCCACCACCAGCGGCAAGAGCGTCAGCTGCGACACCACGCTCGCGGACCTGAACGATCCGTGCAACATCACCGACGACGCGTGCTCGACCGATCACAAGGTCGAGCTCCGCTGCCAGGCCGGCCATTTCGCCCGTCATCGCTACGTGCAAGGGCCCGGACGGCTGCACGCTCACGCCGGCAAAGACGGGCTCGGGCTACACCCTGTCCTGCGACGACCACGTCGCCGACGTCGGCGATCCGTGCTTCGACACGGAGCGCACCGCGTGCTCGTCCGACAAGGAGGCGCTCCTCACCTGCACCGCGCAGCGATTCGCCGTCCATCGCGCTTGCAAGAGGGGGTGCACGATCAAGAAGCTCGTCGGCACGAGCAACAAGGAGCTGGACTGCGAGTAGCTGCGAGCGTCGCTCGAAGCGAAGGTCTACGCCGCCTCGCGCGCCACCGAAGTCAGAGCGCCGATCAGCTTGCCCACCATCGCCTTTGCGTCGCCGAAGAGCATCAGGGTGTTCGGCCGGTACGACAGAGGATTGTCCACCCCCGCGTACCCGGCGTTCATGCTCCGCTTCATCATGACGACGCGCGCCGCCTTCCAGACCTCGAGCACCGGCATGCCGTAGATCGGGCTCGTCGCGTCCGTGAGCGCGCTCGGGTTCACGATGTCATTGGCGCCGATCACGATCGCGAGGTCCGTGTCGCCGAAGTCGTCGTTGATGTCGTCCATCTCCTCGACGAGATCGTAGGAAACGTTCGCCTCGGCCAGGAGCACGTTCATGTGCCCCGGAAGCCTCCCTGCGACGGGATGGATGGCGTAGCGCACCTTCGTCCCGCGCCTGAGCAGGAGCGTCGTCAGCTCCTTCACCGGGTGCTGCGCCTGCGCCACCGCCATGCCGTAGCCCGGGATGATGATCACGCTGCGCGCGGAGATGAGAAGATCGGCCACCTCCAGCACAGTCGCTTCCTGGATGGTCCCTGCGGGGCCGCTCGGGGAGCTCCCCTTCGCCGGAGCGGCGCCGAAGCCGCCGAAGACCACGTTCCAGATCGAGCGGTTCATCGCGCGGCACATGATGATGCTCAGGATGGCGCCGCTGCTGCCGACGAGCGCGCCGGTCACGATGAGCAGATCGTTCGACAGCATGAACCCCGCCGCCGCGGCCGCCCACCCGGAGTAGCTGTTGAGCATCGACACGACCACCGGCATGTCGCCGCCACCGATGGCGAGCACCAGGTGCGCGCCGAGCACGCAGGCGATGGCGGTGATGGCGAGCAGTGCCCAGAGCCCATCGGGGCTCGGCACGCGCAGGAACGCCGCGGCGAGACCTACGGTCGCCACGGCCATCGCCGCGTTGGCGAGGTGCCTGCCGGGGAGCAAGAGCGGCCGGCTCCCGAGGGTCCCCCGGAGCTTTCCGAAAGCCACGACCGAGCCCGCGAACGTCACGGCGCCGATGAAGACCCCGACGACGATCTCGACCCCGTGCACCGCCGAGCCCGCGCCCCCGGTGTTGTCGGCCTCGAGGTAGTTGGCGATGCCGACGAGCACCGCCGCCGCCCCCACGAAGCTGTGGAGGATGGCGACGAGCTCGGGCATCGACGTCATCCCGACGCGCGCCGCGACCACGGCGCCGATGGCGGCGCCCACGGCGATTGCCCCCGCCAGCAGGCCCCAGGCCTCGGTGCTCCCGGTCGAGACGCCCGGCGCGCGCAGCGCCACCGCCGTGACCACGACCGCGAGGACCATCCCGGCGATCCCGGAGAGGTTCCCGCGGCGCGCGGTCTCCTGCGTGGACAGCCCGCGGAGGCTGTAGATGAACAGCAGGCAGGCCGCGAGGTACGCGAGCCGCTGGATGGAAGCGATCGAGTCGGTCATCGGCGGAACATCCTCAGCATTCGCTGTGTGACGAGGAACCCCCCGGCGACGTTGATCGAGGCGATGAGGATCGCGACGGCCGCGATCACGGTGATCGCTCCGATGCCCCCACCGCGCATGAGCAGGATCCCGCCGACGAGGATGATGCCGCTGATGGCGTTGGTCACGCTCATGAGCGGCGTGTGCAGAGCCGGGTTCACGTTCCAGATGACGTGCCAGCCCACCACGCACGCGAGGAGGAACACCGTCAGGTGCTCGACGAACTCGCGCCCGGCGACGAAGCCAGCGGTCAGGAGCAGGGCCCCCGCGATCGCCGCCAGCCACGGGCCCGCGCGACTGGGGGCCTGCGTCCGAGCGGCCTGCGCGGCCAACGCATCGGTCTTCTCGGGCAGCGGCGCCGCGGCGCGCGGACGGGGCCTCGTGGGGGGCGGCCAGAGCAGCTTCCCGTCGTGGAGTACCACCGCACCGCGATGGACCTCGTCCTCGAGGTCGAGCGCGATCTTGCGAACCTTGACGTCGTAGACGTCCTCCAACAGGTTGAAGATCGTCGTCGCGTAGAGATCGCTCGCCTGGCGTGCCATGCGACTGGCCATGTCGGTGAAGCCGAGGATCTTGATCCCGAACTTCTCGACCATCTTGTCGCGCTCGGTGAGCGGGCAGTTGCCCCCTTGCTCGGCCGCGAGGTCCACGACGACCGAGCCCGGCGCCATCGACACGACGGCCCCCGAGGTGAGAAGGACGGGGGCGGTGTGACCCGGTACGAGCGCCGTCGTGATGACGACATCGGACGACTTCGCGTACTGCGCGATGAGCGCCTGCTCGGCGGCGATGAAGGCCTCGCTCATCTCCTTCGCGTAGCCCCCCTCCCCCTCCCCCGCTTCCTTGAAATCGAGCTCGAGGAAGCGTGCGCCCAGGCTCTCGATCTGCTCGCGCACCGCCGGTCGTGTGTCGAACGCGCTCACCGTCGCCCCGAGGGCCCTGGCGGCGGCGATGGCGGCGAGCCCTGCGACGCCCGCCCCCACGATGAGCACGTTGGCGGGCGCGACGCGCCCCGCGGCGGTCATCTGCCCGCCCATCACCCGCCCGAGGCTGTTGGCGGCCTCGATGACCGCCCGGTACCCCACCAGGTTGGCCATCGCGCTCAGCGCATCCATCTTCTGCGCGCGGGTGATGCGCGGGACGGCATCGAGCGCGAGCACCGTCGCCTTGCGCTTGCCGAGCCGCTCGACGAGCGACGGGTTCTGCTCCGGCCACACGAAGCCGATGAGGGTGCCCCCCTCCTTGAGCAGGTCCGCCTCGCTCACACCGTCCGGGACGATCGGGGCCGGAGGCCGAACCTTGAGCACGATGTCCGCGCGGCTCCAGAGCTCGCCAGCGTCCGGGACGATCTGGGCGCCTATCTCCAGATACGCGGCATCGGAGTAGTCGGCCCCCTCTCCCGCGCCGGCCTCGACGAGGACCTCCAGGCCTAGCTTCAGGATCTTGGCCGCGGTGACCGGCGTCGCAGCGACGCGGCGCTCGCCCGGATGCGTCTCCCTGGGAATACCGACCTTCAACGGTGCCAGCGCAGTACGCGAGGAGCCAGGTGCCGCAGCGAGTGTGACGTGCATCATCGGGGGGAGCGTTTCCTCGGAAGAAGTGAGGCGGGGGGACGGGATGCGGATCCGCGGTCGGAGGGGGCTCCCGTTCCGCGTCGCCTGAAAGCAAATCGTGTGCGACGGCTCGCGCGACGCCGAGCCCGAGCCCCCCCGCCCGTGCGTGCCGCGCCAAGGAGCCATTCGAGGGACAGCGCACTCTGCTGCAAGCCGAGGTCGCGCCTCCCGCCCAGACGCTGGGCGTGCGCGGGGGGCGCAGGGCATGCGCCGGCCGTGATGCTCCCTGGCGTGATCGGCTCGCTCTCTACTCGATTGGGCGACATGCCGTTCGAGGGTCCCCCGCTACACCCCTCGGCCCGTCACGTGATGGGTCGATGCACCCGCCCACTGGAGCTATTTCTCGGGAGAGGCCGATGTCGTCGTGCTCGGACCGGACGAGACCCCGATTGGGCGACGCCTGGCAACGCGTGGAGCAGCACCGCTCTCTGACCGGTGCCCGCCTGCTGAGAACGGCCCGCGTCGTCCCCTCGCTGGGGGCGGGCGGGTCTTTCTGCGCGTTTCGCGCGATCGTGAACGCCAAGATCGCCGCATCGTGAACGCCAAGATCGGCGCATCGTGAACGCGCGGATCGGGAAGGTGAACGCCAAGATCGGCATCGTGAACACCGCGAAATTCTCCGTCGTAGCCGTCTGAGCGAAGCGCACGCAGTCGTGGTGGAAGAGCGCGCCCCGGTGCACGGGAGCGCATGCCCACGGAGAGACTGTCGATGCGCAACACCAAGGAAATCCTTCGCCAGAAATGGCTGCTCGGCTGATCGCACCGCGCGATCAGCGCGTCGGTCGGCGTGAGCATGGGCGCGGTGAGCCTGGCGCTCTCACGCGCCGCGAACGCGGAGCTCACGTGGGAAGCCGCGAACGCGCTCGATGACGCCGAGCTCGAAGCGCGTCTGTATCCGAGTGTCGTCGCGGTAGCGGCGCGGCCGGAGCCCGACTGCACGTGGATTCATCGCGAGCGACACCGCGTCGGCGTGACGTTGGAGCTGCTGCATCACGAGTACCTCGAGCAGCATCCGGGCGGCCTTCGCTACACGTCGTTTTGCGATCGGTACCGCGAGTGGATGGGACGCCGCGGGCTCGTCATGCGGCAGGTGCACGTTGCGGGCGACAAGATGTTTGTCGACTACTCGGGCAAGAGGCCGCGGATCGTCGACCTGTCGACGGGCGAGGTGATCGAGGTCGAGCTCTTCGTCGCGGCGTTGGGTGCGTCGAACCTCACGTACGCGGAGGCGACGTACACGCAGCGCGGCCCCGATTGGATCGCGAGCCACGTGCGCGCCTTCGACTATTTCGGCGGCGTGCCGGCGGCGTGCGTGCCCGATCAATCGAAGTCCGGTGTGACGCGCGCGTGCCGCTACGAGCCCGAGGTGCAGCGGACGTACGAGGAGCTCGCGCAGCATTACGGAACGACGGTGTTGCCCGCGCGGCCGATGCATCCACGTGGTAGAGTCGAGCGCTGGCGCGGTGACCGTAGGCGCGGGGAGTAGCTGTTTCCGACCGCTTTCGCGACTGCGTCGGTGCCTCATTCCACGCCGTGGCTCCGTTTCCAGCGCCCGCTCATCGAACCGGACGTGCGGCTCTCCCGCATCCGGCTCTCATCTCGATCGTCATGCCTTCGTTCTCGGCTGGCTTCGCATCGGCACCGTCGGCCTGTACAGGCCGAGCTTCCCATAGAGGAGCTCGTGCGGGAATTGGCGAGACCCGCTGCCTGGCTTCTTGTGCTTTCGTGCGAGCCATCTCTGGAGTCGTCGCTGCGTGTACCAGGCGAGCTTCTCGTAGGCGTCACGTACGGGGCCTTGGTTGAAGTACCCGCACCAGCCGCGCAGGACGCGGTTAACTTCCCCGATCCTGCTTTCGATTGTCTTGCCGAGCCACCGCCGCGATGTCTCATCGTGGATCCGACGCGTCACGCGTTGGATCGCTTTCTTCGAGGGCGCGGTTCCCAGATAGGGTTTGCCGTCCTTCGAGTAGAAGCGTCCGACGGTGTACCCGAGGAAGTCGAACCGCTCCTCGGGAAGGCGCGCGAGGCGAGTCTTGCGATCGTTGACCTGAAGACCGAGGCGCGCCATGAGCGCGCGCATCGTCGCCATCGCCTCGAGCCCGAAACCGGGTGCGCAGCAGATGACGAAATCGTCCGCATAGTTCACGATCGCGGTCGCCCCGCGTACCGCCGGGCGTGCACGCTGCCAGCCGAGGAGGAAACGGCGGAAGTAGAGGTTCGCGAGCAGAGGGGAGACGACTCCTCCCTGCGGCGTGCCTCGACGTGTCCGTCGCGCCTCGTTCGACTGACGCAGAGCGCGCCCAGTGCGTTCGACCACCGGCGTCGTCAGCCATTGCTTGATGACGGACAGGATTCGTCCGTCGGCAACGCGCCGAGCAACGCACTTCATCAGAGCTCCGTGCGGGATCGTGTTGAAGTAGTCCGACAAGTCGGCATCCACGATTTCCGTACGTCGCCGCCGTTGAAGCTGGTGGACAACCTGGCGCAGCGCCATCTTCGCGTCCCGTCCCGGTCGGAAGCCGTACTGCTCTTCGAGCAAGTCCGCCTCGAAGACCGGTCCGAGCACGACGATGAGTGCGGCCTGCGCCACTCGGTCCCGAATCGTCGGGATGCCGAGCGGGCGCTGACCGCCGCTGCTCTTCGGGATCCACACGCGCAGCAGGGGCTGCGGGCGATATTGCCTTGCCCGTAGCTCCTGCTGGAGATTCCCCAACCATCGGTCGAGCCCCCCGGATTCGATGTCCTCGAAGCCGACCCCGTCGCCACCGGCGGCGCCGCCGTTCGCACGGCATCGCCTCCAGCCTTCGCGGAGCACGTCCTCGCGGAACACCTTGTCCCAGAGGCTGTAGAAACGATAGGCCGGGTCGGCCTTCGCTTTCGCATGCAGCGCTGTCTGGAGCTTCTGAACGCTAACTGCGGGAGTTTGTAGGCTCACGCCAATCTCCTGGTTCTTGCTACGTCGTTCGCTGATCGAGACCAGGGCCCCTTCCCTCCACGGCCGTTACGCCGCTTCGCCGGTACTACGAGCCCATCCGCCGACTGCGCTCGCCGGCGCTGCCCCTCGCGGGGTCGTCGTTGAGGATCGCGTGCCACCGCAGCCTCACGCGCGCAGTCTTCCCTTGTTCCGTACCAACCCGTGCCGTGCGTGCTGCCACCACTACCCCGGTGGGACCGTCGGTTGCTTGCGTCGCTCGCTTCTCCAACGGCGGCGGCCTTCCCGAGCCTTATGATCGGTCGGCTCCCACATCTCACCTTTTCGAGGCTTGCTCGGTGTTCACTCACGTTGCTGCCCGCACGGCGCGCTGACCCCCATGAGGGGCCTTTTCTCGAAGTGCTTCAGCTCATTCGTTACCTCCTGAGCCGCCTCGAGTGCTTCCAGCCGGAACGACAGTTGGCTGGCCCGGACTTTCACCGGGGAGGCGGGTACGGCTTTCCAAGGCGCACACAAGGCGAAGGTGGAAGTCGCGGTGCAGATCGCGCAGCGCTGGTTGCTCGCGCGCATCCGCAACGAGGTGTTCCACTCGCTCGGCGAGTTGAACGCGCGGCTGCGCGAGCTGCTCGTCGACTTGAACGGCCGTGAGATGCGGCGCTACGGCAAGAGCCGCCGTGCGCTCTTCGAGGCGATCGAGCGAGCCGCGCTGCGACCGCTGCCGACAACGCGCTTCGAGTACACGGAGTGGCAGAAGGCACGCGTCAACATCGACTACCACGTGCAGGTCGAAGGGCACCTGTACTCGGTGCCGCACAAGCTCGTGCACGAGGAGATCGAGGCGCGCCACTGCGGCGACGTCGTCGAGATCCTGCACGGTCGCGCGCGCGTCGCGGCGCATCGTCGGTCGTCGGTGAAGGGCGGCTTCACGACGATCACCGATCACATGCCGAGCGCGCACCGCGCGCAGGCGGAGTGGACGCCGTCACGGATCATCTCGTGGGCGGGCAAGGTCGGCGCGTCGACACGCGAGCTGTGCGAAGCGATCCTCGCTGACCGGCCGCATCCCGAGCAGGGCTTCCGCTCGTGCCTCGGCATCTTGCGACTCGGCAAACGCTACGGCGAGCTGCGCCTCGAAGCGGCGTGCAGTCGCGCGCTCCGCGTCCGCGCGCGCTCGTATCGGCACGTCGAATCGATCCTGAAGAACGGACTCGATCGCGTCGTCGCGACCGACGAGCAGACCTCGCTTCCGCTCACGCACGAGAACGTGCGCGGGCCCGATTATTACCACTGACCGATGGAGGAGAAAACGCATGATGACCGAACCGACGAACGAGAAACTCCACGCGCTGCGCCTCGGCGCGATGGCCGCGGCGTGGGCCACCCAACGCGAAGACCCGAAGATGAACGAGATCGATTTCGACAGGCGCTTCGGAATGCTCGTCGACGCCGAGCATCTCGCGCGTGACAACAAGCGCCTCACGCGCGCGCTGCGTGAGGCGAAGCTGCGGATCACGAACGCCTGCATCGAAGACATCGACTACGCGCCGAAGCGCGAGGTCGATCGCGCGCTCGTGCGCCAGCTCGGGACGTGCGCGTGGATCGGGTCACACGCGAACGTGATCATCACCGGCGTGACGGGCACGGGGAAGTCGTACGTCGCGTGCGCACTCGCGCAGCAGGCGTGCCGCGCTGGGCATCGCGCCGTGTATCGACGCATGCCGCGACTCATCGAGGAGCTCGCGCTCGCCCACGCCGACGGCACGTACACGCGGGTGCTCGGCCGCCTCGCGAAGATCGACGTCCTCGTGCTCGACGACTGGGGACTCGCGCCGCTTCGCGACCAAGAGCGCCGCGATATGCTCGAGATCTTCGAGGACCGACACGGCGCACGCTCCACAATCGTGACCAGTCAGTTGCCCGTCGAAACCTGGAACGACTACGTCGCTGATCCGACCATCGCCGACGCGCTGCTCGACCGCATGGTGCACAACGCGCATCGGATCAAGTTGAAGGGCCCGTCCCGGAGAAAAACGGAGAGCTGACCGAACCCCTCACGAACACCGTACGAGGATAGCGGCGCCTCGCCGTCCCAGACGACGTGACGACCGCATGCTTCGGTGGCGCGTTGGCTAGTTGTGGAACACGGACGGAGGCGGTTTGCCGCGTCGATGATTGTCGTACAGCCCGACGACGAAGTCGCGCAGCGGCACGCCGTTCTTGCGCGTGGTCTGTCGGATGCTCGTCCATCGGCCGAGCGTACGACTCCCCCGTGGTGACCGAGTTCCGCCGGTGGCCTTGCGATGTCGCGCGAAGATGCGCAGGTCGCGTTCGCTGCCGTTATTGTCGGCGGGCACGTCGCGTCGGTCCAGGAAAGCGGTGATGCCCTGGAAGCGATCGCGCAGCCGCGTTTGCAGGCGTTGCACGTCGTCGTTCAGCCGAGGGTCGCCCTCGTTGATGATGCGTCCGAGTCGCACGCGCAGCCCGTGTCGAATGGCGGCGTTGCCCCGAACCTGCGCCTTCTTGGCGTCGGCGTACCAGACGCAGAGGCGGTCACGAAACGCCTCGGTTCGCTCGCCGGGACAGCATTCGGCAATCTTCTTGGCTTCCCTCACCATGTGCGCGCCGCAGTAGGCGTGGGTCCAATCGTCGTGGCTCGTGTAGACGCTGTAGAAGTCGGTCACGAGCACGCCGCCGAAGTCGGGCCCCAGCATCTGCTCGGCGACCCACGCTCCGCGCGACAGCTCGACACGGAAGAGCGACGCCGTCTCGGTGCGGGCGATCCACGCCCAAGCGCCGACACCGTTCTGCCGCAGGCCCGTCTCGTCTGCACCGACGACGGGCGCGTTGCGGATGTGCGACTGGATCTCATCGACCGCCGGCTGTGCACGCTCGCCCAGTCGCGCCAGCAGATGCGACACACCTCCGGCGGTGATCCGCAGGCCGAACCACACGCCGAAGAACGTCGCGATGCCGGCGAGCGAGACGTGGTGGTCGAAGCGCAGAGACACTGTCATGGCGGCAACGTTGGGCCCGACCTGCGTGCGCGCGATGCTCTTCCCCTTCGGCGTGTCGCCCGGTAGCGGTTCGGACACTTCCAGCCCGCAGCGCCGGCAGCATCCAAGGTGCGCGACATGCTCGACCACTTCGACACGAACGGGCGGAATGTCCTCGACCAGCGTGCTGCGTTGCTCCCCCGTCGGTTTGACCGTGCCGCCGCACTGGCAGCGCTTGGGGGGCGTGTACTCGACAGTGCGATCGATCTTCCTGGGCACCTCCCGCTGCGCGCCCTTATGGCCTGGCTTGCGGCCCGTCCTCCGGCCCGTCGTCCCGCGTTTGCCCTCGGGCCGCGAGCTGCGGCGCTTGCCGCGCTCACGAAAGCCGCGCTTCCACTCCTCCAGTTCCTTCAGCGCCTTCTCCAGCGTTTCGCGCAGCGCCCTGACCTCTCCCTCGCGCTCCACATCCCGACGACGCAGCTCCGCGTTCTCCTTCTCAAGTTCCGCGATGCGCTCCTCGGGCGTCACGCCCTCCTTGATGATCTCGACAGAGTCCCATGGAAAGAGCTTTCCGCGTCACGCCCGAAGAATGGACCCACAAAGTGGGAGGCCGACAAGCAGATACGTTTCATCCTTCGCCGTATCGCTCGAACGCTTCTACGAGTTCTACTTCAAAGTGACAATGGCCGCGCGAGTTCACTGCCCTCTCAGAAGGTCACGGTCATTCCCACGTTGCCCGACGCGGGGGGCGAGCCGTCCTCGGTCGGTCCTCCGACGCACTGCACTTGGAGCGAGCCGTGAATGACGTACTCGGTCGTGGTGTTGCCCGTCATGGCCTGGGTCACCGACGTGAGCGTCAACGTGAAGCCCCCGAGCGCCCCGCCGTCCTCCGCCGCTCCCGGACCCGCGCCCCAATAGGCGCCCGTCTCGGAGCCGGCGCAAAAGATGGCGCTCCCTTCGACGAGAGGGTTGGTGCTCGTGTACGTGGTCGCCGAGATCTTCCCGGTGATGCTTATCGCAGCGGTCGGGATCGTGTCGCTGAGGCAGTCGAGGACCGGGATGCTTGTCAAGCCGCTCGCGTCGTCGTACTGGGCGATCACCGCGCCGCACGAATAGGTCTTCATCGAGATCCCCGAGCCCGTGCAATCGGTCTCCGACGGGCACACGACGATCGAGCAGCCAGTCGCGCCGGATCCGCAGACGCCGCCGCCGTTGCCGCCGTCGCCGGCGTTGCTCGCGGGGGTTCCCGGACAAATCGGCGGCGAACCGGCGTCGTAGTCGAAGCCGAGACCGGCATACGTCGCGCCGTCCACTTGGACCGAGCCGCCCGCGGTCGACGGCCCGCCCGAGGTCGAGAACGTGCGCGTGAAGTTCACGAAGGTGTAGTTGTTCGTTTGCTCGATCGCTCCCGTGCTCGAGTACGTGACCACCCCGATCGTGCCGTCGAACGTCTCCTCGACCGACGACGCGTTCGAGGCGCAGGAGCTCGTGAAGGCTCCGCTGAAACCGTAGGTGCCTTCGTCGCAGGCGGCGTAGTCGACCGTGATCGTCTGGGCAGCCGTCGCGCCCCCGATCACGCTCTGGGTGACCGTCACGCTTCCGCTGACGACGCAGGGGAACGTCATGGTGCCGTTCCCCTCGGGCACGAAGCGGCGGTCGTCGCTCGCCGGCGCGGCGGAGAATCGCGCCAAGAACCCTTCGGTCGTTGCGAGGAGGTTGTCCGCGATCGCGGTGACTTGCGCTTGGCTCGGACCGGCATCGCCGCCGCCGCCCGCGTTCGTGCTCGGGTGACTGCTGCTGCAGGCCGCGCTGACGAGCGCCGCGACGACGAGAACGATCCACGGCGCGGGGGAGCGGGGGAAGGAACGAAGCGAGATGAAGGGCATGAACCAAGTCTATCAGGTGCTTTACCTCGACTCCGACTTCGTCGATCCTCGCCGCCGTCATGGCTGACCTCGAGGCGCGCGCCCCGTCTTCCGCCGCCGCCGCCGTCGCCGCCGCGCGGACGACCGCGCTCCTCGCCGCCCTCGACTGGGCTCCGCTCTTCCACCGCCTCACGCGCTACGCCTTCGTCGCGACCCGGCGCCGCGATCTCGCGCGCGTCGAGGATCTCGCCGCCGAAGCGATCGCGCAGGTCTACGACCACGCCTACCAAGCGTGGGATCCCGACGTGCACCCTGACATCTTCGATCACTTGGTGAACGTCGTTCGCGGGCTCATCTCGAACCAGCGCCGCTCGCGCGGGCGGCACGCCGAGATCTTGCGCGCGCCCGACGAGGTGCCCGACGCGGCGTCGCTCGCGGAGGCGCCCGACGCCGTCCTCGCGCGCGAGCTCGACGCGCGCGTCCGCACGAGGCTCGACGCGCAGTTCGCCCTCGACCCGCTCGCGCTCCGGATCGTCGCGCTCCTCGCCGAGGGGGTCTCGACGCCGCGCGAGCAAGCGGCGGCGGCGCAGGCGCCGATCGAAGACATTCGCAACGCCCGCAAGCGGGTCTTTCGCGCGACCCACGACGTGGCGCGCGAGCTCGGCGCGTGGGAGGCGGGGGCGACGCATGCCGCCTGATCCGCCGGACCCGAAGTCGAAGCCGCGCTCGGCCGGCTCGCTCTTGGACGCGATCGCGCGCGCCGAGATGGACGACGCGTACGACGAGGTCCGCGCGCAGACCGACGCGGAGATCGCGCAGGCGACGATCGCCGACGGCGGCGACCCCGCGGCGATCGGCGCGCGCGGGGCGGCGCTGGCGTCGGCGCTCCTCGCGCGTCGCCAGCGCCTCGCGTGGCAATCGGATCGGCGCGCCGAGCTCGATGCCGCGCGCGATCGCATCCGGGGGATCGGCGGCGGACCGAAGCTGCCGCGCGCGGAGCTGATCGCGCGCATCGCGGCGGCGCGAAACGACGCGCGCTTCGGCGCGGTGATCACGGCCGCGTTCCGCAAAGGGGGCGCCGACGCCGCGACCGACGACGAGTTCGCGGAGCTCCTGGTCGAAATCGAGATGCTCGCGGCGCTGAAGAGCCCCGAGGGGCCGAAGAACGACGAATGATTCGTCCCGTGCGCCGGCCGTACGCGGCGGCGGCGAGCGCGGCGCGCGATCTCTCAATATGGTCGCCAGGTTGTAACGAACCGCCCGTCTAATCATCGATCACATCTCTGGCGCCCTGCGCGGCGACCCATCCCTGCTCGAGCACGAGCAGCTTTTCGAAGGCTCGCCCGAGCACGATCCAGCCCGGCGGTCCGTTGCTGCGCAGGTGTCCTCCGAGCGCGGCGAGCGCCGTGTAGACCTCCTGGTTGCTCGGCGTGGCGCTCATGGGTCTGTTGCCGCAGGCGCGCAGCACCTGGAGGTGCCTCGCAGACAGCGCGGCACAAGGAGCGTCGGGCTCGCTGCGTGCT
>Ga0302202_10003566_pt1 | contig 16968 bp, 16 predicted proteins | sample II_Bog_N3_3_FD_194579 | JGI IMG/M metagenome (GOLD analysis project Ga0302202, IMG submission 194579) | Peat permafrost microbial communities from Stordalen Mire near Abisko, Sweden - II_Bog_N3_3 | ecosystem: Environmental > Terrestrial > Soil > Wetlands > Peat | place: Sweden: Abisko...
AGTGTGTCGACATCCACGACGTGCGCGAGGTTCGCCGCGGCCCAGTCGTCGGCGGCCCGTACCTCGCCGTCACCTGCCGCGATCGCAGCGCAGTCCACGGTGGTCCCGCACGACCCGGCCGACTGCCAGGTCCCCAACAGGCTGGCCAGCGATTCCTTCACCAAGACGATGGGTGTCGTCTCCTCGGCCGGAAGGTCCGATCTGAGCGCCTGGATGAAGGTCGTGAGGTTCGTTTGGTAGTCAGCCGCCATCTTCGGATCGGTCGCATCAGCTTCGCCCTGGTACCACGCGATCGCCCCGATCGTGTCCAACTGCCCGTGATGGGCATCCGCAGCCATGGTCGAGAGGATTTTCGTTACCATCTGCGAGAAGTTGCCGTCGGCTATCGAGGGAAGCCAATCGCCCTGGAGACTCGTATTCGGATATGCGGCCTTGACGATGCTGACGGACTCCCCGGTGTCCGCGTAGATCGCCCGCGCCCACCCGATCTCCGGTCCGAAGATCTGTAGGCCACTGCCGGTGAGGAGCTGTGGCGAGTCGAGAGGGACCTGCCCGCTTCTCGTGTGGACCGGCGCCGGATCCACGCCCCACGGCATCCAACTGACGGTCGAAGTCGCATCTGCTCCGTTGACGTAAGGAGCGATCAAGTAGTCGGTTCCGGTCGTCGGATCGACGGCGAAGGACTGGGCACCCATCGCGTTCGACTGTCCGGCGAGGACGACCAGCGTCCGATGAGGCACACTCGCCGATAGCACGGACTCGGCTGAGTTCGAGGATCCGAGGGACGCCCGGACCTCGAATCGCCAGGGGATCGAATCGGTGACGACGATCGTGCACTCCGTGCGGGCGACCACGACGCACTGCTTGCCCGATGGATCCGACGTGACCGTGAAGGTGACACCTCTCAGGCGTGCGCTGTGCCACCGGAGGGTGACCGACGCCACTCCCGCCTTGGCGGTGAGGTCCGTCGGTGGCTCCACGGTCACCGACCTCCGCACTGCGACCGCATCGGCGGGACCTGCCATCGTCAGGATCACCAGGGCTGCCGCGCAACAACCGACGACTCCGCGGAACCACCCCATTCCCCCATGTTCACATATCGGTTCGCCGCTGGTGGCCGTCAGACCGTGGATGCCAGTCGGGCCGCCCGTCGCCCGACCTCGTGACGGGCCCGGTCCACGTCGACGGTCCGGTGCTCCCGGTCCACCAGCACCGGTTCACCCCCCACCCACACGTCGGTCACGAGCCGGCTCGAGGCGGACCACACGAGGTGGTCGATGAGCATGGAGTCGTCGAACAGCGGGACGAAGGCGGGATCGTCCAGGGTGACGGTCATCATGTCGGCCTTGGCCCCGGGAGCCAGCACGCCGAGGTCCGGACGCCCGAGCGCCCGACCACCTCCCCGGGTGGCGAGGTCGAGGGCCGATGCGGCCGGGAGCGCGGCGGCGTCGCCTTCGCGCAGCCGGGCCAGCATGGCGGCCAGGCGCATCTCCTCCCACAGGTCGAGGTCGTTGTTGGAGGCCGGTCCGTCGGTGCCCAACCCGACCCGCACGCCACGCCGTAGGAGTTCGACCAGCGGCGCGATGCCCGAGGCCAGCTTGGCGTTCGACTGCGGGCAGTGGGCCGCGGCGACGTCGTGGGTCGCGTAGACGTCGAGGTCGGTGTCCGACAGCCAGATGCTGTGCGCCGCCAGGACCCGCCCGTCGAACACTCCGGACGACGCCAGTACCTCGGGAACCGACCGACCGTGCTCAGCCGTGAAGGCGTCACCTTCCCCCTCGGTCTCGGCCAGGTGGAGGTGGAACAGCGCGCCGCGCTCACGGGCGACGGCCGCCGTGGCCACCAGCCCGGGAAGTGGGACCGTGTAGGCCGCGTGGGCGGCGAAGCCGACCTCGATGCGACCCGCCTGTCCGTCCCGACGGGCATGGAAGTCGACGAAACGATCGAGGCAGGCGAGCCACCACGCACTCCCACCGTCGGTCCCCGGTAGCTGGATCACCCCGGGGGTGATGATCGCCCGGGACCCGGCGGCGACCACGGCGTCGGCGGTGGCGTCCTCGTGGAAGTACATCTCACAGGTCGTCGTCACCCCGAAGCCGAGGAGTTCGGCCGCGGCCAGGGTCATCCCCCAGAAGACGTCCTCAGGTTCGAGGTGCGCCTCGCGTGGCCACAGCACCTCGCGCAGCCAGCGCAGGAGCGGCAGGTTCTCGCCCGTACCCCGGAACAGGGTCATCGGCGAGTGGCAGTGGGTGTTCACGAACCCCGGCAGCAGTACCCCGTCCACCCGGACCTCGCGCACTCCGGGGTCGCCGGAAGCACGGAGTGAAGCGGGCGAGCCCACGCGCACCACGGTGTCACCCGCCACCTCGACCGCCCCCGGCCGGAGCGCGGATACCGAGCCGTCGCACGGCACCACGGCATCGGCCACGTAGCGGACGACACCGACACCCGAGCCGGGATCGTCGTCGTCGGCACCATCCGGATGATCCATCCGGCAACCCTAACGGGGGTCCGCCCGGGGTTCGGATCCGGACCGCGCCCCTCCCCGGGGGCCGTCAGTCGATGACGGGTGCGGGCAGCAGGGTCGCCACCACGCCCCGGAGCATGCCGCCGAGCTCGTCGGTGGGGATCGACGAGAAGGCGTCACCGGGGAACACGAGGGCCCCCATGACGGCGCCGAGGGCGCACGCCATCCGGACCCGGATCTCGGGAGGCAGCTCCTCGTTCGCCAACGCCCGTCGGAACGCAGCCTGGAAGTCCTCGTGTTCCCCCTCGTGGTCGGACCGGTGCAGCACCTCGATGGCGGCCTGGTTCCGTTCATGGAAGATGAACAGCGACCGCTGGTCCAACATCAGATCGATGATCCCGTCGAGCAGCCGGCTCCACGTCTCGGGCGAGGCGTCGTCGCCGATGGCGGCCATCGCGTCGCGTCCGAACTCGTGGAGCCGCATGTGCAGCGCCATGAGGATGTCGGCCTTGCTGGCGAAGTGGTAGTAGATCGCCGCCTTGGTGAATCCGAGGCGGTCGGCGATCTCACGGAGCGACGTCTTGTCGTAGCCCTGGGCCGTGAACAGCTCGAGGGAGATGTCGAGGATGCGCTCCCGGGTGGAGGAGGCATTCGGCGAGCGCCCCTCGCTGAGCGGACCCGATCCGGACAGGGCCGGTTCGTCTTCTGGCGCAGCTGACGGACTGTGCACTGTCGTCATGGTCCCATTCTACTTGACAACCGGTAAGTTGCGTCTCTACCATCAAGTCAGCGCCGGCACTTGCTGACCGACCGGTAAGGAGTCATGTTGACCGACCAGGCCTCGATCAGAGCCGAAGGACTGACCAAGCGGTACGGCGACACGATCGCCCTCGCCGGCATCGACCTCGAGGTGCCGGCCGGATCGATCCTGGCCGTGCTGGGGCCGAACGGCGCCGGTAAGACGACGGCCGTGCGCATCCTCACCACCCTGACCACCCCGGATTCCGGACGCGCCTGGGTCGCCGGGCACGACGTCGTCCGCGAGGCGGCCGCCGTCCAGCGCAACATCGGCGTCACCGCCCAGGACGCCACGGTCGACGGCCTCCTCACCGGCCGTCAGAACCTGGTGATGGTGGGACGGCTCAGTGGGCTGCGCCGTGCCGACGCCCGACGCCGGGCCTCGGAGCTCCTCGAGCAGTTCGACCTCACGGACGCGGCGGACCGGGTCCTGACGGGCTACTCGGGGGGTATGCGACGTCGCCTCGACCTGGCCGCCGGCCTGGTCACCCGACCCCCGGTGCTCTTCCTCGACGAACCCACCACCGGGCTCGACCCGACCAGTCGCGTCCGGATGTGGGCGGTCATCCGCCTGCTCGTGTCCGAAGGGGTCACGCTGCTGCTGACGACCCAGTACCTCGACGAGGCCGACGAGCTGGCCGACCGGATCGTGGTCGTCGACCACGGGCGGATCATCGCCGACGGCACCTCGAGCGAACTCAAGTCCGAGACGGGCGGTGCCCGCCTCGAGATCCAGCTCAGCGAGCCGGCCGAGGCCGCACCGACAGCCCTCGCGCCGTTCGTGTCCGGACCGGTCCACGTGAGCCGGGACGGGCGGAGACTTCGGGCGCCCGTGCGCAGCGCCACCGGACTGGCGACCACCGTGGTGCGCGCACTCGATCAGGCCGGTATCGCCGTGGATGACGTGGAAGTGCACCAGCCGTCGCTCGACGACGTCTTCTTCGCCCTGACCGGCCATCCCTCCACCGAGGCCGACAACGATGCCGGTGATGCCCCGGAGACCGAGGCCGGTCCGGACCGACCACTCGCCGCCTCGACGGGGGTGCGGTCATGACCGTCGCCACCCTCGCTCCCGAGGCGGCACTCCCCCGCGCCCCCGGCGTCGTCCGCAAGGGGCTCGACGTGGTCGTCCTCACCGGGCGGAACATCGTCCACATCGTCCGGGAGCCTCTGCAGCTCTCGGACGTCACCGTCCAGCCTGTGCTGTTCACCCTGTTATTCGTCTACGTGTTCGGTGCCGGCGTCGTGCTCCCCCGCGGTGGCACGTATGCGGATTTCGCCATCGCCGGCCTCCTGGCGCTGAACCTCACCACGTCGTCCATGGGGACGGCCGTCGGGCTGAGCACCGACCTCAACACCGGTGTCATCGACCGGTTCCGCACCCTGCCCATGTGGCGCCCGGCCGTCCTCGTAGCCCGCTCCCTCGCCGACCTGTCGACGGCCGTGGTCTGCGCGGCCATCGTCGCCGTGACGGGACTCGTGGTCGGCTGGCGGCCCGGGGGGAGCTTCCTGGCCACACTCGCCGGGTTCGGCATCTTCCTCCTGTTCAGCTACGCGCTCTCCTGGGGTTGCGCCTGCCTCGGCATGATCAGCAAGGGACCGGAGTCGGCACAAGGGGTCGGTCTGGTGATCCTGTTCCCCCTGGCGATCGTCTCCAACGCCCTCGTCCCCACGCAGAGGATGCCGCCCGTCCTGCGCACCGTCGCCAACTGGAACCCCGTGAGCGCCGTCGCCTCGGCCGCCCGCAACCTGTGGCACAACCCGAACCCGTCGGCATCGATCCAGACGTGGCCGATGCAGCATCCGATCCTGGCGTCCCTGGCGTGGTCGTTCCTGCTGATCGCGATCTTCGCCCCACTGGCCACGCTCCTCTACCGGCGGCGGACAGCCAACTGACCCGGTGGCGCACCCCACCCGGTAGGTGGGACGCCGGCAGGTCGCCGACACCACTTGTAGAGTGCGACGACCGCCCGCGGGGGCACGACGGCCTGGGCGCCCGACCCGCCCGGCGACCGGTCCGACCGACCACCGGTCGGACATCGATCGAGGAGACACGATTCATGGCGTCACGCATCAGGACCGGGGCGTTCGTCGCCACGATGGCGGGTGTCGCCCTGCTGGTGGCCGCGTGCGGGTCGAGCTCGACGTCGGCTCCGACCACGACCACGACGGCCGCGTCCGACGCGGCCGGGCAGACGTTGCGGATCATGGTGACCAACGACGACGGCGTGGGCGCCCCCGGCATCAACGCGGTGGTCCAGGGACTGCGGACGCTGCCCCACACGCAGGTGACGGTGGTCGCACCGCTGACCAACCAGAGCGGGACGGGCGGCAAGACCACGGTCGGCACCCTGGTGACCACGCCGGCCACGACGGCGAGTGGCGTCCCGGCGACCGCCGTCCACGGCTATCCCGCCGACACGGTCATCTGGGCGGTACGTGACCACGGCCTCTCCTTCACGCCCGACCTGGTGGTATCGGGGATCAATTTCGGACAGAACATCGGCCCCCTGGCCGCACTGTCCGGAACGGTCGGAGCGGCGCGCGAAGCGGTCATCCTCGGTATCCCGGCGCTGGCCGCCAGCCAGGGCGTCGACGACGGCGCCTCGCCCGATTTCGCCGAATCCGTGCCCCTGGTGAAGGAGTGGATCATCCAGCACCGGGCCGAGTTGCTGGCGCGGAGCCACGGGACGGGCCCGCTCGAGGCCAATCTCAACGTGCCCACCTGCAGCGGAGGTTCGGTCCGCGGACCGGTCACGACGGTGATGGCGGCCACCGGGAACGCGGGCGCGACCACGACCGTGGACTGCACGTCGACCTCGACCTCGTACACGGACGATCTCGGAGCTTTCGAGATCGGCTTCGCCACGCTGACGCCGCTGTACCCCCCGGCAGGCTAGGGACGGCACCTCGCGGAACGGAGCCTCCTAGCGGGGGGAACCTCCGCCAGGCCACGTACAGCGGGCCACCCGCTCGGGGCGCACGCGCCCCTCCTCCACGAACCACCGGGCCGCCCGCTCGAGCGCGGCGGCGGCCGGACGTGACGTGTACCCCAGCTCCTCGCGGGCTCTCGAGTCGTCGAAGGACATGTGGGTGGTCGACATCTTCGCCCCCTCCAGGGGGACCGACGGCTCGCGGTGCAGCAGTCGACCCTCCACCAGGCCCGAGACGTGGCCGGCGGCCAGGGCCAGGGCGGCCGGGAACCGTCGGGTGGGGGCCGGGAGTCCGGTGACGCCGGCCAGAGTGGCCAGCACGTCGCGTAGGGCCAGGTTCTCGCCGCCCAGGATGTAGCTCCGTCCCACCCGACCGCGGTCGGCGGCCAGCAGGTGCCCGGCGGCCACGTCCTCCACGTCCACGATGTTGAGGGTGGTGTCCACGTACCCCGGGATGCGCCCGTCCAGGAACTCGAGCACCGTGCGACCGGTCGGCGTGGGCCCCCGGTCGCGGGGTCCGACCGGCGTGGTCGGTTGGACCAGGACCACGGGCAGTCCCTCGGCCGTGGCCCGCAACACCTCATGCTCGGCGACGTACTTCGACTGCTTGTAGAGACCGAAGAGATGGTCGACGTGGGCGAAGGAGCGTTCGTCCACCGGAGCGTCGGTGGTGGCCCCACCCAGACCGAGGGTCCCGACCGTGGAGGTGTAGACCAGCCGCTCGACGCCGTGGGTCCCGGCGGCGTCGAGCACGTTGCGGGTACCCGTCACGTTGATGTCGTAGAACGAGGACGGATCCGGGGCCCAGAACCGGTAGAGCGCGGCCACGTGGAACACGGTGCGGCTCCCCGAGACGGCTCGCCCGACGGCGGCCGCGTCGCGCAGGTCGCCGGAGACGATCTCGACGTCGAGCCCGTCGAGATTCGCGGTGTCACCCGCCGGCTCCACCAGAGCCGCCACATCGCACCCCCGCTCGAGGAGCGCCCGCACGACCGAGGAGCCGACGAACCCGGCCCCTCCGGTCACCAGGACGCGGTCACCGGAGCCCGGTCCGGAGGAGCTGTCGGTCATGCCCGGGTGGCGGCCGCCCGGCCGCCGGGCCGGTGCCGGTCACGCCGGAGGGTGTTGCGGGCCATCGTGGTGCCGACCTCGAACAGGAGCCCTGCGTTACGCGTGGCATCGGCCAGCACGTCGTCGAGGGCGGCCACGAACGCGTCGATCTCCTCGTCCCCGATGATGAGCGGCGGGATGAGCTTGATGATGTTCACGTTGTCGGCCGCCACCTGGGTCAGGATCCGGTGCCGGTGGAACAACGGGACGACGATGAGCTGCGAGAAGAACCCCTTGCGGGCGAGCTCGAGCATCTTGAAGCGGGTGCGACCCGACCGGGAGGTCGGCGGCCCGAACTCCAGTCCGATCATGAGTCCCATGCCCCGTACCTCGTGGAGCAGTTCGTACTTGTCGACCAGGGGCGCGAGCGCCGCCATCAGCTGGTCGCCCCGTCGGCCCGCCCCGGTCACGAGGTCCTCGTCGTCCAGGACGTCGAGGGTCGCCAGTCCGGCGACCATGGCCAGTTGGTTGCGCGAGAAGGTCGACGAGTGGACCACCGCCCGCTCCATGGAGCTGTAGACGGCGTCGAACACCGCGGCGGTCGTGAGCACCGCCCCCACCGGCACGTAGCCGCCCGACAGCGCCTTCGACAGGGTGATGATGTCCGGCTCGAGGCCCCAGTGCTGGTGGCAGAGGAACCGACCGGTCCGCCCGAGGCCCGTCTGGACCTCGTCGATCACCAACAACGTCCCGTACTGGCGACAGAGGGCCTGGGCCTTGCGCCAGTAGGCCTCGGGGGCGAGGTAGACGCCCTTGCCCTGGATGGGCTCGAGGACGAGGGCCGCGACGTTCCCCGAGCGCAGCTGGGTCTCGAGGGCCGCGATGTCACCGAAGGGCACCGGATCACACCCCGGGAGCAGGGGGCCGAAGCCGACCCGGAACTCCCTGCCGCCGTTGAGCGAGAGGGCGCCGTTGGTCAGGCCGTGGAAGGCGTGGTCGGCGTAGAGCACCCGGTCGCGTCCGGTGGTGCACCGGGCGAACTTGATGGCCACCTCGATCGACTCCGCCCCCGAGTTGGTGTAGACGACGCGGCGGATCCCGGCGTGGGCCCGCTCCACCAGCGCCTTGCCCAACAGCCCGGGCAGCAGGGCGCAGTCGAGCTGGGCCAGATTCGGCAGATCGGCGTCCAGGGCCTGGCGGAGGGCGTCCTTGACCACCGGGTGGCTCCGCCCCAGGGCGAACACGCCGAATCCGGAGAGGAAGTCGAGCGTGCGCCCGCCCTCGTCGTCGTAGAGGTAGGAGCCCTCGCCCCGGACGTAGGTGCGATCGAAGCCGAGCGTCGTGAGCACCTTGGCCAGTTGGGGATTGAGGTACTCCTCGTGCAGGGCGTACGCATCGCCCCGGTGGGCGTCCACCAGGGCGGCGAGGTCGAAGGGCACGTCAGGCTCCCGTCAGGTCAGGTGGCTCCGAGCACGTCCGGGCGGAACGTCCTCCACGGCGTGCACAGCGTACCGGGACCGTTCGCCGCCGGCAGCATCCGGGCCCCGGAACGGGCGGTCGGGCCGTGGTGGCCGAGGTCGTCCCCGGTCGCGGGACATGGGTCCCTCGGCCCCCGCCGACCGACCCGGTCCCGCGGCGTCCTGTTATGGTCGGGACCACACGCCGGCAACCGGTGGGGAAGACCTCCACGGTGTGCCGCACGACCCCACTCGGAGGTGGATGATGGCGCTCGGACCAGTCGAAGTCCTGGTGTTCAGTTTTCCCGGAAGTCAGTTCAACGGGGGCATCATCCCCGAGCTGGAGAAGCTCACCTCGAGCGGGACGATCACGGTGATCGACGGCGTGTTCGTCACCCGCGACCAGGCCGGCGACATCACCTTCGTCGAGTTCGACCAACTGGCCGAGAACAATGACGCGTCCCGCCTGGCCACCCTCCTCGATCAGATCGAGTCCCTCATCTCGGACGAGGACATCCTCGAGCTCGCCGACGGTCTGGCCCCCGGGGACTCCGAGGCGATCATCGTGTTCGAGCACACCTGGGCCAAGCCGTTCCGGGACGCCATCGTGGAGTCCGGCGGCATCCTGACGGGCGAGCTGCGCCTCCCCGGACTGGCCGTCGACGAGCTCCTCGACGAACTCGCCGCGCTCGACTGAACCCGACCCACCCCGACCACCGACCGAACCACCGACCGAACCACAGGAGACAACTACGATGATGCGCCGCATGGGACGTCCCGGACTCGTGGGCACGATGGCCCGCACCGCCGTCATCGCCGGCACGGCCACCGCCGTCGCCGGCGGGGTCCGCAACCACCAGCAGCAGAAGGCGATGGCCGGCCAACAGGCCGAGGCCGCTCCGGCCCCTCCCCCGCCGCCCGCTCCCGAGGCCGCTCCGGCCGCCGACGTGGACATCACCGGCGAGCTGACCAAGCTCGCCGAGATGCGGAGCAACGGGATCCTCACCGACGAGGAGTTCGCCGCGGCCAAGGCCAAGTTGCTCGGCTGAGCACCGGGGCACCGGGCGGAGGACCGCCCACCCAAGCCACGCGACGACGCCCCGGGTCCCAAGCCCCGGGGCGTCGTGCTGTCCGGAGGGCCGGAACGGCCCGACCCGTCAGACGTCGAAGGCGACGATGCCGCGGATGTTGGACCCGGCGGCCAGGTCGTCGTAACCGTCCTGCACCTGGTCCAGGGTGTACTCCTGGGTGATGAGGTCGTCGATCTCCAGCATCCCCGCTTCGTAGAGACGGAGCAGGTTGGGGATCTGGACCCGGGGGCTGACCGAACCGAACACGGTGCCCAACAGCGCCTGGTTGAACATGGCGAAGTTGAACAGGTTGAGGTCGACCTGGTTCTGGTTGAACGGGGCGATGGCCGTCGTGACGACGCGCCCGTCCTTGGAGGCCAGCGCCATGGCCGGGGCGATGAGGTCGCCGGTGAGCACACCCGGGGTCAGGATCACCACGTCGGCCATGCGGCCCTCGGTCAACTCGGGCAGGAGCATGTTGGCCTCCAGCGTCGAGGCGGCCGTGTGGGTCGCCCCGATCTTCTTGGCCTTCTCCAGCTTGAAGGGCAGGGGGTCGACGGCGATGATCTGGCGGGCACCCGCCAGGCGGGCGCCCTGGATGGCACCGGATCCGACGCCACCGGCGCCGATGACGACGACGGTCTCCCCGGGGCGCACCTTGGCCCGGTCCACCGCCGAACCGAAGCCGGTGGAGATACCGCAGCTGATCAGTGCGGCGGCCTTGAGGGACGCCGCCGGATCGATCTTCACCAACGAGGCCTCGTTGACCACCATGTACTCGGAGAACGTCCCGAGCTGGGTCATGCGGTTCACGTTGGCCTCGCCGAGGTGGTGACGCCAGGTCAGGTCGCTCATCATGGGACCGGCCAGCGTGTACATGCCCAGGTCGCACAGGTGCTGACGGCCCGATGCGCACCAGAAGCAGGTGCCGCAGGCAGGGATGAAGGCGGCGGCGACATGGTCGCCCACGGCGACGCCCTCCACGCCCTCACCCACCTCGACGACGACGCCCGCACCTTCGTGGCCCCCGATGCACGGGAACATGGAGTCGACACCGAAGAGCGCCAGCGTGTCGGCATCGACACTGATGTCGCCACTGCGCAGGTGCTCGTCGGAGTGGCACATGCCGGCGTACACCATCTGCACCTTCACCTCGTGGGCGTGCGGAGCATCGATCTCCACCTCTTCGGTCTTCCACGGCTCGTTGAGCCCGGTACAGACTGCGGCACGGATCTTCATGTGGTCCTCCCCTTGGGACGGCGCCCCCTGCGCCGTGCGGTTCTCTGGGGACAGCATCGCGCCGGTCGACCGGTCCCGTCGACCTACGGGCCCGGGCCGTCGCCGTGGGAGGGGGACCGTCGCCCCCCGCCGGGGCCGGGATCAGTCCGCCGGGGGGTCGGCGACGAAGCCGGTCGCCAGGAGCCGGAACGCCCGGTCCACGTCACCGACGAGGTCGCCCGTGTCGTCCCGGGCCCAGGAGGCGAAGGCGGCCATCGCCGCCCCGAGCGAGGCCCGGGCCACCGTCTGGGGGGCGAGGTCGTCCGGCGCGCCACCCAGCCTCGAGGCGGCGAACGTGGCCACCACGTCGCACCACTCCTCGTAGCGCACGGCCGAGTGGGCCACCAGGGTCGGGACCGTACTGATGAGGACCATGCGGATCCGCAGCTCGTCGAGCTCGCCGGCCCCGAAGCGGTTGGTGGCGATGACCGACCGGCGCAGCACGTCCATCATCGGCTCCGAAGCCGGGGCCTCGGCCAGGCGGTCGCGCAGTCGGACCAGCTCGGCGTCGAACTCCCCCCACACGACGTCGGGCTTCGACTCGTAGTAGCGGAAGAACGTGCGCCGGGAGATCCCGACCGCCGCAGCGATCTCGTCCACCGTGGTGGCGTCGTAGCCCTGGCGGGCGAAGAGGTCGAGGGCCGCACGGGCCACGTCCTGGCGCGACGTACTCGCCGGCCGGCCCCGCGTCGCCTCGGGTGGCCCGGCCCCGGTGCCCGTCATCCGGCCTGTCGGGTCGTCACGCTTCCATTTTGGCATCGAGTGCACTAAATTGCACCCACTGACCTGTTCCCGACCCCGGGACGGCCGACCATCGGAGGATCCATGACCGTCACCACGAACGAGGAGACCGTCCTCGAGACCACCGGCGCCGAGGTGGCGCCCATCCCGTCGGCCGCGGTCGCCACCCCCGCCGCCGACGCCCTGGTCGAAGCCGATCTGCTGGTCGAGGACGTGTCCATCGACGGGATGTGCGGCGTCTACTAGGCCCGCAACAGACCCACTCGACCGGAACGCCACCACCAAGATGCCCCCCGTGACCCCACCCCCGGGCGCGGCGTTCGACCCGTCGCTGCCCTATGCGCTGCACCCCCAGGTGGCGCTCCGGCCGGAGTCGTTCGGAGCCCTCGCCTACCACTTCGGTACCCGCCGACTCTCCTTCCTGAAGAGCCGGACGTTGCTCCAGGTGGTCGAGTCGTTGGCCGACCAGCCCTCGGGCCTCGAGGCCTGCCGGGTGGCCGGTGTGGCCCCCGACGAGCTGCACGCCTACGAGCAGGCGCTCGCCACGCTGGCCGAGTCCGGCATGATCTGCGAGCGCGTGGCATGAGCAACATCGCCCCGGGTGCGGGGACGAGGCTGGTCGACCGGTTCGAGCGGGGGCTCGACGCCCCGATCTGCCTGACGTGGGAGCTCACCTACGCCTGCAACCTCGCCTGCGTCCACTGCCTGTCCAGCTCCGGTCGACGGGACCCGGGGGAGCTGTCCACGGACGAGTGCAAGGCGCTCATCGACGAGTTCGAACGCATGCAGATCTTCTACGTGAACATCGGTGGGGGCGAGCCCACCATCCGGTCCGACTTCTGGGAGCTCGTCGACTACGCCACCGAGCACCACGTCGGGGTGAAGTTCTCCACCAACGGGTCGCGCATCACCCCCGAAGTGGCCACCCGCTTGGCCGCCTCCGACTACGTCGACGTCCAGATCTCGCTCGACGGCGCCACCGCCGAGGTCAACGACGCCGTCCGCGGACCAGGTTCGTTCGCCACCGCGGTCACGGCCATGGAGCGGCTGGCGGCCGCCGGATTCACCGGGTTCAAGCTGTCGGTCGTCGTGACCCGGCACAACGTCGGACAGCTCGACGACTTCAAGGCCATCGCCGACCGCTACCAGGCCCAGCTGCGGCTGACCCGGCTCCGTCCCTCCGGCCGCGGTGCCGACGTGTGGGACGAGCTCCACCCGACGGCCGCCCAGCAACGCCAGCTCTACGACTGGCTCGTCCTACGGGGCGAGGACGTGCTCACCGGCGACTCCTTCTTCCATCTGGCCGGGTACGGCGACGCGCTTCCCGGGCTCAACCTGTGCGGTGCCGGTCGGGTGGTGTGCCTGGTCGACCCGGTGGGGGACGTCTACGCCTGTCCGTTCGCCATCCACGACGAGTTCCTGGCCGGAAACGTGCGCAGCAACGGTGGGTTCGCCGAGGTCTGGCGCGCCTCGGACCTCTTCCTCGAGCTGCGCGCACCCCAGAGTGCCGGGGCGTGTGGATCCTGCGGTCACTACGACGCCTGCCGCGGTGGCTGCATGGCCGCCAAGTTCTTCACCGGCCTGCCGCTCGACGGCCCCGACCCCGAGTGCGTACTCGGCCACGGCGAGCACGCCCTCGACGCCCGGGGCGGGACCGAGACCCCGCGGCCGTCGCCCGACCACTCGTCCCGACCGCGCACGGTGCCCGTCGCCCTCGGCGCGTCCCGGACCGGCACGTCCCGTGAAGTCGTCGTGACCACTCCCGACCACCGACCCGACCGCAGCTGCGACGAGCACCCCCTGGCCGGCTTCGTGCCCGCCCCCGGCACGACGCTCCCGTGACCGGCCTCGCCGGGCCGGTCGAACTGGGCGTCCACACGGCTCCGTCGCGGGTGCTGTTCGGCCCCCACGAGACGAACCTCGGCCGCGGAAGGGCCCTGAGTGAGCGCCACCTCGCCTACTACGCCGCCCGCGCCACCGGTGGAGCCGGGATCATCGTCACCGAGACCGCCTCGGTGCATCCTTCCGACTGGCCCTACGAACGGGCCCCGCTGGCGTCCGACTGCGGACCCGGGTGGTCCGCGGTGGCCGAGGCCTGTCACCCCTTCGGGACGGTCGTCCTGGCCGGACTCGGCCACACCGGCGCGCAGGGCTCGAGTGCGTTCTCCCAGTCGGTGCTGTGGGCACCCTCGCCGGTGGCCGACGTGGCCAGCCGCGAGATGCCGATGCGCATGGGTGCACCCGAGATCGCCGCGCTCGTCACGGGCTTCAGCACTGCGGCCCGGGCGGCCGTGGCGGCCGGGCTGGACGGGGTGGAGATCGACGCAGGTCCGCTGTCGCTGTTGCGGCAGTTCCACTCGGGGCTCACCAACCAACGCGACGACACCTACGGCGAGGACCGCCTGGCGTTGACCCGCGAGATCATCGACGCCGTGCGGGCATCGGTCGGCCCCGACCGCATCATCGGACTGCGCCTGTCGTGCGACGAGCTCGCCCCCTGGGCCGGCGTGACGCCCGAGCACGCCGCCGCCCACGTGGATGCGCTGGCCGACCGGGTGGACCTTCTGGTGGTCGTCCGTGGCGGTCCCTACTCCTCCACCGCCTACCGACCCGATGCCCACACACCAGCGGGTGTGAACCTCGACCTCTGCGCGGCCATGCGGCGCGCGGCCGACGGACGGGTGCCGGTGGTCCTCCAGGGCAGTGTGGTCGACACCGCCATGGCCGAGGCCGCGTTGGCCGACGGGACGGCGGACCTGGTGGAGATGACCCGGGCCCAGATCGCCGATCCGGACCTGGTCGCCAAGGTGCGCGACGGTCGATCGGCCGAGGTGCGGCCCTGCATCCTGTGCAACCAGGCCTGCCGGGTGCGCGACAACCGGAATCCCCTGGTCAGTTGCATCGGCGAGCCCCGATCGGGACACGAATCCACCGATCCCGATCCACTGACGGCGACGGCACCCGCCGGGACGGCACCCGGCGGGGCCCTCGTGGTCGGCGGCGGTGTCGCCGGACTCGAGTGCGCGCGGGTCCTCGCCCACCGGGGACACCGGGTGCGGCTGGTGGAGCGGCACGACCGCACCGGAGGGGCCCTGCGGGCGGCCGCCGTCGGACCGGGTCGTGAACGACTGGCCCTCCTGGTCGACTGGCTGGCGCACGAGTGCGACCGCCTGGGGGTCGACATCGCCACCGGCACCGGGTGCAGCGCCGACGACCTGGACGCCGCCCGTGACGAAGGTGCCGCCGTGGTGCTGGCCACCGGGGGACGTCCCGCACCGTGGGCGTTCCCGAGCGACGGGTCCGTGGTGGTCGTCGACGCCGCCGCCGCGCTGGCCGACGGTACCGATGCGCTGGCGGCCGGTGCCGTTGTGGTCCACGACACCGTCGGCGGTCCTATCGGCGTCGGGGTCGCCGAGTGGTTGGCCCGAGCCGGCCGCCCCGTCTCCTTCGTCACGGCCGACCAGATCGCCGGCACCCTGCTGTCGCTGACCGGTGACCTCGCCGACGCCAACACCCGACTCCAGCAGGCCGGGGTCCGCCGCGAGCTGCGCGCCCGGGTGCGGAGGATCGAGGACGGACGGGTCCACCTGGAGGACGTCTGGACGGGCGAGGCCCGCACCCTGGAGGCCGCGGTCCTCGTCGACTGCGGCCACCGACTGCCCGACGAGGACCTCTACCTCGAGCGGCCCGGGACGCTGCGGGCCGGCGACTGCGTGGCCCCGCGGACGGCGCTCGACGCCGTCATCGAGGGGCGCCGCCGTGCCCTCGAGATCTGCGGGCTGTCGCCCGCCGGACGGATCCCCCTCACCACAGGAGCGAACCCATGAGCACGACCGCCGCCGACCACGACGCAGTGGAGGCCCGACCCGGGCGGGTCTCCGGCAAGGTCGTGCTCATCACCGGTGCCGCGCGCGGCCAGGGGCGCAGCCACGCGCTGCGCCTGGCCGCCGAAGGCGCCGACGTGATCGCCGTCGACGTCTGCGCACCGGTGGCCGACATCGCGTACGGGACGGCCACACCTGACGACCTGGCCATGACGGAGCGGCTGGTCGCCGAGGCCGGGGGCCGGATCGTGGCCCACGCCGTCGACGTCCGTGACCCCGCCGGCCTGGCTGATGCCGTGGCCGACGGCGTTGCGCGCCTCGGACGGCTCGACGTCGCCGTGGCCAACGCCGGGGTCTGCTCGATCCAGCGGTGGGACGAGGTCACGCCCGCGCTGTGGGAGACCGTGATCGGCGTCAATCTCACCGGGGTGTGGAACACCTGCGCGGCCTCCATCCCCCACCTCGTCGCGGCCGGGGGCGGGTCGTTGATCCTGGTGAGCTCCGCCGCCGGATTGAAGGGTCAGCCCTTCCTCACCCCGTACGTCGCGTCCAAGCACGGTCTGGTGGGGATCATGCGGAGCCTGTCCAACGAGCTGGCCAGCCAGCACATCCGGGTCAACTCCCTCCACCCGACCGGGGTCGACACCCCGCTGCTGGTCGGCATGGTCGGCCTGGGTGACCGGCTCGAGTCGCATCCCGAGCTCCGCCCGCTCTTCGACAACGCGCTCCCCATCGACCTGCTGCAGCCCGAGGACATCTCGGACGCCGTGCTCTTCCTCGCTTCCGACGAGGCCCGCTACGTGACCGGCCTGACCATGACCGTGGACGCCGGGACGACGTCACGGTGAGTTCGGGCGGCCGGTACCGGCACCTGTTCACCCCGCTCCGGTTGGGCCCCGTCACCGTGGCCAACCGCGTCGTGTTCTCGGCCCACCTGACCAACTACGCCACCGGCGGGTTGCCCACCGAGCAGCACGCGGCGTACTACGCGGCTCGAGCCGTCGGGGGTGCCGGGCTCATCATCACCGAGGAGCACTCGACCCACCCGACGGACTGGCCCTACGAGAAGCTGATCCACGGGTTCCATCCCGAGGTCGTCGACGGGTACCGCCGCATCACCGAGGCCGTGCACGCCCATGACGTGCCGATCTTCGCCCAGATCAACCACAACGGCGGCCAGGCTTCCTCGATGTATTCGCGCCTCCCGGTGTGGGCCCCGAGCCCGGTACCCGACCCGCTCTTCCGCGAGGTGCCCAAGGCCGTCGAGCCCCACGAGATCGCGGAGATCATCGACGGCTACGCCACGGTGGCCGCCCACTGCACGGCCGGAGGATTCGACGGCATCGAGCT
>Ga0302202_10003570_pt1 | contig 16962 bp, 18 predicted proteins | sample II_Bog_N3_3_FD_194579 | JGI IMG/M metagenome (GOLD analysis project Ga0302202, IMG submission 194579) | Peat permafrost microbial communities from Stordalen Mire near Abisko, Sweden - II_Bog_N3_3 | ecosystem: Environmental > Terrestrial > Soil > Wetlands > Peat | place: Sweden: Abisko...
CCGGCCTCGACGAAGGCGCCAAGGGCTCGCTGACCGCGCGGATGCAGGAGCAGACCGAGACCGCGATCGCGCTTGCCGATGCGCTGATGTTCGTGGTCGACGCCCGCGCCGGGCTGACGCCGAGCGACCGCGGCTTCGCCGATTTCGCCCGCCGCGCCAACAAGCCGGTGGTGCTGGTCGCCAACAAGAGCGAGGGCAAGCAGGGCGATGCCGGCGCGATGGAGGCCTACGCGCTCGGGCTCGGCGAACCCGTCCAGATCTCGGCCGAGCATGGCGAGGGTCTCAGCGATCTCTACGACGCGCTGCGCGCATTGATGCCGGAGCCGGTCGAGGAGTCGGAAGAGTTCGAGGATGACGACATCATCGAAACCGAAGAGGACATCGCAAAACGGCCGATCCGGGTGGCCATCGTCGGCCGCCCCAATGCCGGCAAGTCGACGCTGATCAATCATCTGCTCGGCGAGGAGCGTCTGTTGACCAGCGCGGAAGCCGGCACCACCCGCGATTCCATTTCGGTGGAAGTCACCTGGCAGGGCCGCGAGTTTCGCGTGTTCGACACCGCGGGCCTCAGGCGCCGCTCGCGGATCGAAGAGAAGCTGGAAAAGCTCTCGGTGTCGGACGCGCTGCGCGCGATCCGCTTCGCCGAGGTTGTGGTGCTGATGATGGATTCGCAGAACAAGTTCGAAGAGCAGGACATGCGCATCGCCGACCTGATCGAGCGCGAGGGCCGGGCGCTGGTGATCGCGGTCAACAAATGGGACCTGATGGGAAAGCAGTCCAGCCTGATTTCGGCGCTGCGCGAAGAGGCCGATCACGCGCTGCCGCAGGTCAGGGGCGTGCCGATCGTCGCGGTCTCCGGCCTGATGGGCGAGGGCATCGACCGGCTGATGAGCGCGGTCGAACAGGCCTACTCGGTCTGGAACCGGCGGGTGCCGACCGCCTCGCTCAATCGCTGGTTCGAACAGGCGGTGGACGCCAATCCGCCGCCGGCGGTATCGGGCCGGCGGCTGAAGCTGAACTACATCACGCAAGCCAAGGCGCGACCGCCCAGTTTCATTCTGTTCTGCTCGCGCGCCGACGCGGTGCCGCAATCCTATCTGCGCTATCTCGTCAATTCCTTGCGCGAGTTCTTCGAACTGCCGGGCACGCCGGTGCGGATCAGCCTGCGCGAAAAGGCCAACCCGTTCGCCCACAAGCGCCGGCGGCCATCGTGAGCGAAGCGGCTTCCGAAGGCGTCGTAAAGACGCCCCAAGAGGCTGCTGAGGGAACGCCCCGGCAGGCTCCGGAAGTGCGCGGGGCGGCGGTGGCCTTCATCTTCGTCACCATCCTGCTCGACATGCTGGCGCTCGGCCTGATCCTGCCGATCCTGCCCAAACTGGTCGAGAGTTTCGTCGATAACGACACCGCCAGCGCGGCGCGGATCTTCGGCCTGTTCGGTACCGCCTGGGCGCTGATGCAGTTTTTCTTTTCGCCGGTTCTGGGCGCGCTCTCGGACCGGTTCGGCCGGCGGCCGGTGGTGCTGCTCTCGAATCTCGGGCTCGCGCTCGACTATGTACTGATGGCGCTGGCGCCGTCGCTGACCTGGCTGTTCATCGGCCGGGTGATCTCCGGCATTACCTCGGCCAGCGTCTCCACCGCCTTCGCCTATATCGCCGACATGACGCCGCCGGAACGGCGTGCGGCGGTGTTCGGCAAGGTCGGCGTCGCCTTCGGCGCCGGTTTCATCCTCGGACCGGCGCTCGGCGGGCTGCTCGGCGGCATGGATCCAAGGCTGCCGTTCTGGGTCGCGGCCGGTCTCAGTTTCGCCAACACGCTGTATGGCCTGTTGATCCTGCCGGAATCGCTGCCGAAGGAGCGCCGTTCGCCGTTCCGATGGAAGAGCGCCAACCCGATCGGCGCGCTGCATCTGTTGCGTTCCGACCGAACACTCACCGGACTTTCGGTGGTGCACTTCATCGCGCAACTGGCGCATGTGGTGCTGCCCTCGACCTTCGTGCTCTATGCGACCTATCGCTATGGCTGGGATTCGAGGACCGTCGGCCTGACGCTGGCGATGGTCGGGATCTGCGCGATGGCGGTGCAGGGCGCCGCGATCGGACCGATGGTGCGGCGCTTCGGCGAGCGGCGGGCGTTGCTGTTCGGGCTCGGCTCCGGCGCCGCCGGCTTTCTGATTTTCGGCGCGGCGCCGAGCGGGCCGCTGTTCTGGCTCGGCATTCCGGTGATGGCGCTGTGGGGCGTGGCGGGGGCGGCCACCCAGGCCTTGATGACGCGGCTGGTGACGCCGGAACAACAGGGCCAGTTGCAGGGCGCGACAGCGAGCGTGCAGAGCGTGTCCCAGCTGCTCGGCCCGTTCCTGTTCACGCTGACCTTCGCTTATTTCATCGGCGCGCAGGCGCCCGTGATGCTGCCCGGCGCACCGTTCCTGCTGGCCTCGGCGCTGTTGCTGCTGGCGCTCGTGGTCGCGGCGCGCACGGTGCCGACGGTGCGCATCTAACCCGCGGTAGCGTACCGTGCGTCAGAGGCGACGCGCAGTTTTCGGCCTTCGCATTGGTCCAGATCAAATGCCCCATGCATGGCATTCAGGCGCGACCATCATGAGCCGCTTATTTAGTTCCGAAAATTTCAACGCGGCCGCGCTGCTTCTTGCGCCTTCTGCAGGGCGGTTTGCAGCGCAAATTTGCCATTTGATTCGAGGCCTGTCGGCCGGCGCCATGACTCGGGGACTGGCGCACCCGGCTCAGCGTTGCAAGATCGCACGGTTGACGCAATTGAGCAGCCCGACGGGGTTGGTGCAGTCGAGCGCACCGCCGGCCGCCGGGCTTCTGGTTGCCGCCCGCGCCGTCGTTTTGCGGTTGTTGGTTCTTTTGCCGCCGCCTTCGCGCACGCAATCGCCGCCGGAATCCCGGGTGAAGCCTGCTTCGCAGGTCCTGGGCGCCGGCTTTGCATCGTCCGGCGCTGCCTTTTGATCGAGCGCCGCGATTCTCGCGCTGGCCAGGGTTGCGAACGTGCAACTCGGGAAGCGGGCGAGATGGTCCTGGTAGGCCAGGCGCGTGCCGATCGATTCGACACTGGTCCAGTGCGCGGCGGCGAGTTCGCAGCCATCGCCGCGCCCGGCGGCCGACGCTGGCTTGACGGAAGCCGGGGCCGAAGAGGCTTCCTTGGCCAATCCCTCCAGATCCAGCTTGACGCCGTTGCCCTTCAGCGCCCGCACAAACGCCGCAACTTCTCCGTAGGCGACCGCGGTCCGCACGATCCGCTCGCGGGCGTAGTAGCCGATATTGCTCTGCAGGTGGTTCACGTTCGAGACGTACTCGGGGGCGATGTCTCCTTTGTCGATTTTTTCGAGGTCCGGAAGATGTCCGCCGTCGTCGCCGGCTTTGGCAGCGAGCGGCACGAGGGTCACGTCGAGCCTGGCGCCGGCTCGCGACAACTGGCCCGACGCATCCTGGGCAAACCGAAAATCATGAATGTTGAAATAGACGGCGATGTTGGATCCTCCGGTGGGTGATTTTGGCCTCGTAACCCGGAGCGAACACATATCCGTTAGTGACGCGATGGCCGCCGAAGGCAATGTCACCGAGAAACCTGTCCGCCAATTCCAGATTCGTCGCCACGTCGCTTTGCGGCGGCAGGGCTCCGTAGACGATGGCCGATTGCAATCCCATCGACACGCCCAGCTTGTCGTCCGCGGCCAGCGCGCGATAGATATCGACGAACTCGCTCGCCGACAGCGGGTTCAGGTAGACGACGTTGCCGTTCAGAACGAAGGCATTGGCCCAGGCTACATACGCGGCGCTGCGGACAAACGACAAGTCCTGGCTGGCGCCCTCCAGCGTCACGCCGCCGGGTATCGACTTGTACTTGCCGACAATGTCCTGCGCGGCAGATCGCGTCACCGGCTGATAGTCTGATGTCAGCCCTGTGACGGTCGAGGCCCTGTCGCGGGCCCCGGTCCGCAGCCCGGTGTTGACGTTCGTGCCGGTGCGGGTATTTGTATTCGTATTCGTATTGGTGCTCCCGGGAAAGAATTTGCCGGTGTCGATGACGCCGCCGGAAGTGGCGCTCTTGACGATTTCGTCGACGATGACTGGAGCCTGCTCGTCGGCCGATCTGTCCGGCGCCGGTGGCGGCGGGGGCGCCGGTTTTGGCGGTTGCTGCGGGATCGGCGACGGCGCTGGCAATTTCGATGTAGCATTCGAGCGCGGCAGCCGTGCGCGCGTTGGTGGTGGGATCGTAACCGCCGATCGGCGAAAACCTTATCGCGTCGAAATAGATATCCTTCAGGATCGCGTCGGCGCGTTGGGGAAACTGTCTTGCTTCCTCGACTTTCTTTTCCAGTTCGGCCTTGGTGGCCGCATATACCGCTTGATCCCGGTAAGCGGCACCCGCCGGAAGAGCGTCCAGAGTGCTTTGGGCTTTCGCGGCGGTCATCGGCGCCGCGACCGCCGCCCTGGGCGAACAGCCGAGTGCAATCAGAAAACCGAGCAGTATCGTCAAAGATCTCAGCGCGCCCATTCCCGCCCCTCGATAAAATCCATTGAAATCAATTGCCCCAGATCAACGCATTGTCGTCAGAGGCAGTCCGATGCCGGACTGCCATGCGCCGGGCAGCGCAGCCCGCGCTATTTCGGCTTTCGAAAGGCCTCTAGGGCCGGCCCCGACCAATTCGCATCATCCCCGTCGTCCTGGATCTTCTGAAGGCAGGCGATCCATTTTTCGTCGATCTTGAGCGCGAGCCTGGCGCCCTGAAGTTGCTGCTTTGCAAGCGCGTTGCCGGGATCGATATGCAGGGCTTCGGTATAGTCGGCGATGGCCGAGTCGTAGTCGCGGTTGTTGGTGCGGATATTGCCCCGATTGATGTGGGCTGCGGCGAATTTGGGTTTGAGCCGGATTGCCTCGTCGTAGTCGGCGGCGGCCCGCTGAAAATCCTTCTTGGCGAAGTAGGCGTTGCCGCGATTGTACAAGAACTCGAATTGGGAGTTCGAGATGTTCAGTTGGATCGCTTGACTGTAGTCGGCGATCGCCCGGTCGTAATCGGCCTTCTTGTTATAGGCATTGCCGCGCAGCTCCAAAACGCCGCCAAGGCCAATTTTGGGGATCGGCCGGCCGCCGACGGCGTGACGTGTTTCGATGAAAACGCTGCAGGCGCGAATGATGCTGTCGGCTGCCTCGGTGGTTTTGCCCTGGCAGGTCCGCAATTGCTGCATGGTCTGCCCGAACGATGGCTGGCCCGACAAGCCGATGGCCAACAGGGCCAGGCCGAAAACACCGAAAACGTTAACCCTCGACATTATTTTCGTTTGCCTCCCGGCTGCATGAGCCGAAGATGAGGCTAACAAGCCGGTCGTCGCGAGGAAAGCCGCGAGAAGGTGTTATCCGGAGCGATCTGCTCGTCATAGATGGTTCGATCGGATGCGCTTGTGTTGCCGGCAATAGGCGGACGCGCGCGGCCCTGTCGGCTCGCCGTGGTTGCTGCCGGCGCTCCTGATCCGGCGCGCAAGCGGGAAAGGAGGGGTCCCGGGAAGAACGGGCGCTGCTCCCGGTTCCTTGTTGACAGGACCATTTTATTTGTACATTCGTACAAATGAAAAGCCAGGTCGAAATCCGATGACGCGCAACTCGAATATGCGGGACGCCATCCTCAGCGCGGCCGAACTGTTGTTCTCGACCAGCGGCTTCAATGCCGTTTCCATTCGCGACATCGCGCAGGAGGCCGGCGCCAACCCCGGCAGCATCACCTATCACTTCAAGAGCAAGGACGGCCTGCTGCTGGAGATCTACAAGCGGCACTGCGCGCCGATGAACCGGCGGCGAATCGAGCTTTTGGTCGCGGCCATGCGGGTACGCGATTTGCAGAACCGACTCGAGGGCATCGTGCGCGCCTATGTTCAGCCGGCGTTTTCGTCCAGCAGCGATCTGGCCGGCGGCGGTGCGCGCTTCACGCGTCTGCGCGCGGTGATGTCGGCGGAAGGCAACCCCGTGGTGGGGCGCATCATCGCGGAAATCTTCGATGACACCACGCACGCCTTCATCGATGCCATTCAGCAGAGCGTGCCGCATCTGTCGCGTACCACGATCGTCTGGCGCTGCCAGTTCCTGCTGGGCGCGCTGTACTACGCCCTCGTCAATCCGGAACGCGTCTCGCGCCTTTCCCGCGGCGAGGCCGATGGCGCGGACATGGCGGAGGGCATCGAACAGCTGGTCTCCGCCACGGTAGCTTCGCTGCAGGCGCCGGAGCCGAACGATCTCCGGGGCGAGCAACCCAAGGCCGCATACCAGGCTTCGGATCAGGTGCCGTAGCCAGCCAGGCCGGCGAAGGCCAGGGCGGCGGCCAGAAACTGAAACGCGTCCGGTCGAACGGAATTCCAGGAGCCTCGCGAGAAATACCCGGGATCACGCGCGCATAACAACATAACAAGGTGTTGAATGGTGAAGGCTCGTATGTGGATTGAAGCAAGCGGCAACACGCCGAACCCAAGGGCGAGACTGTCCCGTCGCGTGGCGGCTCTGGCCATCCTGGGATCGCTGGTCGCGGCCGGGGCGGGCGCCGCCGGCGCCGCCGATCCGCAGGCGCAACAGATCCTCGCGCCGACCGGCAAGTTGCGGGTCGGGCTCTATCCGGGAACCCCGACATCGATTTTGCCGGATGCGCCGGACGGTCCGCGTGGCGTCGGCTATGACCTCGGCGGCGAATTCGCCCGGAGGCTCGGGGTTCCCTTCGAGCCCGTGGTATTCTCCAAAAATGCCGAAGTTCTCGAAGCGGTGAAGACGGGAAAGGTCGACATGGCCTTCACCAATGCCTCGGTCGCGCGAGCCAAGGAAATGGATTTCGGTCCGCCCTTCCTCGAGATCGAGTTGGGCTATCTGGTGCCGAAGCGAGCGAAGATTACGGTGTTGAACGCGGTCGATACAACCGGAATCCGCGTCGGCGTCACCAAGGGAAGTTCCTCGGACGGGGTATTGTCGCGCGACCTGAACTTCGCTTCGGTCGTTCGCACCGACACCGTCGGCATCGCGGTCGAGATGATGGCCGCGGGACAGCTCGACGCCTTCGCCACCAACAAGGCGACCTTGTTCGAAATGGCGGAGAAACTGCCGGGATCCCAGGTGCTCGACGGACGTTGGGGCATCGAGCGACACGCCATTGCCATTCCGAAGGGCCGGGACCAGGGCAGGGCGTTCGTGGAGAAATTCACCGAGGACGCGAAAGCGGAGGGGCTGGTCAAGGCGGCGATCGCGCGCGCCGGGTTGCGCGGCGCCACGGCGTCGGAACAGAAATAGACATCGTGTCTTGGAGAGGTTGAGGCTATGGTAGTTTTGCGCAGGTTCATTCGCCGCTTCGGCATCGCGGCGCTCTTGTCCGTCGCGGGGATGGGCGCGCAGGCCCAGTCTTTTCCGACCCGGCCGGTGACCATTTTCGTTCCCTATTCGGCCGGCGGTGCGGTGGATGTGCTGGCGCGCACCATTGCCCAGTCGTTGTCGAAGAGCTGGGGCCAGCAGCCGGTGATCGAAAACCGGCCCGGCGCCGGCGGCGTGATCGCCTCGCAGGCGCTGGCGCAGTCGGCGCCCGACGGTTACAGACTGATCCTGGTGGCGAGCGGTCATCCCCTGAACCAGTTCTTCTATCCGAAACTGCCCTACGACACGTTCAAGGATTTTACCGCCATCACCGAGGTTGCCTATTCGCCGCTGGCGGTGGTGGTGTCAGCCAAGGACGGCGCCAAGAATCTTCAGGAACTGCTGGCGATCGCCAAGCAGAAACCGGAGGCCCTGTCCTATGGCATGTCCGGCAATGGGACCTCGGCGCATCTGGCCGGCGAGCTGCTCAACTACATGGCCGGCGTGAAGATCCTGGCGATTCCCTACAAGGGCGGGGCGCCCGCGCTCACCGCAGTCCTGGCCGGGGACATTCCCATGAGCATCAATCCATTGCCGGAAGTGGTCGGCCAGCTCGACGGCGGCTTCGTTCGCGCGATCGCGGTGACGACCGCGACCCGGTCGAAGGCGATGCCGGACGTGCCCACGGTGGCGGAGTCCGGCGTGCCCGGCTACGAGACGTCGGTGTGGTGGGGATTTCTGGGACCGGCGGGCATGGCGCCGGAGCTGGTGGCCAAGATCAATGCCGACCTCCTCACCAGCCTCAAGGACCCTGCGGTCCTGGCCACGTTTGATAAACTGGGCGCCACGCCGGTGGGAAGTTCGCCGCAGGAGTTCGAGGCGTTCATGCGCGCGGAAGCCGCCAAATGGGGGCCGGTCCTCAAGCAGGCGAATATCAGGATCGAGTAATGGCCGTCGCAGGAGTAAGCTTCGGATCAATAGACGTTGGGCGCATCCGGCCGCCGATGCGCCGGTCCGCTTTGCCAATCAACAGATGAGGATCGCCATGCAAACCGCCATTCCATGTCTGTTCATGCGCGGGGGGACCTCGCGCGGTCCGTTCTTCAACGCCCACGATCTGCCCGCCGACCTTTCGACCCGCGACCGGGTGCTGCTGGCGGTGATGGGGTCGCCCGACAAGCGCCAGATCGACGGCCTCGGCGGCGCGCATCCCCTGACCAGCAAGGTCGGCATCGTCTCCAGGGGCTCCAAGCCCGGCGTCGATCTCGACTTCCTGTTTGCCCAGCTGCAGCCGGACAAGGACACCGTCGACACCACGCCCAATTGCGGCAACATGCTGGCCGCGGTGGTGCCGTTCGCGCTGGAGACCGGCATGGTCAAGCCCCAGGGCAACACCACGACACTGCGGGTGCTGACGCTCAACACCGACATGCAATGCGACATCACCGTGCAGACGCCGAACGGCCATGTCGAGTACGAGGGCAAGGCCCGCATCGACGGCGCGCCGGGAACCTCGGCGCCGATCACCATCAACTTCCTCGACACCGCGGGCTCGGTCGCGCCCGGGCTGCTGCCCACCGGCCAGGTCCGCGACGTCATCGACGGCGTTGAAGTGACCTGCATCGACAACGGCATGCCGCTGGTGATGTTCAAGGCCGGCGACGTCGGCCGCACCGGCTACGAGAGCGTCGACCAGTTGAACGCCGATACCGAGCTGAAGGCGCGGATCGAGCGATTGCGGATCGCCTGCGGCCACGCCATGAAGCTCGGCGACGTCACCGCCAAGAACTATCCGAAGATGACACTGATCGCAGCCCCGCGCGCCGGCGGCGCCATCACGACCCGCAGCTTCATCCCGCATGTCTGCCACGACGCGATCGGCGTGCTGGCGGCGGTGACGGTGGCGACCGCCTGCGTGCTCGACGGTTCGACCACGCAAGGCATCGCCGTGGTGCCGGCGGGCAGCGTCAAGAAGATTTCGGTCGAGCATCCGACCGGCGAATTCAGCGTCGAGATCGAGGTCGACCCGGCCAATCCGCAGAATGTGGTCCGCGCCGCGCTGCTGCGCACCGCGCGGCTGTTGATGCGGGGCGAGGTGATGGTGCCCGGATCGGTCTGGGTGCCGAAATCGCGCATCGAAGCGGCGGCGGAATAGAATTCAATCGGGAAACAAAAGGGCGGCGCCAAAGACCAAACGTGTCTGCCATCCGGGAAGGAGAGCCAAGTGATTATCGACGTGCACGGCCACTACACCACGGCGCCGAAGGCGCTGGAGGACTGGCGCAACCGGCAGATCGCCGGAATCAAGGATCCTTCGGCCAGGCCCAAGGCCAGCGAGCTGAAGATCAGCGACGACGAACTGCGCGAGAGCATCGTCAACAACCAGCTCAAGAAGATGCAGGAGCGCGGCAGCGACCTCACCATCTTCAGTCCGCGCGCCAGCTTCATGGCGCACCATATCGGCGACTTCGAGGTGTCTTCGACCTGGGCGGCGATCTGCAACGAGCTGTGCGCGCGCGTCGCAAAGCTGTTTCCCGACCATTTCATCGGCGCGGCGATGCTGCCGCAGTCGCCGGGCGTCGATCCCCGGACCTGCATCCCCGAGCTGGAGAAATGCGTCAAGGAGTACGGCTTCGTCGGCATCAACCTCAATCCCGACCCCTCGGGCGGGCACTGGACCTCGCCGCCGCTGTCGGACCGGCACTGGTATCCGATCTATGAGAAGATGGTGGAGCTCGACATCCCCGCGATGATCCACGTCTCCACCAGCTGCAACGCCTGCTTCCATACCACCGGCGCGCATTACCTGAACGCCGACACCACGGCCTTCATGCAGTGCCTGACCTCCGACCTGTTCAAGGATTTTCCGACGCTGCGGTTCCTGATCCCGCATGGCGGCGGCGCGGTGCCCTATCACTGGGGCCGCTTCCGCGGGCTGGCGCAGGAGTTGAAGAAGCCCCTGCTGAGCGAACATCTGCTGAAAAACATCTTCTTCGACACCTGCGTCTATCACCAGCCCGGCATCGACCTTCTGACCAAGGTGATCCCGGTGGACAACATCCTGTTCGCCAGCGAGATGATCGGCGCGGTGAAGGGCATCGACCCCGAGACCGGCTTTCCCTTCGACGACACCAAGCGTTACATCGAGGGCACGATGAACCTTAGCGCGTCGGACAGGAAAAAGGTCTACGAAGGCAATGCGCGGCGCGTGTTCCCGCGGCTCGATGCGGCGCTGAAAGCGAAGGGAAAGTGACATGAGTATCCCGATGAACGGCCTCGGCGTCGTCAGGCGCAACATCGTTCGCGCCGACAAGGCAGCGGTGGAAAAACTGTCGCGCTTCGACGTCGCCACCATTCACGAGGCGATGGGCCGGGTCGGCCTGATGCAGCCCTATATGCGTCCGATCTATCCGGGCGCGGTGGCCTGCGGGCCGGCCGTCACGGTGCTGCTGCAGCCGGGCGACAACTGGATGATGCATGTGGTGGCCGAGCAGTTGCAGCCCGGCGACGTCGTGGTCGCGGCCTGCACCGCCGACAATACCGACGGCTTTTTCGGCGATCTGCTGGCGACCAGTTTCCGCGCCCGCGGCGCCAAGGGCCTCGTCATCGACGGCGGCGTGCGCGACGTCAAGGATCTCACCGAAATGCAATTTGCGGTGTTTTCCAAGGCGATCAGCGCCAAGGGCACGGTGAAGGCGACGCTCGGCTCGGTCAACATCCCCGTGGTCTGCGCCGGCGCGCTGGTCAATCCGGGCGACGTGGTGATCGCGGACGCCGACGGCGTCGTCGTGGTTCCTGCCGCCGTCGCGCAGCAGGTCGCGGACGCCGCGGAAGCGCGCGAGGCCAACGAGGGCGAGAAACGCGAGAAGCTGGCGGCCGGCGTGCTCGGTCTCGACATGTACAAGATGCGCGAGCCGCTCGCCAAGGCCGGCCTCAAATATATCGATTGAACGCCATGACCCTTGCTTCAAAGTCCCTTGATTCAGAGCCGAAAGCTTCAAACCAGTGGCATGTCGGTCTCGTCGGCTACGGCGAGGTCGGACGCATCCTCGCGGAAGACCTGCGCAAGCAGGACATCCGGGTCAGCGCCTATGACATCAAGCTCGGCGGCGATCAGGCCGCCGCCTTGCGCGATCATGCGGTGGCGCACGGCGTAGCACTGGCCGCCTCGCATGCCGATCTCGCCGCGCAGGCCGACTTCATCGTTTCGGCGGTGACGGCGAGCCAGGCGGTGCCGGTGGCCCTGGCGTGCGCGCCGGCGGTGAAGCAGGGCGCCTGGTTCCTCGATTTCAATTCGGCCTCGCCGGGCGCCAAGCGCCGCGCCGCGACCCTGATCGACGGCGCCGGGGCGCGCTATGTCGAGGGTGCGGTGATGACCTCGGTCCCGCCCTATCGCATCAAGGTGCCGCTGTTGCTCGGTGGCTGCGGCGCGCGGGATCTGGCGCCGTTGCTGGTCGAACTCGGATTCAATCCCAAGGTCGCGAGCGACCAGCTCGGCGTCGCCTCGGCGGTCAAGATGTGCCGCAGCGTGATGATCAAGGGCCTGGAGGCCACCGTGATCGAGTGCTTCACCACCGCGCGCGCCTATGGCGTCGAGGACGCGGTGCTGGCGTCGCTCCAGGAAACGTTTCCCGGCATCGATTGGGAGAAGCAGGGCGCCTATTTCTTCCAGCGCGTCATCGAACATGGCCGCCGCCGGGCCGAGGAAGTGCGGGAGGTGGCGGAGACCGTGCGCGAGATCGGCCTGACGCCGTGGCAGGCGGAAGGCACCGCCGAACGTCAGGCCTGGGTCGCCGACCTCGCCGACGAAGACCTGTTCGGCAGGAAAGGCACCAAGGAATTCGCCCGCAGCCCCGACTGGCGGACCGAGGCGGATCGGGTGCTCGGCAAGTTCAAGCCCAGCGAATGAAGAAGCAATGAAAGACACCGTGATGGAATTTCAGAAGACCCCCGGCTGGCTCGACTGGTACGCCGGCCCCGCCAAACCCCGCTTCAAGGTGCCGGCCGGCGCGGTCGACGCGCATTGCCATGTGTTCGGCCCGGGCGCGGAATTTCCGTTTGCGCCGGAACGCAAATACACCCCTTGCGATGCGTCCAGGCAGCAGCTCTACGCGCTACGCGACCATCTCGGCTTCGCCCGCAACGTGGTGGTACAGGCGACCTGCCACGGCGCCGACAACCGCGCGATGGTGGATGCGCTGACGCATTCCGGCGGCAAGGCGCGCGGCATCGCCACCGTCAAGCGCAGCGTCGGCGACGCCGAGCTGCAGGCGATGCACGACGCCGGCGTGCGCGGCGTGCGCTTCAATTTCGTCAAGCGCCTGGTCGACTTCACGCCCAAGGAGGAATTGATCGAGATCGCCGGCCGGATCGCGAAACTGGGCTGGCATGTCGTGATCTATTTCGAGGCGGTCGATCTGCCCGAATTGTGGGATTTCTTCACGTCGCTGCCGACCACCATCGTGGTCGACCACATGGGCCGCCCCGACGTCGCAAAGCCGGTCGACGGCCCCGAATTCGAGCTATTCGTAAAGTTCATGCGGGAACACCAGAACGTCTGGTCCAAGGTCAGTTGCCCGGAACGGCTGTCGGTGACGGGGCCGCCGGCGCTGAACGGCGAGCAGAACGCCTACCGCGACGTGATCCCGTTCGCCCGGCGCATCGTGGAGAGCTTTCCCGATCGCGTGCTCTGGGGCACCGACTGGCCGCATCCCAACCTGAAGAACCACATGCCGGACGACGGCCTGCTGGTGGATTTCATCCCGCATATCGCGACCACGCCGGAGCTGCAGCGCAAGCTGCTGGTCGACAATCCGATGCGGCTTTACTGGCCCGAGCAGCACGCCTGAGGAGGCAATCCCATGTCACTCGAAAAACCCTACAAGGATATCCCCGGCACGACGATCTTCGACGCCGACATGTCGCGCCAGGGCTATCATCTGAACCAGTTCTGCATGTCGCTGATGAAGGCCGATAACCGCGCGCGCTTCAAGGCCGACGAGCGCGCCTATCTCGACGAATGGCCGATGACCGAGGACCAGAAGCTGGCCGTGATGGCGCGCGACCTCAACCGCTGCATCGCGCTCGGCGGCAACATCTACTTCCTCGCCAAGATCGGCGCCACCGACGGCAAGAGCTTCCAGCAGATGGCCGGCAGCATGACCGGCATGAGCGAAGAGGAATACCGCAACATGATGGTCAAGGGCGGCCGCTCCGTCGAAGGCAACCGTTACACTGGGGAGAAGAAGTGATGGCCCGGATTTCCGCGAGCGTCTACACCTCGCATATTCCAGCCGTGGGTGCGGCGCTCGACCTCGGCAAAACCGCCGAGCCGTATTGGCAGCCGGTGTTCCAGGGCTATGAGTTCTCCAAGCAGTGGCTGAAGGAGCAGAAGCCCGACGTCATCTTCCTGGTCTACAACGACCACGCCAACGCCTTCAGCCTCGATATCATCCCGACCTTCGCGATCGGCACCGCGCCGGAATTCGCGGTGGCCGACGAGGGCTGGGGTCCGCGCCCGGTGCCCAAGGTGATCGGCCATCCCAAGCTCGCAGGCCACATCGCCCAGTCGGTGATCCAGGACGATTTCGATCTCACCATCGTCAACAAGATGGACGTCGACCATGGCCTCACCGTGCCGATGAGCCTGATGTGCGGCCAGCCGCAGGCCTGGCCGTGCCCGGTGATCCCGTTCGCGGTCAACGTGGTGCAGTATCCGGCGCCGTCGGGGCGGCGCTGCTTCATGCTCGGCAAGGCGATCCGCAAGGCGATCGAGACCTATGACGAGCCGCTCAACGTCGAGATCTGGGGCACGGGCGGCATGAGCCACCAGCTGCAGGGACCGCGCGCCGGACTGATCAACAAGGAGTGGGACACCGCTTTCCTCGACCGGCTGATTGCCGATCCCGAGGGGCTCTCGACCATGCCGCACATCGACTATGTACGCGAGGCCGGCAGCGAGGGCATCGAGCTCGTGATGTGGCTGATCGCCCGCGGCGCGATGAGCGACGTCAATGGCGGCAAGCCGCCGACCGTGCGGCATCGCTTCTACCATGTGCCCGCCAGCAACACCGCGGTGGGACACCTGATCCTGGAGAACAACTGACGTGACCAAGACGATCAAAGTGGCGCTCGCCGGCGCCGGTGCGTTCGGTATCAAGCATCTCGACGGCATCAAGAACATCGATGGCGTCGAAGTGGTGTCCCTGGTCGGCCGCCGGCTGGAGCCGACACGGGAAGTCGCCGCCAAATACGGCATCGCCCATGTCTCCACCGATCTCGCCGACAGCCTGGCGCTGAAGGAGGTCGATGCGGTGATCCTGTGCACGCCGACCCAGATGCACGCGGCGCAGTCGATCGCCTGCCTGAAGGCCGGCAAGCATGTCCAGGTCGAGATCCCGCTCGCAAACTCTCTTGCCGATGCGCAAGCCGTGGTCGACCTGCAGAAGAAGACCGGGCTGGTCGCGATGTGCGGCCACACCCGCCGCTTCAATCCCAGCCATCAATGGGTGCACAAGAAGATCGTCGGCGGCGAGTTCAACATCCAGCAGATGGACGTCCAGACCTTCTTTTTCCGCCGCTCCAACATGAACGCGCTGGGCCAGCCGCGCAGCTGGACCGATCATCTGCTGTGGCATCATGCGGCGCACACGGTGGATCTGTTCGCCTACCAGGCGCGCTCTCCGATCGTGAAGGCCAATGCGGTGCAGGGGCCGATCCACCCGACGCTCGGGATCGCGATGGACATGTCGATCCAGCTCAAGGCGGCCAGCGGCGCGATCTGCACGCTCAGCCTGTCCTTCAACAATGATGGACCGCTCGGCACCTTCTTCCGCTATATCGGCGACACCGGCACCTACATCGCGCGCTATGACGATCTCTTCAACGGCAAGGAGGAGAAGATCGACGTGTCGAAGGTCGACGTGTCGATGAACGGGATCGAGCTGCAGGACCGCGAATTCTTCGCCGCGATCCGGGAAGGGCGGGAGCCCAATTCCAGCGTCGCCCAGGTATTACCCTGCTACCAGGTGCTGCACGCTCTGGAGCAGCAACTCGACGCTTGACGCGATCGGCCGCCATGGTGCAAGTGGCGGCCGTCACCAACGTTTCGGGCTGGTCTGATGTCGCTGGAAATCGAGCGGAAATTTCTCGTCGCGCACGACGGATGGAAGAGCGCCGTCACGCGCAGCGTGAAGATAACGGACGGCCTCGTCTCGATGTTCAATGGCCGAAAGACGCGGGTGCGGATCATCGACGATCGTGCCACGCTCACCGTCAAGAGCGAGCACACGGGTCCGGTGCGCTCCGAGTTCGAATATGCGATCCCCGTTGCCGACGCGGAAGAGATGCTGGGGACGATGTGCGACGATCGCGTTCTCGAGAAAACCCGAAGCTACGTTTCACACGACGGCCTGACCTGGGAGATCGACGTCTATGAGGGGCTGCTGGAAGGCGTCGTGATCGCCGAGGTGGAACTGGACCGGGCGGATCGCATGCTGGAGTTACCCGATTGGGTCGGCCGCGAAGTGACTGGCGATGCCAACTACACAAAACTGAAAATGCTGCAGGACAGGACCGCCGAACGCCGGGCGCTGCCTGGCTAGTTCCTGCGACGCGTGAGCGCCGCCGGGGTCAAGCGAACGCAATGCCGATCAGCGATCCCTTTCGCCACACGATCCGGCATCGCCTTCCCGGATCGACCCTGGAGAATTTCAGGTGAAAATCCGGTCGCACGAACGCGGGGTCGTCGACCCTGATCTTGGCGCCGCTCTCGGACAGGTCGATCACGGAACATTGCCGGGTGGCGAAACTGCCGTGGATTCCGATCCAGGCCTCCTGGCCGGTTTGCCTGCGAGCGGGACGATATTTCTTTCTGAGGAACGCCATGGCCTTCATTTCTGCGACGGAACAACCGGGGCAGGCTAACGCGGCAATTCCTACGACTCCGTGTCCACCGAGCGGAAAGACCTTCGCGCGGAAGAGGAATTTGAGTTCACCGGCGCGCTTGATTGTCGGTATTCGATCAGCGATGTCGCAAATCGGAGAATGGCGCGGGGCGCGGCCGCATTTCATCAGGACCGTTATCGACCCTGAGTGGGTATCAGCGGTTTACGCCCTTTGCGGCGATGGTGGCTTGGTGTGCTTCTCGCCCCACGCACGCATCGTGCGAAGAAGGGGACGAAGTTCACGCCCCTTGTCGGTAACGACATATTCGGCTCGGGGCGGATGATCGGCGTAAGTCCGTCGCTGAACGATTCCGTGCTGCTCGAGCACCTTGAGACGCGTCGAAAGCGTATTCGGGCTCATGCGCCGAAACGCGCGCTGAAAGTCCTGAAACTTGCGCGGGCCCTCAAGAATAAGATCGCGCAGGATCAGCATGGTCCAGCGGTCACCGACAATATCGAGCGTCCGGGCCACCGGGCAGAATTGCGTGTAGTCGACGGTCATCATGGTACCGCGTTTGGAACCAAAACCCGCCCGGTCCGAGGCAAGACATGCAGAACATTATCATAATCGCCGGCGTTGACATAGTCACATCTTATATTATAGTCACTATATAGAACATAGCGAGTTCATAACTTGCAGCCAATAGGGAGTCCGCCGCATGAGCACCCTCTCTTCCGG
>Ga0302202_10003582_pt1 | contig 16937 bp, 13 predicted proteins | sample II_Bog_N3_3_FD_194579 | JGI IMG/M metagenome (GOLD analysis project Ga0302202, IMG submission 194579) | Peat permafrost microbial communities from Stordalen Mire near Abisko, Sweden - II_Bog_N3_3 | ecosystem: Environmental > Terrestrial > Soil > Wetlands > Peat | place: Sweden: Abisko...
TCTCCGTGGTCGCCTCTTCGCCCCGCGGAGCGCGCAGGTACGTCGTCACCCGCAGGCGCAGGTTCACCTGCCCGGTCTGCTGTCCGGTCAGGTTGATGCTGGTAATCAGGAAGAATACCTTGTCGCGTTCCAGCGAGTTGATGAAGTGCACAATCGGCCGGTAGTCGCCGGAGACGCTTGCGTCCATGCTCACCTGGGTCAGGGCGTCACTGCCGCTCAGCACGGGAGTGTAGGCATACTGCGCGCGCGTCCAGTGCACGCCCTCGCGATGCGCCAGCACGCCCAGCTCGGCCGCGACCTCGGAGGTCGCATACGGCAGCCGCTGCTGATAGAACGTGTCCGCCGCGGCAGTCGAGTCCACCAGCTTGGCATCCAGCCCGCGCAACGGCTTCGCCGCCAGCTCGGCCGAGCGCAACTGCACCCGCTGCCGGTCCAGCGCGTCCTCATTCAGCGACCCCAGCGTCTGCCACACATACGCCAGATGCACGGCCAGGTACAGCACCAGCACCAGCAGCAGCGCCACGCCCGCAAAGTGCAGGTTGATCTCCGTCAGCAGCGCCTTGGCGCGCTCCGTCAGCCGCGGCACATAGCGCAGAAACGGAATGTTGGAGTTGCTGGCCGGCGGCGGCTGAACCGGAGGCGGCAGGGTCGCAGTGCTCATCGCTGGCCTCCGTTCGGCCCAGTCAATGCGGCAGGATGCGTCGCGCTGTAGGGCTTCAGCACGATTCCGTCGTTCTTCCCCGGCTTGAACACCGGCTTCGGCGAGGCGGCGGCTTCGTCCACGGCCTTCGCACGGGGATACGACTCACCCTCCGGCAGTGGGTTGTAGTTCGCCAGGATCTCGAACTCCACGCCCGCAGGCATTCCATTCGCGGGCAGGTTCGTCTGGCCCTGCTCCTTAGCCTGCACCGTCTCGCCCGTCAGCCTCGGTTGCAGGAACCGACGCGAGCGCTCCAGGTTGCGCACCAGTTGCACCGCGCGGTCGCGGTCGCCGGAGACCCGCAGCCGGATCACCACGTCCCCGTCCTTGGATATCTGCGGCTCAATCGACGTCACCTGCACGCCGCTGGGCAGCACCGTCTCCAGGTCCATCATCACCGCGGTCCAGCTAAAGCTCTTGCGCAGGAACAGCGCATTCAGAAACTGCGCGCGGTCCAGCACCGCCTTGTTCGCCGGCTCGCGCATGCGCCGCTCGTTGCTCTGCTTCTCCTGTTGAGCCGCGGCGGTGCGCGCCTTCAGGCGGTCCATCTCGGCCTGGGCGTCGTCCAGTCGGCCCTGCAGCAGGTGCGCGGTCAGGATCAGCGCAATCGCCGCCAACGCCAGCGCTCCCATCAGCAGCCGCAGCCGCAGAAAGAACGGGCGCAACTCCACAAACGGGCGGCTCGCGAGATTGACGGAGATCTTCACTAGGCTCGCAGCGCCCCCGTCACACTGGACAACCACGCCCGCGGCACGCTGGTCGCGTCCGCCAGCAGTGCCGAACTCCCCACCAGCTCGCGCACGCTCAACCCATCCTCCGGACCCACACCCTGTTCGGACAGAATTCGTCCCAGCCGCTCCGCGCCCAGCGGCCCCGCGCTCCATATCTGTCCGGGAGAAGCTGCCAGAGTGTCCTCAAAGTACGCCGCTGCCACGCTCACCGCCTGCGCAATCTCCCGCGACAGCGCTACTGGCTGCATGTCCTCGGCCACGGGCGTCTCCGGGTTGGAGGGCGCCAGCGGATGCTCCGGCAGCGGCTCCTGCGCGGCCCACTCCGCCGCGCTGTGGTGAACATCAATCAGCGGCAGGCTTACGTCAGCCACGCTCACCGCCTCCCCGTTATGCACCTGTAGGTCGAGGCTGCGATGCAGCAGCAGGACCCCGCTGCGCACAATCGCCGTGGTCACTCCCTGTGCGTTGGCGTTCACCAGCAGGGCAGCGCCGTCGCCCTCCAGCGCCGCCAGCGCGGCCAGCGTGCTGGGCAGCACCGACCCCGGCTCAAACCCCGCCTCACGCACGGCGGTCTCATACTCGCTCAGTACATCGCGCGGAATCGCCACCGCCAGCACCCGCACCCCGGCCTTGCCGCTGCTCATCACCTGGTAGCTCAGCATGGCGTCGTCGGCCTCGAAAGGCAGCAGCTTCTTCAGCCGGAAGCGCACAATCGGCAGCGCCTCGCTCAGCCGGCTGGGCAGCGCGTCAAAGTCCAGCAGCAGCACCCGCACGGCGGCGTCAGGAATCACCAGCGTAATATCCGCGTCGCGCGAGTTCGGCTTGGCGTCAACCTGTTCCAGCGCCCGCAGCACGGCGGCGGCTACCTCCACGCGGTCCACGACATTCCCTGGCCGCAGCCCGGGAACCACCGCACCCTCAGCCAGCTCCACGCGGGCGGTCGCCCCCAGCGGAGCGGTGGCATCGGCCGAGCGCGCCGCCACGACGCCCTGCGGGCTGATCTCGCAGGCTACGCGCGGCCGGGTCTCTGAGGGTTTAGGAAGCAGGTTCATGACGCTCGTTCTAGAGTACCTTGCAGCAGGTTGTTCCGGGCAGCTCTCCAGCGTTGGACGTATCGAATCCGCCCCCGTTGCCCCTATCGGCAAATATCAGCCTTACTCAAAGCTCGACAGCTCAAAGCTCACAGCTCAACAAGACCCCCTTAGCCTAAGCATCAAAGCCCTTCGGCCTCTCCGCCGCCACGCCGAACGCCGCCTCCAGCGCCATGCCCGCCTGCACCAGCGTGCCCTCATCGAACAGCCGCCCCACCAGCGTCACCCCATACGGAACCCGCCGTGGCGGGTTGAACTTCTTCAACGGCCGCTTCGGGTCAGGCGCCCAGTCGCTGCGCTCCTCCGCCACCTCTACGAACCCGGCGCGCAACGTCAGCGAAGGATGCCCGGTGAAGTTCGTAATCACCAGTTGCTCATCGCGCAGGCTCGGCACCAGCAGCAGGTCCACGCCCGCCATCACCCGCGCCATCTCCACGGCCACCTTGCGCCGCATCCGGTCGGCCTGCACATAATCCACCGCGCTCAGAAACCGCGACTGCCGGAACGTGTTCGGCCACGCATCCGGCACCTGCATCTTCAACTCGTCCACGCGGTGGCTGAGCGTCAACTCCTCAAACGCCGCCGCGCTCTCCGCAAACAGGATCACATTCAGCGAGTCGTACGGCCAGTCCGGTAGGCTCACCTCCACCTGCTCCATCCCCAGCTTCTTCACCGTCTCCAGCGCCGCTCGGTCCACCTCGGTCGCCGGGGCCTCGTTCATCCACTTCTTGATGTAGCCAACCCGCAACCCGCGCGTTCCTGTGAAAGACCTCTCCCGCCAGAACGACCGCGGCGAGCACGCTTGGTCCTTGCCATCGGAGCCGCTGATCGCTGCCAGCAACAGCTCCGTATCCTTCACATACCGCGCCATCGGCCCCAGCTTGTCGCACGTCCAGCTCAGCGTCATCGCTCCCGTCCGAGGCACCCGTCCAAACGTCGGCCGCATCCCGGTCACGCCACACCGCATACTCGGGCTCACAATCGAACCCTGCGTCTCCGACCCAATCGCAAACGCAACGAGTCCCGCCGCCACAGCAGCCCCCGGCCCCGCACTCGATCCCGATGCGCCCTCATCCAGGTTCCAAGGGTTCTTCGTCTGCCCGCCAAACCACACATCATTCAGCGCCAGCGCCCCCAGACTCAGCTTCGCAACCAGCACCGCACCGGCATCGTTCAGCCGCTTGGTTACCGTTGCATCTTCCATCGGCACACGGTCGCGAAACGGCTCCGCTCCCCACGTCGTTGGAATCCCCGCCGTATCCAGCAGGTCCTTCGCGCCCCACGGAATCCCATGCAGCGGCCCGCGATACTTCCCAGCCGCAATCTCCTTGTCCGCCGCACGCGCCTGCTCCAGCGCATGATCTTCAGTCAACGTAATCACGCAGTTCAGCATCGGCTGGTACTTCTTCAACCGTTCCAGGTAGATCTTTGTCAGCCGCTCGGCGCTCAACTGCTTCGTCCGCAGCCACTCCGCCTGATTCACGACGGACGCAAATGCAATCTCACCGTCCTCGCCGGGCATCGCCGGAATCGACGGTGCCTCTTCCTTCATCACCATCCGGACCGGTATCGGTACATCTGGAATAGGAATCTGCGCCGGTACCCACACCGTCGCTGGCACATCGTCATACCCGATCGCAAACTTCCGCGGCCCCACCCGCCGCTCCAGCACCGCGGCCATCGACTGCTGCCAGTTCCCGGCAGCCTCGGCGATGTCCTTCGCCGTCATCTCGACCTGCACCAGCTTCTCGGCCTCCGCAAAGGTCTCCGGAGATACCGCTGGCCCCACCGGAGCAGCCGTCCCAAACGCCGGCGGCGCCCCCGGCGTCTGCGGAGCCGCCGGTACCTGCCCCGCCTCGGCCGTTCCTGCCAGTGCCGCGGCCACCAGACCCATCCCACCCTTCGCCAGAAACTCCCTGCGCGTCCTCGACATATGCCCGCCCATCCTCTCGCCAAACACCCCCCAGATATACCACCCGGCATACCACCCGCCATACCACCCGCCCCATCCGTCAAACGTCTCTTCCCGCTTGACACACCCTATATAATCAAACCAGTTGGAGCAGCGATCCGGAGACGAGCGGGGTGCCATCCTCCTGGCGCTAAGCCAAGCGTTTTCAGGTATTTAGAAAGTAAGTTCTTTGCAATCAAGTTCTTACAGCGGTGCCATGAAGAGATCCAAAGCTAAGTCCTTATTCCTGAGGATTTTGCGAGAAATAGGGGGAGGGGGCACCCGCAGGATATGCCGCTGGCAACGCTCACCCTGGAACTCGGTATCGAGCACGCGCAATCGCTCAAGGATCGCCGCCAGGCGGTGCGCTCGCTGAAAGAGAAGCTGCGGCACGGCTTCAACATCTCGGTTGCCGAGCTGGACGATGCTATGGTCTGGAACCGCGCCACGCTGGGCATCGCGGCCATCTCCAGCTCGCCCAGCTATCTCGCAGGCCAGCTTCGTGAGGTCGAAGAGGCAGCGCGGCGCATCGCCGTTGGGTTGGGATGCGAGATCCTCGACAGCTATATCGAGAGCGACATCGCCCTTCCCTAAATGGGATAGAGTCGCGGGGAAACCGGTCCCGGACGACCGACATCGGGCTGCTGGGAATGCTATCCTAATGGGTCATAGATGCCTGAGCAAAGAGCTAGAACCTATCATCGTGGTCGTGTGGCCAGCACCTTCGCCGAAGAGATTACCGCCATGCTGGAGGGCGAGCTCTCCGACCCGCGCATCGCTCCCTGCTACGTCACCGAGGTAGTCCTGGCGCCCGGCGGAAAGAGCTGTCGCGTCTTCATCGCCGTCACCGGGACAGAACAGGAAGAGTCTGATACGCTTGCCGGTCTAATGGCGGCGCGGGCCTACATCCGGACCGAGATTCGCGACCGTATGGGCGTCCGCCACGTTCCCGAACTCACCTTCGCTATTGATCGCAGCGAAAAAATCAGCGCTCGTATGGATGAACTACTGGGGCGCATGGAAAAACATCGCGGCAAACTGGCCAGAAAGAACGTCTCTGCGTCAAAGGAACCAGAAGTAGCAGCCACGGGAGTGAAAGACACTGAGCAATCCATCCAACAGCCCGCAGCCGCGCAGCCCATCCGCTGACATTGCCTCTGTAGAGCCGCAAGGGAGAGGCTTGCTGAGCCCTGAGCCGGACGCTGCTCCAAACAATGAGCGCTTCATCGCCGCTCTGCTCCAGTTGTTGCGCGAGCGGAACAGCTTCCTCGTCACCTCGCACGCACGTCCTGACGGCGATGCCATCGGCTCCGCGCTGGGCCTGATGCATCTGCTCGATGCCATGGGCAAGCAGGTCACTGTGGCCTTCGCTGACCCGATTCCGCCGGCATTTCATTGCCTCTCGGGAGTGGAACGGATCACCTTCACGCTGCCTCAGGCTCCGCTCGACGCGGCTATCCTGCTGGAGTGCGATCGCATCGAACGCAGCGGCTTCGACTGCCAGGACTTCGAGGGCATGGCGGCGGGAATGACCATCAACATCGACCACCATCTCAGCGGCCGCGACTTCGCCTCCTTCAACTGGATCGATCCCGAGGCCTGCGCCGTCGGTGCGATGATCTACGCTCTCGCCATCGCCTCCGGTCTTCCAATCTCGCCGGCGATGGCCGGCTGTTTATATGCGGCCGTGCTGACCGATACCGGATCTTTCACCTTCGCGAGCACCAACGCCGCGACCTTTGGTTGCGCGCAACACCTGCTCGAGTGCGGAGCCGATGCCGCTGGCATCGCGCAGTCCATCTACTTCTCCAACAGCCCCAACAAGCTGCGTCTTCTTGGTACCGTTCTGAGCAACCTGCACATCGACGGAGCCGTCGCCTGGAGTTGCATCACGCTGGAAGAGATGGATCGCGCCGGGGCCAACGTGGAAGACTGCGAAGGCGTCGTCAACTACCTCATCGGCATCGCCGGTGTACAGGCAGCGGTGCTGTTGCGCCAGACGCCCGCGCTCGACCAGTTCCGGCTCAGTCTGCGCAGCAAGGGGCTGATCGACGTTGCGGCAGTCGCCACTCACTTTGGCGGCGGCGGACACCGCAATGCCAGCGGCTGCACGCTCGATGGCGCCGAGTCGCTGGTGACCGAGCGCATCCTCTCAAGTCTGCAATCCGCCTGCGAACAGCAGCTCGCCTCCGCTCCGGTTCCGCCTCCGACTCTGTTAGCCTAGGGAACGCCGCGGCAGACGACGACCCCGACCAGCCTTGACGGACACGACCCAACCCGAGCCTCTCCCTGTAGATTTCGACAGCACCTCAGCAGCCTCTCCTCCGGCTCTGCCAGAATCGCGTGGTCTGTCCCATCGCCTCCGCGCTCTGCTGCCGGAGGCATGGAGAATCGACATCGCCGAGCTCAGCGTGATGCTGGTCTTCTCCTGCTACTTCCTCTTCTATGCGCTCACACCGTTCTTCGGAGGCGATCAGCTCGGTCTGGTCGGCGCCGACGAGCCGCGTTACGCGCAGATCGCCCGCGAGATGCTCGCCGCGCACTCCCGTGACTGCCAGGCGGTTCATGCCAGCATCGTGCCCTACAGCCTGCGGCCCAGGGCCCTGCGCGCTTCCTATAGCTGCCTGATGGGCGGAACCGTCACGCCCATCCTCTACGGCAAGCCCTGGCTGGAGAAGCCCGCGCTCTACTACTGGCGCACGATGGGCTTCTACAAGGAGTTCGGCGTCTCCGACTGGTCCGCGCGACTGCCTTCAGCTACCGGAGCGCTTGCGCTGGTCTTCCTCGCCTTTCTGCACCTGCGACGATTCCGTCCCGGAGGCCACCTCGATGCCGCGCTCATCATGGTCTCCTGCGTGGCGATTGTTGCCTTCGCGCGCGGCGCGTCCACGGATATGCAACTGGCTGCGCCCTTCAGCATCGGCATGCTGGGCTGGTATGCGTGGTATGAGACCGGGAAGAAGTTCTGGCTCTTTGACCTCTACTTCTTCAACGCCGCGGCGACGCTCGCCAAGGGTCCGGTTGCTCCCTTCATGGCCCTGGGAATCATCATGCTCTTCCTCGGCCTGCGCAGGGAGTGGTCCGCGCTGCGCCGCACCATCTGGATTCCCGGCGTTCTGCTTTACCTGCTGATGGTGCTGCCCTGGTACATCGCCGTGCAGCGCCGCAATCCGACCTTCGTCAAGGAGTTCTTCCTCCAGCACAACATTGAGCGCTACACCACGAATCTCTACCAGCACCACCAACCGTTCTACTTCTATCTCGTGGTGCTGGTGCTGGGCATGATGCCCTGGACTGCGCTGGCCCTGCGCTCTCTGTTCGATGGCCTGCAGATCTCGATGGCTGAGTGGAAGGTGCGCCACAACCCGCGGCGTTACATCGGCCACGTTCGCGCCGGTGACGCCTTCCCGGAGTTCCTGGTGCTTTGGGCGCTCTTCCCAATCGTCTTCTTCTCCTTTTCTGGGTCCAAGCTTCCCGGCTACATTCTGCCCGCGATTCCGCCCATCGCCATCCTCACCGGCGACTACATCTTCCGTATCCGCCGCGCCGGCATTCCCGGCTGGCTGCTGAACGCGCACGCTGTGATGGCTGGATTTCTCACCTTTGTCCTTCTGCTCTGCCCGCAGTACATGGTCTATCAGCGAATCATTCCCGCACCGCGCACCTTCATCTGGGCAGCTCTGCTGGGAATTCTGGTCGCCGTACTGATACTCGTGGTCGTGCATCGCTACGGTGTGCGGCGCATTCGTCTGGTCACTATTGTTCCACTCGCCGGCCTGCTCTTCTTCCTGCTCCACGGAGCCAACGGCCATCTGCTGGACGTGAACTACTCCGCTCGTCCGCTCGCACGGGAGATAGCACAGGCCGCGCCTGGTAGCGAGCCCGTCGCGGAGTTGAACGTGCATCGCGATCTCGTCTACGGCCTGGCCTTCTACCGCAATCAGGACATCGTCGACTACAGCACCGACGGAATTCCAGCCGCCCAACACATCCTCGTCTTTCCCACGAACCAGACCCAGCAGGTGCAGGGCCTCTTACAGGGGCGCCTCTATCAACCGCTCGACATCTATGCTCCGCAGGGCCTTTCGGTGTATCAGGTCTACCCGCGCAGTTGAGGAGACTTCCCGCCCCAGCTCGCGCCAACGGGTTCCTGCCATGAGCTCCACGCCTCAACTCGAGATCCTCGACCTTCGCCACTTCTCCACGGCGCAGATACGGCCTCTGCTCCAGGAAGAGGCCTCACGATGGCAGCCGCGCCTACTCTGGGATTACACCTCAGCGACCACGTTGCTGCTGGATTACGTTGATGGCCGAATCCTTCCCGGCTTCGTCGCGCTGCACTCAGGCCGCGTCGTCGGCTACTGCTTCTGCGTCTTTGAGGCCGCCAAGGCCGTCATCGGCGACGTCTATGCCTTTGGCGAGGGCGAGGCGCTCGCTAATCCCATCTGCGAGACGCTGCTGCATCACCTGCTGGAGATGATGCAGGCCGTCCCCGGAGTCGATCGCATCGAGTCGCAACTGCTGATGTTCCCCGCCGGAGCGCTTGCAAGCCCATTCCTCTCGCGAGGCTTCCACAGCTTCCCTCGCCTATTTATGACCTGCGACCTGGCCAAAAATCTGGGTGCCCCACATCTCGGTCCTGAGCCTGCGAAGGATGAGATGTGGGAACAGCTTCCACCGCACCTCGTCCTCGAGCCCTGGCGTCCGCAGTTCTACGACGCCGCTGCCGAGCTCATCCAGCATGCCTACGCCGGGCACATGGACTCCAACATCAACGACCAGTACCGCACCGTGCACGGCGCGCAGCGGTTCCTGCACAACATCATCCGCTTCCCCGGCTGCGGCATCTTTGACGGCGAGGACTCCTGGGTCCTCCGCGACGCCCGTACCAACGCGCTGGAGGGCATCATCCTCTGCTCCCGCGTGCGCCCGGACGTCGCGCACATCACCCAGCTCTGCGTCCGCAAAGACCTGCGCCGGCTCGGCCTTGGCGAGGCGCTGCTGCATCATTGCGCCGCGAAGATCTCGCACCGCGGCGTCACCATGCTCTCCCTCACAGTCACCGAGGCAAACACCGCCGCCCTGCAACTCTACGAGCGCAACGGCTTCACCACGCTGCACCGCTTTGAGGCGATGATCTGGGATAAGAAGCTCTAAACCTGCCTCACTCCACGTGATAGTTCGGCGCCTCGCGCGTAATCACCACGTCATGCACATGGCTCTCACGCAAGCCAGCGCCGGAGATGCGAATGAACTTCGCCTTCTTCTGCAGGTCGGCAATCGTCCCGCAGCCGAGGTAGCCCATACCGGACTTCAGCCCGCCCACCAACTGATAGACCATCGCTTCCAACGGCCCGCGATGCGGCACGCGGCCCTCAATACCCTCGGGGACGAACTTGGCCATACGGTTGCCGCTGCCGTTGTCGCGCGCTGTAATCGACGGCCGCACACTGCCCTCGGAGGCCATATCCTCATTGCTCTGGAAGTAGCGCTCGCCGGAGCCCTGCGCCATCGCGCTCAGGCTGCCCATGCCGCGGTATGCCTTGAAGCTGCGCCCCTGGTAAAGAATCGTCTCACCAGGGGACTCGTCCACGCCGGCAAACAGGGACCCGATCATGCACACACTCGCGCCCGCTGCAATCGCCTTCGTAATATCGCCCGAGTACTTGATCCCGCCGTCGGCAATGATCGCCACGCCACGCTCCTTAGCGGCGCGATAGGCCTCGGAGATCGCCGTAATCTGCGGCATCCCCGCGCCGGTGACCATGCGCGTCGTGCAGATCGACCCCGGCCCAATGCCCACTTTCACCGCATCCGCGCCCGCGTCGATGAGCGCCTTCGTCCCCTCGTAGGTCGCCACGTTACCCGCCAGCAGATCGACATCGGGAAAGGCCTTCTTTACCTCAGCCACCGCCTCTAGCACTCGCTCCGAGTGCCCATGAGCCGAATCGATCGCCAGCGCATCCACCCGCATCTTCACCAGCTCCGCCGCTCGCTCCAGGAAGTCGCCCGTCGCACCGATGGCTCCCGCCACACGCAACCTTCCCTGCTCGTCCTTGCTGGCGCTCGGATACTTCAGCTTCTTTTGAATGTCCTTGACGGTAATCAGCCCCTTCAGCTCATAGGCGTCATTCACCACCAGCAGCTTCTCCACGCGGTGCTGGTGCAGGATGTGCTCGGCCTGCTCCAGCGTGGTGCCGACTGGGACCGTGATGAGGTTCTGCTTGGTCATCACGTCGCCGATAGGAATATCCGTCCGCGAGACGAAGCGCAGGTCGCGGTTGGTCAGAATGCCGACCAGCTTGCCCTTCTTCGTCACCGGTACGCCGGAGATCTTGAACCTCCGCATCACCTCCAGCGCGTCAGAGATGGGCCGCTCCGGCTCAATGGTCACCGGGTCCACAATCATGCCACTCTCCGACCGCTTCACCTTGTCAATCTCGCCGGCCTGCTGCTCGATGGTCAGGTTTCGATGCACTACACCCATGCCGCCCTGCTGCGCGATGGCAATCGCCAGCCGTGACTCGGTCACGGTGTCCATCGCGGCGGACATCAGCGGCGTGGCGAGCGTAATGTTTTTTGTCAGGCTGACCTGCGTACTGACCTGGGTCGGGACAACATCAGAGTAGGCGGGCACAAGCAGCACGTCGTCGAATGTCAGGGCTTCGGGAATTTGGCTCTGGATCATAATTCTCTATTGTTGCACCAGAGCCTGTGGGTGGCACCCCGGTAGTATGGTGCGCCTACTTCTTCTCGGCCAGTCAGACTGTCGCGCTCAGGGTCTTGTCGTCGTCTGTAGAGCTAAAACCCGCGTCGTTACATATTCTCGCAGCTTCGCAACCGCTATCCGAATCTCGTCTCGCAGTGCCGGAGGGAGTGGCTTGCCGACGTCGTACCGGGCATGGAGCGCGTAGTTCGTAAACTCATCTGGCGTCAAAGGCGTCGGCGGCACTTGCTCACCCAACACGATCACCTGAGCTACCAGCGACCCGATATCGTGCGTAAACGGATAACTGATACCGTGCGCCGTAATTAGCGCCTTGAGCAGCTTTTCTACCGCCTGTTGAGCCAGATAGCCGAACACTTCACTATCCAAATCGAACTGAAGCGATCTTTCGTCTCTAGCAGAGGCTTGCAAGAGTGTCGTGATGTATGGATTCTTCGCCACGCTCATACACACGGATCCCTTTCCGGTCGATCTCGCGTTCAATCGTATTGATCCACGGCCTGAATTCGTCGAAACGGCTGCGCGAAATCAGAAGAATGTCCGCCAGCATGGGTATGTCAGCGCGCAGATTGGGCGGCAGCTTTCTGTCTTCGAAGTCTGCGATGATGGCAATATCAAGATCGCTCTCAGGGCGCTGCCGCCCTTGTGCGCGCGATCCGAAGACGATCACTTCCTCCGGGTCAATGGCCGCGACAATGCGCCGGATCAGCGTTTCCAGCTTCTCCGGGGTCACCGAGAAATCGAGTTTTTCAGCCAGTTCGGGCACAAAGTCTCCAATTCACCTCATGATAGCCCTAAATTTGCGTCACCTTGCAGGGAAGGCATATATTAGCTACAGCAGACGAATCCGTTCTGCCGCAGGTCTTCACCCGTGAACGCACCGGGAATGTGGCGGAAGAGAGGAGTGGGCGAGAGCCCACTTTTTGTTTGCTCTGAATCTGGTTTGGCAGCCGGCCCCATCTCCTGCCCGATCCCAACGTGACAAGACGCACTATGGCCTTGCAGATAGAGACAATTCGCGCCACAGCCGACCGCATCGCGGCCTCCCACCACCTTGACGTGGTGGACCTCGAGTTCAGCGGCGGCGGAAAACACCGCGCCCTGCGTGTATTCCTCGAAAAGGATGCCGCGGCCCGCGCCGAATACGCCCGCCTCGCCGCGGAGAACCATCCGCCCACGCACTTCGGCGGTGTTCCCGTCGAGACCCTCTCCTGTGTCACCCATGAGGACTGCGCCAAATTCGCCCGCGACTTCGGCACCGTGCTCGATATCGAGGACCTGATCCCCGGCGCGGAGTACACGCTGGAGGTCAGCTCCCCGGGCCTCGAACGTAAGCTGCTCAAGCCCGCCGACTACACCCGCTTCACCGGCAGCCTGGTCAAGCTCCAGACCTTCACGCCGGTCCACGAAAACCGCCACTTCACCGGCCGCCTGACCGCATTCGACGGCCAAAACGTCACGCTGGACCTCGCCGCCATCAAACCGAAGGGGAAGGCAAAGAAATCTGCATCCGAACAGACAGCAACCATCGCCTTGGCCAACATCGAAAAAGCCAACCTGGTCGCAGAGATCTAACTGGCAACTGGCAAACTGGCCCCTGGAAAACTGAACTTGAACATGCACCACACAATCAAATAGCCCGCAACAGCAGAAACGAGTAAACAAACATGGCAAGCGCACTCTACCAATCGATTGAAATCCTCAGCCGCGAGAAGGGCATTGACCCGGAGATCGTCGTCGGCGCCGTCGAAGACGCCATCGCCCTTGCCACGCGCAAGTTCTACAAGACCGTGGAGAACATGCGCGGCGAGATGGACAAGGAGACCGGCGAGATCCGCGCATACGTCTACAAGACCGTCGTTGAGACCCCCGAACTCGTCGAGGACCCCGACAACCAGCTCGCACTCGAGGCCGCCCGCGAACTCGCCCCCGAGGTCGAGGTCGGCGGAGAGCTGCGCTTTTACAAGGACACCTCGCCGCTGGGACGCATCGCAGCGCAGATGGCCAAGCAGGTCATCTTCCAGAAAGTCCGCGAGGCCGAGCGCGACACCGTCTTCAATGAGTACGCGCACCGCGCCGGCGAGATCCTCACCGCCACCGTCAAGCGCCTCGAGCCCATGGACGTGATCTTCGACCTCGGCAAGACTGAGGCCCGCATGCCCAAGCGCGAGCAGTCCCGCCTGGAGCAGTTCGCCATCGGCGAGCGCGTCCGCGTGGTGCTGCTGCGAGTGGACCGCGCCGCCAAGGGCCCACAGGTCATCGTCTCCCGCGCCGCGCCCGCGCTGGTCCAATCGCTCTTCCAGTCCGAGGTCCCCGAGATCTACGACGGCACTGTCAGCATCCGCGCCATCGCGCGCGAGGCCGGCGAGCGCACCAAGATCGCCGTCCAGTCCCGCGACAAGGACGTGGACCCGGTCGGCGCCTGCGTTGGCATGAAGGGCATGCGCGTGCAGTCCATCATCCGCGAGCTGCGCGGCGAGAAGATTGACATCATCGAGTTCTCGGAAGAGGTCACCACCTTCGCCGAGAAGGCCCTCCAGCCAGCTAAGGTCGCGCGCGTCAGCATCACGGACCTCGCCGAGAAGCAGCTCGAGGTCATCGTGGACGACACGCAGCTCTCGCTCGCCATCGGCAAGAAGGGCCAGAACGTCCGCCTCGCCGCCAAGCTGCTGCAGTGGAAGATCGACATCAAGTCCGAGGAGGAGAAGCGCCAGGAGGTCGAGCAGCAGATGCAGGCCATGGGCGGCGGACCCTCCACGCCCATCGAGCAGGTCACAGAGCTCGGCGAGTCCGTCATGGAGAAGCTCATCGCCGCCGGCATCACCACCGTCGAGTCCCTCGCCGACATGACCGCCGAAGAACTCGGCGAGATCCCCGGCATCGGCGAGAAGACTGTCGAGAAGATCGCCGTCGCCGTGCGCCACTACTTTGGTCAGTACGAAGAAGGCGAAACACGTCCCGAGCCCGTGCCGCTTCCGGTCGAGCCCACAATGCCCCTCGGCGAAGCAGCCCTCACCGCGAATGCCGAGCCCGACACGGCGGGCGACGAGATTCACTCCATGACCGAAACTCCGGAGGAGATCATCGCTGCCGAGGCCGGCAACGGCGGCTCCGCCGAAGAGGAGCGCGAGTTCTCAACCGAGGACATTGCCGACGCCGAGGATCGGATCTCCGAGAGCGACGCCAACGATGCCAGCGACGCTCGCGAAGAAGCCATCGAGCAGGACAATGACACCATAGATTCTCTTGTCGATGAGGCCCAGGAGGTCTCCGATGAAGGGATCGACTCGTAACCAACCAACGCAGCCAAACCACGGATAGAAAAACCGGCAGATGGCTCGGAAACCAGGACCTTCAAGGGATAATAGCCTTGAACCAACTCCACCTTCGATTGAGGCTGAACATGAACAGCTAAGCGCGCAGTGGAAACAAAAAGGACCCCGCGGACTCCCCGCCGGCCTTTGAAAAGGAATCGATGAGCAAAGTTCGCATTAACGATCTGGCACGGGAACTGGAAGTCAAGAGCAACGCCATTCTCGATGCCCTCAAGGCGGTCGGCGTCACCGAGAAGAAGACGCACTCCAGCTCCATCGAAGACGATGAAGCCGAGAAGGTGCGCGGCCACTTCCAGCGCGGCACCAAGACAGTAGCAGCGGCCAAGCCAGCCGCCGCCGCCAAGAGCAAGATCGATCTCTCCCGCGCTACCAAGCCGGGCGACATCGCCAAGGCTATCCTCGAGCGCAAGCAAGCCGATGCCGCCGCCAAGGCCGCCCCCGCGCCCCGCGCCGCTGTAACTGTCGCTCCACCCGCTGCCAGGCCCGCCGCCGCCCCGGCCACTCCCGCCGCTCCTGTCGCCGAAGCCGCTCCCGCGCCTAAACGCGTCGTGCCCATTCCGCGACCCGCAGCCGCCGTCGTGGCTCCCCCCGCCATCTCCAGCCGTCCGGTGGCCGGCACCGTCGTCGCGCGTCCCGGCAGCGTTCCTGCGGCACCGCCCCCGGCGGTCGCATCGGTCCCGCCGTCGGCTCCCGTCGCTGTCAAGCGCTCGGAAGTTCCCGCCCCGCCGCCCGTCGCCGAGCCCGCTCCCGCCACCATCGCCGCTGCCGCCGCACCCGCGGAAGAAGCTGCCGCAGCGGAGCCCGCCGCGCCCGCAGTCCGCCGCGTGGTCATGCCGCAGACCGGCCCGCGCCCGCAGTACACCGCGCCCGTGCAGCCGGAAGGCACCGCCCGCCGTCCCATCTTTGAGCGCCCGCGTCCCGGCGCTCCCGGCTCGCGCACTCCGCTGGCTCCCGGCGCTCGCCGTCCGATGCACCCCACGCGCACCTTCCCCGGCGGTCCCGGCGGCGCTCCCGGAGCACCCGGCAGCCGTCCCGGCTTCCCAGCGCGCCCGGGCTTTGGAGCTCGCCCCGGCTTCGGCGCCCGTCCTGCCGGCCCCGGCGGCCTGCTGCCGCCTACAGAAGCCGCTGCACCCTCGCGTCCTGCGCGTCCCGGCCAGCGCGGCCGCGGCGCTCCGCGCTACGAGAAGAACAAGGAGGTCGCGCTCAAGGGCTATCGTCCCGGCGCTGCCCAGATTCCCACCGGCGACGTCCCCATCACCAAGGCCATCACCGTCACCGAGGGCATCTCCGTCAAGGACCTCGCCGAAAAGCTGGAAGTCCGCGGCAAGGACCTCATCGCCACGCTGCTCATGAAGGGCGTGATGGTCACCGTCAACCAGTCGCTCGACGGCGAACTCGTCAAGGAGGTCTCGCGCCAGTTCGGCGCCGACGCCACCATCATCTCCGTCGAAGAGCAGCTCGAGAACGAGGCCATCGAAGGCCTCCTCGAAGACACCACTGGCCTCATCGAGGTCGTGCGCGCGCCCGTCGTCACCATCATGGGCCACGTCGACCACGGCAAGACCAGCCTGCTGGACGCCATCCGCTCCACCGAGCTCGAACAGATTGACGTCGCCAGCGGCGAAGCCGGAGGCATCACCCAGCACATCGGCGCCTACAAGGTCCACGTCACCAAGCCGGACTCGCCCGCCTTCGGCCGCGAGATCGTCTTCCTCGACACCCCCGGCCATGAGGCCTTCACCCGCATGCGCGCGCGCGGCGCCAAGATCACAGACATCGTCGTCGTGGTTGTCGCCGCCGACGACGGCGTGATGCCGCAGACGCTCGAAGCCATCGACCACGCCAAGGCCGCCAAGGTCCCCATCATCGTGGCCGTCAATAAGATCGACAAGCCCAACGCCGACCCCTCCAAGGTCATGCAACAGCTCGCCGCGCGCGGCGTGCAGGCCACGTCCATGGGCGGCGACACCGAGTTCGTCGAAGTCTCCGCTAAGAAGCGCCTCAATCTCGACGCGCTGGAGGAGATGATCCTGCTCGTCGCCGACACCAACGAGCAGAAGGCCCAGCCCGACCGCCCCGCGCTCGGCACGGTCATCGAAGCCAAGCTCGATCGCGGCCGCGGCGCCGTCGCCAGCATTCTCGTCCAGAACGGCACGCTGAAGATCGGCGACAGTTACATCGTCGGCAATACCTTCGGCAAGGTCCGTGCCATGTTCAACGACCGTGGCCAGGAGATCAAGGAAGCCGGCCCCTCGACCCCCGTCGAGATCCTCGGCCTGGAGTCCATCCCCGACGCCGGCGACACCTTCCTCGTCATGGCCGACCGCGACAAGGCCAAGGGCATCGCGCAGTACCGCAAGATGAAGGAGCGCGAGGCGCAGCTCGCCAAGAGCTCCCGCGTC
>Ga0302202_10003585_pt1 | contig 16936 bp, 16 predicted proteins | sample II_Bog_N3_3_FD_194579 | JGI IMG/M metagenome (GOLD analysis project Ga0302202, IMG submission 194579) | Peat permafrost microbial communities from Stordalen Mire near Abisko, Sweden - II_Bog_N3_3 | ecosystem: Environmental > Terrestrial > Soil > Wetlands > Peat | place: Sweden: Abisko...
GTTCGTCACACCGCTGTCCCCGGTCATCGGGAGGACGTCACGTTCCGGTACTTCGGGGCGGGCGGACATCCGGTGCAGCGGCCAGGTGGGCCACCCGGTGCGCTGGCCGTTCCTGCGGCGGAGCCCAAGCACCAGCGACCCAGCACGCGGGTAAGTCACCCCGGCCGCGAATCAAACCCGCTGCTCCCAAATGGTCAGGGCCAGGCAGTCCGGCAAGTGGGGGATTCGGACCCCTCCTTCGCGCCGCATTCCACCTTGAAGGGGACGCCCCTGCCTCCGAACCCCGGGTCGGAGGGCAGTGCGGCATCGCCACTCGCCGTTGTGTCGGGGGAACGAGGGAGACGACAGACGATGGCCTCCATGATCCGGGAGCGGCCTCCGACTCGTACGGCACTGTGGCGAGTGAGTACGACGCGACGTTCCTCGGTGGACCCCACGGCAGGCCACCGGACCAGGACCTACGTCGGAGCCTCGTCGCCACCACGTCCGATCCGGGCCGCCTTGTGGAAGCCACCGAGCACGCCGGGACATCTGGCCGTACGCTGAACGATCGTTGTCCGATCGCGCATCGGACGGATCGAGGGAGTGCACATGGATGTCCGTTCGGCCAGAGACGTGGCCCCAGTCATCGAACACGCGGGCACCGTGCCCGTCTGGTGGCTCATCCAACCCGGTGAACTGCGGGACGCCACCGGCGGCGGGTTCCTGGAACTGGTGAGCGAGTGGGAGGTGGCCGGGGGAGGTCTTGTCGACCCGCACTCCCATCCGACGCACGAGTTCTATTACATCATCTCGGGACGCGGAATCATGAAGATCGCCGAGGAGGAGCGGGAAGTGGGTCAAGGCGACCTGATCAGGATTCCCCCGGACACCGTGCACAGCATCTGGCCGCTGACGGCCAACGCGGGGCTGCGCGGGTTGGCGTTCGCCGTCGGCATCGACGGTGCGGGCCCGGTCGACTACACCAGCTGACCGTCGGCGGTCACCCCGTGCCCGCGCTGTCGAGCGCCAGGCAGGCGGCCAGCGCGTCCTCGGCCGCCAGCCGGGCGGCCTCCGCCGCATCGTGGCCGAGGCGCTCGAGCTTCGGTCCGAGCTCCGGTTCGTCCTCGAGCAGGCGCACGACCGCATCCACGTCCACGTCCCCGTCGGCGTCGGTACATGCCACGATCCTGGGGTCCAGCAGCCCATCGACCCACCTGTCGCTGATGCAGCGGTGGACAGTCCACGGACGACCCCGGGCCTCGCACGCCCCGGCGACGGCCGACGACTCCATGTCCACCCCGGTGAATCCCTGGGCGGCCAGCGCCCGGCTGAGGTCGTCGTCGAATTCGACCCCTTCGGTGGTGACGATCCCGCCGGACGTCGGTTCGTCGCCCGGCGGGGCGTGACGGAACCGGGACCCGGTGGCATGGTCGACCACCACCTCGGGCCGCAGGACGGTGCCGACGGAGACGTCGGGGTCGAGCCCACCGCAGATGCCCACGACCAACACGTGATCCACCGGTCGGTCGGTCGGCCCGGCCTGATCCAGCACCAGCTCCGTCACCTGCCGGGCCCGGGCCGGTCCCATCCCGCACCGGACGGCGGTGAGGGTCGATCGCCCGACCCGACCCGACCACCTGCCGCCACCGGCGTCGGACGGCTCGAGACCGAAGGCCGCCACCACGGCGTCCAATTCGAGGGGCATCGGGGCGAGGACGGCGAAGTGCGGCACGGTGGTCTGTCGTCCCCTGCTCAGATCACGCCGCCGGCCCGGCACTGGTCGAGCTCGTCCGCCGACAGCCCGACCAGGTCGCGCCAGACCTCGTCGTTGTGCTCGCCCAGCAGCGGCGCAGGGCGGGGGGCTGTCGGGGCGTGCCCGTCGATCCGGGGCACCGGGGCCTGCTGGCGGTGGGGTCCGGCCACCGGGTCGTCCACGGTGACCAGATCGCCGCGGGCTTCCATATGGGGATCGGCCAGGATGTCGGCGGCCGAGTAGGCGGTTGCCACCGGGACCTCGTGGGCGATGCACGCCGCCTCCACTTCGGCCGCGGTGAGGCCCGACGTCCACGCCTCCACCAGGTCGTTGATCTCGTCGGACCGGGCCGCCCGTCGGGCCAGCGTGGCCCACTCGGGGTCGTCGGCCAGTGCTGGCCGGCCCATGGCCGTGCACAGCCGGCGGAAGTTGGCGTCCGAGCCGGCCACCACGCACACGAAGTTCCCGTCGGCCGTCGGGTAGTTGTCGAGCGGGGCCGAGTTGGCCATCCGGTTCCCCTCCCGCCCACGGGTGATGCCCAGACGGTCCTGGGCGGCGATGGTCCACTCGAGGATGCGCAGGATCGACTCGGTCAGGGTGGCGTCCACCACTCCGCCGTGCCCGGTGCCCCCGGGTCCGTCCCGCCGGTAGAGGGCGGCGGCCACCGCCGACGCCGCGAAGGTGCCGGTCAGGTAGTCGGAGACGGACAGGCCGGGTCGGACCGGCGGCCGGTCGGGGTAACCGGTCAGGTGGAGGAGCCCGCCGTAGGCGATGCCCATGCGATCGAGGCCGGTGCGCCCGGCGTTCGGTCCGTCCTGGCCGAACACGCTGATCCTGGCCCACACCAGGCGGGGGTCGCAGTCGTCGGGGCCGACGTGCCACCGCTCCATGGCGCCGGGACGGAAGTTCTCGCAGACCACGTCGGCCGTGGCCGCCAGACGGCGGAACAGGTCCTGGCCCTCCGGAAGCCGCAGGTCCAGGGTCACGCCCCGGCGGCCCCGCCCCTCGACAGCCCACCACATCGAGTACCCCGGGCCGTCGTCGTCGGTCGGGACGAAGGGCCCGATGGTGCGCATGAAGTCACCCCCCCGGGGGTCCTCGACCTTGATGACGTCTGCGCCCAGGTCGCCCAGCAGGCCGGCGCAGAACGGGGCGCTGATGCGGGTGCCGACGTCGATGACCCGGACCCCGGCCAGGGGCGGCCGGTCGTGGCCGTCAGTCACGGTGCTCGGCGAAGACGTCGGACATCGACGTCTTCGCCTGGCGGGTCCGGAGGGCGGAGGTGGCGGTCTCGGTGTTGTGCATCCAGTGGTGGGCCATGAAGTGGTACTTCCACGACGCCTCCTTGCCCATGAGCGTCGCCGTGTTGTTGAGCGAGTCCTTGACCACCTGGGCGGTGGCCGGCGGCACCAGGGCCACCCGGTCGGCCAGCTCGTCCACCCGCTCGGTGAGTTCAGCTCTCGGGACGACGCGGTTCACCAGGCCCAACCGCCAGGCCTCCTGGGCGTCGAGCTTCTCGCCGGTCCACAGGAACTCCTTGGCCTTCCGGATCCCCAGCTCCCACGGCTCGACCAGCAGCTCGACCCCGGCACCGGTCATCCGGAGGACCGGGTTCTGGAAGGTGGCGTCGTCGGAGGCCACGATCAGGTCGCACATGCAGGCCAGCATGAGCCCGGCGGCCACGCAGGCCCCCTGGACGGCGGCGATGGTCGGCTTGCGGAAGTGGTAGATCCGCTGGCACCGTTCGAAATACATGACGTGCTCGTGGCGGAACTTCCCCTCGGGGGTGTCGCGCAGGCGACGCCACTCGTCGGGCTCGGTGTCGCCCACCAGGGCCTTGAGGTCGTGGCCGGACGAGAAGTGCTTGCCGTTGCCGGCCAGCACCACCACCCGCACCTCGTCGTCGGCATCGGCCCGGTCGAAGCACGCGTCGATCCCGTCGATCAGCGCGGTGTCCTGCGCATTGGCCACCTCGGGCCGGTTCATGGTGATCGTGGCCACGTGGCCGCGCACATCGTAGAGCACCACGGGTTCATCCTCGGGCACCGACGCCCCCTTTCGACTTGTTCGTCCAACCGTCGGCGGGGCCACCGGCCGCCGCCCCGGACCGGACCGGTCGGGGCAGGCCCAGCACCCGCTCGCCCAGTATGGTCCGCTGGATCTCGTTGGTCCCGGCCCACACCGACGACGCCTGGTAGTACAGCCACGACCGCTGCCACTTCCCGTCGCTCGCACTGTGCCTTGCACCCTTCCACAGCGGCGCCGACGCGCCCAGCACGGCCATCGCCGTCTCGTGCATCCGCTTGCTCATCTCGCTCCAGTAGAGCTTGAGGGCGCTGCCCTCCGGCCCGGGGTCGAGCCCCTTGGCCAGTCGGCTCACGCTGCGCAGATTGTGCAGTTGGAAGATCCGGACCTCGACGTAGGCCTGCGCCAGCCGCTGACGGAGGCGGACGTCGTCGAACGCCGCACCCTCGGCGGCCAGGGTGAGGAGCTCCTCCAGCAGCTGGATGTGGATGACCAGCTGGCGCGGGTTGGTCCCCCGCTCGTGGGAGAGGGTCGAGTTGGCCACCGTCCATCCGTCGTGCTCGGCCCCGATGAGGCGGTCGTCGGGGACGAAGACGCCGTCCAGGAACACCTCGTTGAACTCGGCCTCGCCGGTCAGCTGAACGAGGGGCCGCACAGCGACCCCGGGGGCGTGCATGTCCACCACCAGATAGGAGAGCCCACGGTGCTTGGGGGCGTCGGGGTCCGAACGGGCCAGGCAGACCCCCCAGTCGGCGAACTGGGCGTAGGAGGTCCACACCTTCTGGCCGTCCAGCACCCACCCGCCGTCCACCGGCGTGGCCCGGGTGGTGACACCGGCCAGGTCGCTGCCGGCACCGGGCTCGCTGAACAGCTGGCACCAGAGCTCGCCGGCGCTGAGGATCCCGGGCAGCCACCGGTGCTTCTGCTCATCGGTCCCGTGGGCCAGCAGGGTGGGTCCGGCCAGGTTGACCCCGATACGCCCGACCAGCTCGGGGGCCCGGGCACGGGCCAGCTCCTCCTGGACGATGAAGTGCTCGGTCGGCCCTGCCCCGCGTCCGCCGTAGGCCTCGGGCCACGTCACGCCCACCCACCGGTCGACGGCCAGCTGTTCCTGCCACCGGCGACCGAAGGCGACCTCGTCGGCCAGGTCGTCGAACCGGGGAGGGAGTCCCTTGCCGTACTCCCAGGGGAGGTGCTCCTGGAGCCACGAGCGGATGTCGGTCCGGAACGCCGCCTCGGCGCTGCTCGGACTCAGGTCCACGGGCCCCACTCGGACGGCGGCATCGCGGTCATACTATCCAGCTATGGACTTCGATCTCTCGGTCGACCAGGCGGCCCTCCAGGGGGAGGCGCGCCGGTTCCTCGACGGTCACTCGGGCTCCGGGCAGGTGCGTGCCCACCTAGCGGACGGCACCCCCTACGACGCGCCGCTGTGGACCGCCATGGCCGAACAAGGCTGGCTGGGGGTCGTCGTCGCCGAGGACCGGGGCGGCCTCGGCCTCGGCTGGGTGGAGGCGGCGGTCCTGCTCGAGGAGATCGGCCGGCACACCGCACCGGTGCCGTACGCTCCCCAGCTGCTCGCCCTCGATGCGCTGTCGGACGACGATGCGCACACGGAGCTCGTCGTCTCGCTGATCGACGGCTCGGTCACCGCGGCGGTGGCCTGGTCGGGCCGGGACGACGCGGTGGCGTGCGACGGGGACGGTGTGCAGGTGACCCTCACCGGACAGCTGGGTCCGGTGGACGGCGCCGCCTCCGCCGACGTCGTGGTCGTGGCCGTGGCCGAGGGCGTCTTCCTCGTCGACCTGGTCGCCGTGGGTCGCCCCGCCCAGGAGCCGGCCATGGACATCACCCGGAGCCTGTCGTGGCTGGACCTCGACGGAACGCCGGCCACCCGGCTCGGCGGTGCCGCGGCGTCGGCACGACTGGGTGCACTCGGGGCGCTGGCGACGTCCGCCGAGCTGCTCGGCGGGTCCGGCCGGGTGCTGGAGCTGGCCACCGCCTACGCCAAGGACCGGGTCCAGTTCGGCGCGCCCATCGGTAGCTTCCAGGCCGTGAAGCACCGGTGCGCCGACATGCTGGTGGACGTCGAGGGCATGCGCTCGGCCACCTGGTACGCGGCCTGGGCGGCATCGGTCGGCGAACCCGGCTGGGAGATGGCGGCCTCGACCGCCAAGGTCTGGTGCGCAGAAGCCTCCAAGCGGGTCATGGCTTCCGGCCTGCAGGTCCACGGGGGGATCGGGTTCACCTGGGAACACGACCTGCACCTGTTCATCAAGCGCGCCCAGTTCGAGCAGCTCGAATTCGGTGATGCGTCGTTCCACCGGGAAGCCCTGGCCTCCGGACTGCGGGCCTCGGTGCTCGCCGGAACGGACGTGATGTGACGATCGTGCTCGACCGGCGATGACCTCCCCCCCGATCGGCGACGCCCCGGGCCTGGGCCAGGCCGCCCTGGCGGCCGCGAGTGCCGCCGCGCTGCTCCGGCGCAACGCGGCAGACGGCGACATCGGAGGCCGGCCCGCAATCCGCTTCGAGGACCGGGTGGTCACCCACGCCGAGTACTACCGGGAGTCCTGCCGGTGGGCCAATCTCTTCCTGGCCCGACAGCGGCCGGGGCGGCCGCTCCACGTCGGCGTGCTCCTGGACAACATTCCGGAGTACCTGTTCGCCTTCGGGGGTGCCGCCCTGGCCGGTGGCACCGTGGTCGGTGTCAACCACACCCGCAGCGGCGTCCACCTGCTCCACGACGTCAGTCACACCAACTGCGGCCTGGTGGTCTACGAGCCGCGCCACCACGACCTGATCGCCCCCGTGCTCGAGCAGCTCGACGACGTGCTGGTGGTGGGGGAGTCGCTCGAGGGTGCACTGGCGGACGTCGGCGACGAGGATCCCCACGCCGAAGCCGATCTCGACGAACCCTGGGCCCTCATCTTCACCAGCGGCACGGCGGCGGCCCCCAAGGCGGTGATCTGCTCGCAGCGCCGGATCCTGGTGACCGGCAACCGGATGGGTCAGATGATGGGTATCGGACCCGACGACATCGGCTACGTGTCGATGCCCCTCTTCCACTCCAACTCGGTGATGGTGGGATGGGCGCCGTCGATCTTGGTCGGCGCGTCGGTGGGGCTGGCCCGAAGGTTCACGGCGTCGGGCTGGTTGGCCGACGTGCGGCGGTACGGGGCCACCTACTTCAACTACACCGGGAAGCCGCTGGCCTACATCCTGGCCCAACCCGAACGGCCCGACGACGCCGACAACACCCTGCGGGTGGCCTACGGGAACGAAGGCGCACCACAGGTGGTCGAGGCCTTCGCCGAACGGTTCGGGGTGCGGGTGATCGACGCCTTCGGCGCCACCGAGGGCGGTCTGGCCGTGACCCGCGTCGACGACGCCCCACCCGGGTCGGTCGGCCGGGCCGGGCCGGAGCTCCGGATCGTGTCCGAGGACGGCGAGGAGCTGGCCCGGGCCACATTCGACGCGGCCGGCACGCTGGTCGACCCGGTGGCCTGCGTCGGTGAGATCGTCAACACCTCGGGGATCGGCGTCTTCGAGGGCTACTACAACAACGACGAGGCCAACGCCCGGGCCACCCGCAACGGCTGGTACTGGAGCGGGGACCTCGGGTACCTCGACGAGCAGGGGTACCTGTACTTCGCCGGGCGGAACGCCGACTGGATCCGGGTCGACGGGGAGAACTTCCCGGTCGGCCCGATCGAGACGGTGGTGAACCGCCACCCTGACGTGCTGGCCTGCGCCGCCTACGGCGTGCCCGACCCCGAGGCGGGCGACCGTGTCATGCTGGCCCTGGTGCTGCGCGACGGTGCCGTGTTCGACCCGGAGGGCTTCGCCTCGTGGATCGACGGGCAGGCTGACATGAGCCCCAAGTGGCGCCCCACCCATGTCCGGGTGGCCACGGCCCTGCCGACGTCACCCACCAACAAGGTGCTCACGCGCACGCTGGTCCACGAGAAGTACCGACCGGACCGCACCGGAGGTGACCGGCTGTTCGTCCGGGAGCGGGGCGTCGACGCGTTCCGGCCGTTCGGACCGGACGAGGCCGACGCCCTGCGACGACGCATGGACGAATTCGGCCGACTGCGATTCTGGGACCTCTGACCGGGCGTCCGGGCGGGCATCCGTCCGCGCCGCGGTTGTCACGGGCCACTCATTGGGGAAGAGTGGAGCAGGTCACGACGAGCTCCGGGGGGGGACATGAAGACACGAGCGGCGGTTCTGTGGGGTCTGCACCAGGAGTGGCAGATCGAGGAGATCGACCTGGACGGTCCCCGGTCCGGCGAGGTACTGGTCAAGTGGGAGGCGGCCGGGCTGTGCCACTCCGACGAGCACCTGGTGACCGGCGACATGGTGCCGGCCGCCGAGCTGCTCGAGCAGTTCGGGCTGCCACCGAGCTTCCCGATCATCGGGGGCCACGAGGGAGCGGGCACGGTGCTCGAGGTCGGTGCGGGCGTCACCTCGCTCCGGCCCGGTGACCACATCGCGGCGAGCTTCATCCCCGCATGCGGGCGGTGCCGGTTCTGCGTGACCGGCCACACCAACCTGTGCGATCTCGGGGCGCAGGTGTTCGGCCCGGGCCAGATCGGTGACGGGACGGACCGCCACCACCTCGGCGGCCGGGGCCTGCCCATCGTGGCCAAGCTCGGCACGTTCGCCGAGCACGGCGTCATCAACGAGGCCTCCGCCATCAAGGTCGAACCGGACCTTCCGATGGCGGCGGTGGCCCTGGTGTCGTGCGGGGTGGCCACGGGATACGGGTCCGCCATCTACCGTGCCGAGGTGCAGCCGGGCGACACGGTCGTGGTCGTCGGGGTCGGTGGCATCGGGATCAACGCCGTGCAGGGGGCACGGATCGCCGGAGCCCGGGACATCGTCGCCGTCGATCCGGTCGAGATGAAGCAGAAGGCGGCACTCGACCTGGGAGCCACCCATGCCGCCGCCTCGATGGCCGAGGCCACCCAGTTGGTCTCCGACCTGACCCGGGGGGTGATGGCCGACTCGGTCATCTGCACGCCCAGCGTCATGTACGGCGACCTGCTGGCCCCGGCCCTGTCGCTGACGGCCAAGGGCGGGACGTGCGTGGTCACCGCGGTGGCGCCGATGGCCCAACGCGACGTCAGCCTCGACCTGTTCGAGCTGACCATGTGGCAGAAGGAGATCCGGGGGGTGATCTTCGGCGGTGGCAACCCCCGCTACGACATCCCCGTCCTGCTGGGGCTCTACCGGACCGGGCAGCTCAAGCTCGACGAGCTGGTGACCCGGACCTATCCCCTGGACGGGATCAACCAGGGATACGAGGACATGCGGGCCGGCCACAACATCCGGGGCGTCCTCACCCTCTGAGGCACCCACGCCGGGGCCCCGTGCCGTGGGCCGACCGACGCCTACTGGTTGAAGTAGTAGCGCAGCAGCAACTCGGCCACGCAGGCCGGCTTTGGTGACCCCTCCACCTCGAACGTCAGCTCCAGGGTGGCCTGCACGCCGCCGTCACCCAGCTGCTCGGCCCCGACCAGGACGGCACCGAGCCGCAGGGTGGCGCCCACCGGCACCGGACTCGGGAAGCGGACCTTGTTGAGCCCGTAGTTGACTCCCATCCGGATGTTCTCCCATGTGACGATGTCGTGGAGCAGCACGGGTCCGAGTGACAGGGTCAGATAGCCGTGGGCGATGGTGCCGCCGAACGGACCGGCGGCCGCACGCTCGGGGTCGACGTGGATCCACTGGTGGTCTCCGGTGGCGTCGGCGAAGAGGTCGACGCGCTCCTGGGTCACCTGGTGGCCGGTGCTGTGGCCGAGGTGGGTGCCGATGAGGGGGGTGAGGTCGTCGAACGATCCGATGGTGTGCATGCCCGAGCGTACCGTCGGCCCTTCCCGTGGTGCCGGGCCCCGGCCGACGGGTGTCCGTCGGCGGCCCCCGGGCGCTACCATCGCCGTCGTCCGGGTCGCCCGACCGGGTCGCCCGACCAGATCGGGGAGCGGGACATGACCGAGACGCAGGCCAGCGGGAACCCACCACGGTTCGACCCGTTCGCGGACGAGTACTTCGACGATCCCTACGATCTCTACCGCCGGATGCGCGACGAGGCGCCCGTCTCGTACGACGACGCCTACGGGTTCTGGGCCCTGTTCCGGTACGAGGACGTGCGGGCCGCCCATCTCGACTGGCAGACGTTCACCAGCACCCACGGGGTCGACCTGTCGATGCTCTCCACCGACCCCGAACTCGTCCGGCTGACCGGCCTGATGATCATGATGGACCCGCCCGACCACGAGCGGGCTCGGGGCCTGGTGGGCCGGGTGTTCACCCCGCGCGCCGTCCGGGACCTCGAACCGATGGTGGCCGGGGTGATCGAGGACACGCTGTCCCCTCTGGACGGTGCCGACTCCTTCGACGCCGTCGCCGATTTCGCCGGCCCGTTCCCGGTGGAGGTCATCTGCCGGATGCTGGGGGTCCCCGCCGGCGAGCGCCAGCAGATCCGCCACTGGCTCGACCTCATGCTCGAACGCCGACCGGGGGAGCGCGACCCTACGCCGGAAGGGATCGACGCCGCCCTGGCGCTGTGGTCGTACTTCCTCGAGCTGGTCCGGGTGAAGCGGAAGCGACCGGGCGACGACATGATCACCGACCTGATCCGGGCGGAACTGCCGCGACCGGACGGCCGGACGACCCGGTTGGACGATGAGGAGATCGCCGGATTCCTCAGCCTGCTCGGCGGTGCCGGTGCCGAGACGGTGACCAAGCTGGTGGCCAACGCCGTGGTGCTCTTCCACCGGAACCCCGACCAGTACGGACAGGTGGTGGCCGACCCGGGGCTGATCCCGAACGCCGTGGAGGAGGTGCTGCGCATCCTGCCTCCCTCGCAGTACCAGGGACGCTTCTCGGTCCGGGACTCGGTGGTCGGCGGGGTGCCGGTCCCCGCCGGTCACCCGGTCCTGCTGGTGACCGGCTCGGCCACCCGGGACGAGCGGGCCTTCGACCGGCCAGACCAGTTCGACATCGGCCGGTCGCCGAGCCAGGCCCTCGGCTTCGGCTTCGGGATCCACACCTGCCTGGGGGCGGCACTGGCCCGGATGGAGAGCCGGCTGGCCATCGGGGCCCTGGCCCGGCGCTGGCCCGGCCTGGTGGTGGACGAGTCGGGGTGCCGGAGGGTGCAGATGTCCAACGTGGCCGGCTACTCCCGGGTCCCGGTGCACGCCGCACCGTGACCGGTGCGGGCCGGGGAGAGGGACGCCGTCCGCCCCCGGGCGTGGGACGATGGGGTGTGGACGCGGAACGAGTGGTCTTCACGGGGTTCGAAGGGATCCGGCTGGTGGGCGATGTCCGGGGCGACCCCGACGGATGGCCGGTGCTCCTGCTGCACGGGGGCGGCCAGACGCGCCACGCCTGGGGCGGGGCGGCCGAGCGGATCGCCGCCGATGGGTGGAGGACCGTCTCCCTCGACCTGCGCGGCCACGGCGAGAGCGACTGGGCACCCCGAGGTGACTATTCGTTCACCGCCTTCGGCAGTGACGTGGTGGCGGTGGCCGACGAGCTGGGTCGGCCCCCGGTCCTGGTGGGGGCGTCGCTCGGCGGGCTGTCCGCCCTCTACGCCGAGGGGACGAGCGACCGGGTGGTGTCGTCGGGACTGGTGCTGGTGGACATCACCCTCAAGACCAACATGGAGGGCATCGAGCGGATCAAGACGTTCATGGAGTCGGGCCTCGGCGGGTTCGACTCCCTGGACGACGCGGCGCTGGCCATCGCCGCCTACACGCCGGAACGCACCCGGACCGTCAACCCCGACGGCCTCCGCAAGGTGCTGCGCGAGCGGGACGGGCGCTGGTACTGGCACTGGGACCCGGCCTTCATCAGCCAGGGCCGCAACGAGGCGGAGGTCCCCGACGTGCTGGTCGAGCTGCTCAATACGGCCATGGACAACATCCGGGTGCCCACCATGCTCGTCCGCGGCCTGCTCAGCGATATCGTCACCCAGGAGGGCGTCGACCAGCTGCTCGAGTCCGTCCCCGGGTCGACCGTGGTCGACGTGGCCGGGGCGGCGCACATGATCGCCGGTGACCGCAACGACGCCTTTTCCGATGCCGTGCTCACCTTCCTGCGCGATCGCATCCTCCCGGTCATCGGGTAGCCGTCGTCAGTCCCCGGCGGAGCCGTACCGGTCCCGGTGGGCCACCCGGCCGACGGGCTTCCGACGGGGGGGACCGAGCGCACGCGCCGGCCAGCCGAGCGGGACCACGGCCATCGGGTGCACGTGGTCGGGCAGTCCGAGGACGTCCGACAGCTCGTCGACCGCCAGTGTGGCCAGGGTCGTCAGCGCCGAGCCCAGTCCGAGGGCGCCGGCCGCCAGGAGCAGGTTCTGGGTGGCCGGGTAGACCGAGGAGGGCAGGGTCGACCGGTGGGCCACGGAGGTGTCGCCGCACACGACCACCAGGACCGGCGCACCGGCCAGTCCCGTCTCGGCCCCGGCGTCCACCTCGTCGAGGAGGCGGGGGGAGAGGCGGCCCTCCGACCGGGGCCGCCCGGCCTCCCGCCAGACCCGACGGGTGAGGTCGGCGATGGCCGCACGCTGCCGTTCGTCGCGGACGACGACGAAGACCCATGGTTGCAGGTTCTCCGCACTCGGGGCGTGGGTGGCCGCGGTCAGGCACCGGTCGATCAGGGCGTCGTCGACCGGGTGGCCGTCGAATTGCCGGCAGGCCCGCTGGTGGAGGACCACGTCGAAGAACGACGGTGCGGGACCCGGTCGGCGGGAGGTGTCGGGGTCCACGTCTGCAGTGCCGGTCACGGGCCCACCTCCATCGGTCGAGTCTGCCATTCCGCACCGGAACGGGCCCCGGTAGACTCGCCGGGCCGGCTCCCGCGGAGCGGAGCGGCGAGTGACCGAGGAGCACACGTGGGCGTGACCGGACTGGCCAATCTCGCCGTCAAGGTGGCCGACCTCGACGGTGCCGTGGCGTTCTACCGGGGAGCCGGCGCGGAGGTCCGCGACCGGATGGCGTGGGCGGGTGGCGAGCGGGCCGACGTGTACCTGGGGCCGGTCATGATCACCCTGTTCACCCGGGCCGTCTACGAGGATGCCGTCGACCTCCCCGAGGAGGGCTTCCTCCATCCCGCCCTCTTCACCGACGATCTGGACGGCGAACTGGCCGGTCACGACGTGGTGTGGGGTCCGGCCGTGGTCGACGGGGCGTTCGGTACCCGCCGCATCGCCTTCGTCGAGGCCCCGGGCGGCATCCGGCTCGAGTTCATGGAGCAGCTGGCGCCCCCGCCGGAGGCAACGGCGGACGAGTGACCAGGCGTGGGGTCACGGCGACCGACCTGCCGCCGGATCAGTGCTTGCGGTCGCGCCGCTCCAGGAAACGCAGCATGGTGGCGTGCTTCTTGGTGTCGAGCATCATGAGCTCGACCAGAAGCGCCCACATGGTCGACTCGCCGAACGTGCCGACCCGCCGACGGAGCCGGCGGAGCTTGCGGTAGTCCGCCTCCTCGGCCCGACGCAGTCTGGTGGTCATCTCCGCCAATTCGCGGTCGATGGTCGGCGAGACGGCCGGCGTGGCCCGGTCCGGCGACACCGACGCCGTGCCCCAGGCCATGGCGTTCGCCATCTCGACCAGCAGCTGGTGGTGACGGCGCTCGTCGGCCAGGATCAGCGAGATCAGGTAGCGGGCACCTTCGTCGCTGGCGTTGTCGGCCAACTCCTCGTAGGTGGCGAGCATCGCCCCCTCCTCGGCCCCGTGCTGCTCCAGGATGTCGACCAGCTCGCGGATCCCGGTACTGGCACCGGTCATGCGGAGGCCCCGTGCCGCATTCTCGAACGTGGACGGCTGCTGCTCGTCGTCTGGGGCGCGATTCATGGCACCACCCATGCTCAGGCCACCACCGGTGCTCCGGTAGGGTCGAAAGTCCCACACATCGTGTCGCCGGCAGTGGGCCGGCAGCCCGTGGGATGCCCGTTCAGGCGCCGGAGAGCCGGTCCCGGACGGAGCGCCGCAGGACCTTGCCGGTCGCCGTGGTGGGCAGCTCGGCGAGCAGCTCGATCCGTACGGGCGCCTTGAACGAACCCAGGTGTTCCCGCACCCACGCCGTCAACTCCTCGGCCGTGGCCCCGGTGTCTGCGGCGCCGGACCCGGCCTCGACGACCACGGCGGCGGCCACCGTCTCGCCCCACTCGGGGTCGGGGATGCCGACCACCGCGGCGGCCACCACCCACCGGTGGCGCAGCAGCACGTCCTCGATCTCCGACGGCGACAGGTTCTCCCCTCCCTTGATGATCACGTCGTCGGCCCGGCTGTCCACGAAGAGGTACCCGTCGCTGTCGAGCGACCCCACGTCGCCGGTGATGAGCCATCCGTCGCCGTCCAGCCCGGAGGCCGAGTCGAGGTAGCGCCCGCCGACCTGGGGACCACGGACCCGGATCTGCCCGGTGGTCCCGACCCCGACCGGCGTGCCGTCGTCACCGATGACGGCCACCTCCACCCCGGGCAGCGGGCGTCCGGCCGAGTGGAGCCGGCGCCGCGCCGCAGGATCGGAGCTGGACATGGCCTCCCGGTGCTCCTCGGGACCGAGGACGGCGATGGTCGACGACGTCTCGGTGAGCCCGTAGGCGTTCACGAAGTCGACCGCCGGGAACAGATCGAGGGCCTGCTCGAGCACGGGCAGGGCGATCCGGGCCCCTCCGTAGGACAGACTGCGCAGGGTGGGCACCCGCAGGTCGGGGTCGGCCGCCATGGAGCGCACGATCCGGGCCAGCATGGTGGGCACCACGAAGGCATGCGTGGCCCGCTGGTCGCGTGCCCGCCGCAGCCAGTCCTCGGGGTCGAACCCGGCCAGGGGCACGATCCGTCGGCCGGCGTAGACGGAGCTCAGCACGGCCGCCACCCCGGCGATGTGGAACGGGGGGGCGGCCAGCATCAGGGCCTCGTCGGCACCGGCGCCGGCGAACTCGACCGTCTCCATCACGTACGACAGCAGGTTCTCGTGGGTCAGCACGGCCGCCTTGGGCGTTCCCGACGAACCGCTGGTGAAGAGGATGACCGCCGGCCGCACGGGCTCCGGCTCGTAGTCCCCACCGCCGCCGACGTCCTGGACGGCGGCGGCGTCGACGGTGGCCATCCATCGGGCCGTGGTCCGGCCACCGGGGAGCCCGAGCCGGTCGGCGAGATCGTGCGAGGCGACCGTCCAGGGCGCGTCGAGCCGTTCGAGCTGGGCGGCCAGGGAGAGCGCCGGCAGGCGGAAATTCAGCGGGGCGTAGGTGACGCCGGCCCACGCCGCACCGAACAGGGCCGTGGGGACGGCGGCCGAGCCGGCGTCGGCGAAGGCCAGTGTCCCCGTATCGGAGGCGAGCACCGGGCCGACCGATCGGGCCAGGGACCGGAGCCCGGCGAAGGTGCGTTCCCCCGAGTCGTCGGTGAGCGCCACGCGGTCGCCGAAGGTGTCGGCGGCCAGGTCGAGGAGCAGGGCGATGTTCACGGGCGTTGCCCCCTGTCGGGCGCGGGAGCGCCGCACGATCGGATCCGGCATGGCCGGCGTGGTCTCGGAATCGGGCCGGTCGGACGGGGCCGGTCGGCCACCGCAGCACGATAGCAAGGGGCGGGCGCGGACGGCCCGCCGACCACCGGCCCCCGGCGCCGGGGGATCAGTCGGTGACCTCGTCGACCAGTCCCCACCCGAGCGCCGTCTCGGCGTCGATCGACCCCGTGTCCAGAGCCAGGCGGAGCGTGCGGTGCCGGCCGATGCGTCGGGGCAGGCTGACCGTGCCCCCGGCCCCGGGGATCAGTCCGAGACCCACCTCGGGAAGTCGGATCCGGGTGGACCGGGCGGCCTCCACCCGGCCGGCGAACGCCGCCAGCTCGATCCCCGATCCGACGGCGTCCCCGTGCAGATGGACGACGAGGCGGTCGGCCACCTCGGCCATCGATCGGGCCGGGCTCGCCAGGAGGCGGACCAGGTGGGCGGTGGCCGGGTCCGAACGCGAACCGAACTCGTCGAGGTCGCCTCCGCTGCAGAAGGAGTCGCCGGCCCCGCGCAGGTGCACCACGGCGACCGACGGGTCGTGGGCGGCGACGGCCAGCGCCTCGACCAGGGCGTCCCGCATGGCCGAGTCCAGGGCGTTGCGGACCCGGGGGCGGTCCAGGACGATCGTCAATTCGGGCCCGTGCCGCTCGACCCGCACCGGCGGGCCGTCGGCGGCGGCCCGCGCCCGCACCGGCCGGGAGGCCCGCCACCGGGCGAACTCGGGCCCGGACTGCAGGAGCCCGTAGGCGGTGGACTCGGCCACCAGGCCCTCCGCCACCGTCCGGCCCCCGCCCGTCCGGAGCAGCAGGGTGAGCACGGTGGCCGCCAGCGGCTGGGCCGCCATCACCCCGGCCACCGTGGCGGGCATCGGGTCGTCCGGTGCCGCCACCAGGTCGGCCCACGCCGGACGACGGTGCGGCGCGGAGGTGCGGGCCACCACCACGGCGGGCAGGGTGGCCAGGCGGTCCATGGCCGCAGTATCCAGACGGTCGGGGAGACCGTCGGCCTCGACTACCACCACACGCCCGCCGACCCCGGCGAGGCGCTCGTACACGTCGCCGGTGGCGACGGACCGGACGAACGCGGGTCCGTCCAGCGGGATCGGGTCCATGGACCGAGGGTAACGTGTGCCCGGCATGGGTCGCAGTGTGGGGGGTGCCGAGGAGCGGGCGGTCGGGAACGGGTCCACGGTGGTGGACCGACCGGCGTCGGCCTGGTCGGAATCCGGCCTGGAGGCGCTCACCGGCCGCGCCGACGGGCCGGGCCTTCCGCCACCGCCCGGCCTGGTGCCGGGGGTGCAGGCGTTGGCCGCCTCCATCTGCCGTGAGTCCGCCCGGATCGGTCGGCCGGTGGTCGTCGACCCGCTCGAGGAGATGGCCGACCGGGCGCGGCTGGCGGGACTGGGGCGCGCCGGGTCGGTCAGCTGCGGTGGTTCCACCCGGCTGCTGTGCGCCGCGGACGACTGGATGGCGGTGAGCCTGGCCCGCCCCTCGGACTGGGAGCTGGTGCCGGCCTGGCTCGGTCTGCCCGGCGGGGTGGCCGGCGGGGACTGGGCCCAGGTGGCGGGGGCTGTCGCCGCATCCGGGGCCGACGAGCTCCTGGGCAGGTCGACCGGGCTCGGCCTGCCGGTGGCCCGGGTGGGGGAGCGTC
>Ga0302202_10003588_pt1 | contig 16927 bp, 17 predicted proteins | sample II_Bog_N3_3_FD_194579 | JGI IMG/M metagenome (GOLD analysis project Ga0302202, IMG submission 194579) | Peat permafrost microbial communities from Stordalen Mire near Abisko, Sweden - II_Bog_N3_3 | ecosystem: Environmental > Terrestrial > Soil > Wetlands > Peat | place: Sweden: Abisko...
GATGTGCACCGGACGCGGCCGCCCGGCCTGGAACAATGCGAAAGCCCGGGCCAGCACCGCCGGCAGTTCGGCCACCGACATCAGCGTGTGGGAGAACGCCGCCACGCCGGCCACCAAGGCGCCCTGGTTCGGCAGCTCATGGAGCTTGCCTCGCCCGCCGCCCAACTGACTACGCGATTGCACACTGGAAATCACCAGCATCGGGATCGAGTCGGCATAGGCCTGGCCCATCGCCGTGATGATATTGGTCATGCCGGGGCCGGTGATGATAAAGCACACGCCGGGCTTGCCGCTGGTCCGGGCATAGCCGTCGGCCATAAAACCGGCACCCTGCTCGTGACGCGGCGTGATGTGCTCGATGCTCGACGAGGCCAGCCCGCGATAGAGTTCCACGGTGTGCACGCCGGGAATGCCGAACACCTGCTCGACCCCGTAGCCTTCCAGTAACTTGACCAATACTTCGCCGCACGTCGCCATCAGTTCCGCCCTTCCTGTTCGCCTTGACCGTGGGACGCAGCCCCACGGCGATCACGCTATTGGAGCGTTTGACCCATGGCGGGCACAACGCAAAAATAGTCATACTAGCCATGTCCTGTGGTCATGCCTGAGTTCGCCATGAAACGTCTTCCACCGCTGCCCGCCCTGCATACTTTTCTGATCACCGCCCAGTGCTGCAACTTCACCCGGGCGGCCGAGCAGTTGCATATCACCCAGGGTGCGGTGAGTCGGCAGATCGCCGGTCTGGAACAGCATCTGGGTTATGCGTTGTTCCAGCGCCAGGCGCGGGGCCTGAGCCTGACGGCCCAGGGGCGTGAGCTGTTCCCGCGAATCCAGCAGGTGTTCAGGCAGATCGAAGAAGCGGTGGAACAGGTGGGTGCGCAACATCCGGCGCTGAAGCTCAAGGCGCCCATCTGCATGATCCGCTGGCTCTTGCCGCGCCTGTTGCAATGGCGCAAGGAGCGCCCGGATGTACCGGTGGAACTGACCACCAGCCTGCAGCACGGGGTCGACTTTCGCCGGGAGGATTTCGATGTGGCGGTGATTTATGGCGCGCCGCCGGGACCATCTGTGACCGCTCATCACCTGTTCGACGAACAACTGACACCGGTCTGCTCGCCGCAGTTGCAGAAGGGGGCGATCGCTCTGGAGCACGTGGCCGACCTTGAACAGCACACCCTGCTGCACCCCACCCTCGACCAGCAGGACTGGCAAACCTGGCTGGACGCGGCCGGGGTCCGGCTCGGCAATATCGGCCAGGGCCAACACCTCGAGACCATGGACGTGGCGATGTCCCTGGCGTCCCAGGGCACTGGTGTGGCGATAGGCGATTGGGCACTGATCGGCGAGGACCTCAGTGCCGGGCGGCTGGTCATGCCGTTCGATCTGCGGGTGCGCACCGGGCAGGCCTACTTCCTGACCTATCCGCCACGGTCCGAAGCTTCAGCACCGCTGCATGAGTTGAGGGAGTGGTTGGTGGCACAGGCGGCGGAGCGGGTTTGATCGTCAGCACACAGCAAAACCTCCAGGAGCCGGCTTGCTGGCGATGCAGACGCTGCGGTGCCTCAGACAGACCGCGTTATCGTTCATCGCCGGCAAGCCGGCTCCTGCAGACAGCAAAAGGTGTCGCTAAAACTCAGTAACCGACGGCGAAGCGTTGACGCGAGTGCGCCGGCTTCTCGACTTCATCCAGCAGGGCAATGGCGTAGTCGGCGAAGGTGATCCAGCTGCGACCTTCGGCGCTCACCAGCAGATCATCCTTGCCCAGGCGGAAGTGCCCGGTACGCTCGCCTTCGACAAACTCCGCCGACGGTGACAGGAAGCTCCAGTCGAGGTCCTTTTCCTGACGCAAGGTCTCAAGGAATTCCGCACCCGCGCCGGCCTCCGCCTTGTACTCCGCTGGAAAGCCCGGGCTGTCGATCACCCGAGCGCCACCCGGCAACAACAGCGAACCGGCACCTCCGACCACCAGCAGGCGCTTGACCCCGGCCTTCTTCACCGGGCCGATCACCGCTGCGGCCGGCAGGGTGGCGAAATGCGCGGCGCTGATCACCACATCGTGACCGGCAACCGCCGCTTCCAGCGCAGCGGCATCCAACGCATCGACCGCCTTTTTCACAACACCGGCACGCTCGGCGATCTTCGCCGGGTTACGGGCGATGGCGGTCACGCTGTGGCCGCGACGCAGGGCTTCTTCCAGCAACTGGCTACCGGCACGACCGGTGGCACCAATGATTGCAATCTTGCTCATGACACTCTCCAGTTCCAATCGAATGACGCCAGGCGTCGAGGGGGCCCTTCCTACCCAGGGAGCAGGAAGGCGATCTACACAAACTTCCAATCAGCAGGTGAGCGAACTCACCACTTCATCTCGCCCTTGGCGACCTTGGCGCTGAGCTCCAGGGAGGACTCTTCGCCGAGGCCCGGATAACGTTTTTTCATCGCTGCAATCAGTTCGGCGGAATCCTTGGCCTTGGCGGTCTCTTCGTCGAACGCCTTGATGTAGTCAGCGGTAAATTGCACCGCCGCGAGAGAACGCGAGCTGTCGCCGAGGAAGTGACCGGGCACCAGGGTCTTGGGTTTCAGCGCCTGGATATGTTGCAGCGTTGCCAGCCAGGCCTGATGGGACTGCGCGGTCTGGGTATCGGCCATCCACACATGGATGTTGTCCGCCACCACCACGCCACCCACGACCGCCTTGATCGACGGAATCCAGACAAAGGTGCGATCCGGTTGCTCGCCGTTCAAACCGATAACTTTCAACTCACGCCCTTCCAGCGTCAGATGATCGCCCTTGAGCACCTGCGGCACCACGGTGTGCGCCGGCACATCGGCGCCCATTTTCGGTCCCCAGAAAGCCAGCTTGCCGTCGACAGTGGCCTTGATGTGCGCCACGGTCGGCGCCGACGCCAGCACCTTGGCCTTGGGGAACGCCTGGGTAAGGGTGTCCAGGCCGAAGTAGTAGTCCGGGTCGCCATGGCTGATGTAGATGGTGGTCAGTTGCTTGCCGCTGGCACGGATTTTTTCCACCAGTTGTTCGGCCTGGGATTTGCCGAACTGGGCATCCACCAGGATCGCCTCCTTCTCACCACTGACCAGCACCGAACTCACCGGGAAAATCGCCGAGGTCCCAGGATTGTAGACATCCAGGGTCAAGGCCGGCTGGGCCGCCGCCGCGTGGGCGACAAAACCCAGGGTGACGGTGGCGAGCAAGAGGCGACGAAACAAAGACAATCCGATCATGTGCAACTCCGAGATCTGTTGGCCGTGATGGCGATGAACAGAGCTTAGTTGCCCGAACCGATACAAAAAATGCGATGCTGGAACATAGTTTGTTTCTGAAAGTGGGCAAATCATGGATCGTCTTACGGCAATGCGGGTCTTCGTCACGGTGGTAGACCTGGGCAGCCAGTCAGCGGCGGCCGACCATCTGGACCTGTCGCGCCCGGTGGTGTCGCGCTACCTCGCGGAGCTGGAGGACTGGGTCGGTGCCCGACTGATGCACCGCACCACCCGCAAGCTGAGCCTGACCGCCGCCGGCAACGAAACCCTGCCGCGCTGCCGCCAGTTGCTGGAATTGTCGGCGGACCTGCAGGCCGCCGTCAGCGTGCCGGACGAGGCGCCGCGCGGATTGTTGCGGATCAGCGTAAGCACCTCCTTCGGCCTGTCGCAACTGGCCGATGCCATGGCCGAGTACGTCAAGCGCCACCCGGGCGTCAGCGTCGACCTGCAGATGCTCGACCGCACGGTGAACCTGGTGGATGAGCGCATCGACCTGGCGATCCGTACCAGCACCGAACTGGACCCGAACCTCATCGCCCGCCGCCTGACCGTCTGTCGCTCGGTGGTCTGCGCCTCCCCGGCCTACCTGCGCGAACATCCGGCGCCGCAACGGGTGGAAGACCTGAGCCGGCACAACTGCCTCACCCACTCCTACTTCGGCAAGAGCCTCTGGCATTTCGAGCAGGATGGCGAACAGGTTTCAGTGCCGGTGCAGGGCAATATCAGCGCCAACGAGGCCGGTACCCTGATGCAAGCGGTGATCGCCGGAGCCGGTATTTCGATGCTGCCGACCTACCAGGCCGGGGCCTATATCAAACGGGGCGAACTGGTGCGCCTGCTGCCCCGGGCGGAACCGATATTGATGAACATCTATGCCGTGTACGCCTCACGCAAACACATGCCGACGACGCTACGCAGCATGCTCGACTTCCTGGTGCAGCGCTTTCCCGAAGCACCGCTCTGGGATGAAGGATTATGAAGGCTGGCCGATCCACCGGCTGAATAGCGCGCCAACGATACCGTGAGTGTGACTGGCAACTCCCGACAACTGACCTAGGCTTGAATCAGTACCTTCTAGCGAACTGAGTTCGGCAGAGTCAGAGGTCAAGAGCATGAATATTCTAAAAACAAGAAAGTGTGCCGCCGTGTTAGCCATCACCGCTGTTGTAGCGCTCTACGCCACCGCGGCCTGGCGGGTGGAGCAGATACGACAGGCGCCACGGGAATTATCCACCTGCCACCTGGATTACTGCGTCCCCCATACGGCCAGCCTGAGTGCTCTGAGATAATCTCGTCGGTTGTACTTACGAGGCTATCGAATAGCAGGCTATCTAGTACACTGGCAAGCATCCCCGCGCACTTGCCTGGTGAGCGGGTCAACCACTGCTTGCAGGTTCTACCGTGACCAATCTCAATCAGCCCGGCCAAACGAAGCCGGCGATTCGCAGCATCCTGATCGCCTTGATGCTGGCGATTTTCCTCGGTGCGCTGGACCAGACGATTGTCGCCGTCTCGATGCCCGCCATCTCCGCCCAGTTCAAGGACGTCGGCCTGCTCGCCTGGGTGATTTCCGGCTACATGGTGGCCATGACCGTGGCGGTACCGATCTACGGCAAGCTCGGCGACCTCTACGGCCGACGCCGCTTGATGCTGTTCGGCATGGGCCTGTTCACCCTCGCCTCGCTGTTCTGCGGCATGGCCCAGAGCATGGAGCAACTGGTGCTGGCGCGGATCATCCAGGGCATTGGCGCCGGCGGCATGATTTCGGTCAGCCAGGCGATCATCGGCGACATCATCCCGCCCCGCGAACGCGGTCGTTACCAGGGTTACTTCAGCAGCATGTACGCGGTGGCCAGCGTGGCCGGGCCGGTGCTCGGCGGCTATATGACCGAGTACCTGTCGTGGCGCTGGGTGTTCCTGATCAACCTGCCGCTGGGTCTCGGCGCCTGGCTGGTGGCCCACCGCACGCTGGTCGGCCTGCCGATACCGCAGCGCAAGCCGATCATCGATTATCTCGGCACCATGCTGATGATCATCGGCCTGACCGCCCTGCTGCTGGGCATCACCTTCATCGGCCAGGGCCACCACTGGAATGACGGACAGGTGCTGGGCCTGCTGGCCACGGCGCTGATCGCCCTGCTGCTGTTTGTCCTGCATGAACGGCGCACGGTGGAGCCTTTGCTGCCGATGCACCTGTTCCTCAACCGCAACGCCCTGCTGTGCTGGTGCACGATATTCTTCACCAGTTTCCAGGCGATCTCGCTCACGGTACTGATGCCCCTGCGCTTCCAGAGCGTGACCGGCGCCGGCGCCGACAGCGCGGCCCTGCACTTGCTGCCGCTGGCGATGGGGCTGCCCATGGGCGCCTACTTTGCCGGACGGATGACCTCGGTGACCGGCTACTACAAACCGCTGATCCTGACCGGTGCGCTGCTGATGCCTCTGACCATTCTCGGCATGGCACTGACCCCACCCCAGGCGGTGCTGCTCAGCAGCCTGTTCATGTTGCTCAGCGGGATCGCCGGCGGCCTGCAGTTCCCGACCTCGCTGGTGGGCACGCAGAATTCCGTGGAACAGCGCGATATCGGCGTCGCCACCAGCACCACCAACCTGTTCCGCTCCCTCGGTGGCGCGATGGGCGTGGCACTGATGTCGGCGTTGCTGCTGGCACTGTTGCAGGACTCCAGCCTGACCCACCTGGCCGGTACTTCGGTGGTCGCCGAAGGCAGTTCAGGCAATGCCCTGCTCGAAGGCCTGAACAGCGCCGAAGGTCCGGCGCGCGACGCCCTGCGCGCCGAACTGTTGCTGACTTTCCGGCACTTGCTGATGATCAGCGCCGCCGTCGCCCTGCTGGGCCTGGCGGCGGCAATTGCGATGCCGAACCAGGTGCTCCGTGGGCGGGAAGACAAGGCCCACTAGTCGAAGGGATTCCCTGGTGGGGTCGTCACTGCAAAATGTGCAGGCATTTTTTATCCGCGCCACTAGAATGCGTCCATCGGGAAACCCACCTACGGAATCGTCATGCCGCTTCGCTCAGCGCTCTACTCACAACGCTCGCTGATTCTGACGCTGATCGCCCTGCTGGCCAGCGGTTTCCTCGCGACCTCCCTGCTCAGCTACTACGCCTCGCGCGCCTCGATCCGCGACGGCATCGTCAACACCGAACTGCCCCTGACCTCCGACACGGTCTACTCGGAAATCCAGAAGGACCTGGTCCGCCCGGTGCTGATTTCCTCGATGATGGCCCGCGACACTTTCATGCGTGACTGGGTAGTGGCCGGCGAACGCGACTCGCAGCAGATGACCCGCTACCTCAACGAGGTCATGACCCACTACGGCGCCTATACCGCCTTCTTCGTTTCCAACAGCAACCTGACCTACTACCAGGCCAAGGGCGTGCTGAAGAAAATCCGCATCGACGAACCCAACGACCTCTGGTATTTCCGTGTACGGGACATGCAGGCACCCTACGAGATCAACGTCGACCCGGACACCGCCAACAATAACCGCCTGACCTTCTTCATCAACTACAAGGTCTTCGACTACGACGAGCACTTCATCGGCGCCGCTGGTGTCGGCCTGACCGTGGACGCGGTGGTCAAGCTGATGGACAAGTACCAGCAGCGCTACCAGCGCAGCGTGTACTTCGTCGACACCTTCGGCCGCCTGGTACTGACCGGCGCCGACGGCGGCCCCGAAGGCGCCCGGGCCGGGCAGTCGCTGAACGACCTGGCGAGCATGAAGAACCTGCAGGCCAAGCTGCCCAAGCCCCACGATGGCAGCTACGAATACGCGGAACCGGACGGAAAATCGCACTTCCTCAACGTTCGCTTCATCCCGGAACTGAACTGGTACCTGTTCGTCGACAAGCGCGAAGACGGCGCCCTCAGCGGGATTCGCCAGTCGCTGTACCTGAACCTGCTGATCTGCCTGGTGGTGACACTGATCGTGCTGGCCCTGCTCAACCGCGTGGTGCATCGCTACCAGCGCAAGATCCAGGCCCTGGCGACACTCGACAGCCTCACCGGCCTGCCCAACCGCCGGGGCTTCGACCTGCTGGCGGTCCAGGCCCTGCATGAAGCCCAACGCGAACCCAAGCCGCTGACCGCGCTGCTACTGGACCTGGATCACTTCAAGCAACTCAACGATACCCACGGCCACCTTGCTGGCGATGCCGTGCTGAGCGGATTTGCCCGAGACCTGGAGAGTTGCCTGCGTCAGTCGGAAATCATTTGCCGCTGGGGTGGCGAGGAATTCATTGTCCTGCTCAAGGACACCGACAGCACCAATGCCCAACTGATCGCCGAGAAAATTCGCCAGCATATCGAACAACAGCGCTACAGCTACAACGGCCAAAGCCTGCAAGTGACCGCCAGCATCGGCCTGACCTCGCTGCAACCCGACGACACCCTGCACAGCCTGCTGGCCCGGGCCGACCATGCGCTGTACCGGGCCAAACAGAGCGGACGCAACCGCGTCTGCAGCGACCTGCCGAAATCCGTTCATGAATGACCCCGGCCTGTGCCCGGCCTGCGGCGCGCGCAACGACTGCACCCTGGCCGATCCACGCACCGCCGACCGGCCCTGCTGGTGCTACAGCGTCAGCATCGACCCGGCGATACTCGAAGCCCTGCCCGACGAACTGCGCAACGCCGCCTGCCTGTGTCCGCGTTGCGCGCAAGTGGACGAGCAACTGAAGGCGCCCCCACGACCTGCGTCATGACGTAAAATGCCCGCCCACCCCGAAGCCTTCAGCCATGCGCCTTGACCGTTTCCTCAGCAACCTGCCCCGCTTCAACCGCCAGCAGGTGCGCCTGTTGCTGGTGCAAGGACGGATCAGGGTCGACGGCCTGATCGCCAGCGATCCCCATCATGAAGTCCGCGAATTCAGCCAGGTCGAAGTCGATGACGAAGTGCTCCAGGCAGGCCGCCCGCCGCGCTACTTCATGCTGCACAAACCCCAGGGCTGCGTCAGTGCCACCCGCGACCCGGAACACCGCACCGTCCTTGACCTGATCGACGAGCCCGACGCCCTTGAGCTGCACATTGCCGGTCGCCTGGACTTCAACACCACCGGGTTGATGATCCTGACCAACGATGGCCAGTGGTCGCGCCGTCTGACCCAGCCGCAGACCAAACTGCCGAAGATCTACTATGTCGAGACCGAGCAGATCATTGGCCCCGAATACGCCGAGACCTTCGCCCGTGGCCTGTACTTCGCCTTCGAGGACCTCACCACCCAGCCCGCCACACTGGAAGTGCTCGGCCCGCGCAGCGCCCGGTTGAGCATCGTCGAAGGCCGCTACCACCAGGTCAAACGCATGTTCGGCCACTTCGACAACAAGGTCCTGCGCCTGCACCGTGAAGCCATGGGACCGCTGGTGCTGGACGAACAATTGGCCCCGGGGCAATACCGAGCCCTGCGCACCGAAGAAATCGACCGGATCTGAGCGCGCGACGACGACCGCTGAGCAGAAGTCACCGAGTTATGACAAATCGTTCCTTGCACAATCGCCCCATGCCTGCTTGAATCAGACCGTCAGCCAAAATATGACTGATGAGTCACATCATCATTCCAAGAAACTCTTTGTCGGCTGCGAGGCCCACCGGCTCTCGCTCTCCGGCAGATTGCCCGCCTATAACAATACCCGTCGGCCAGGCTTCAACGGACCGACATGGGCCTGCAACATTCCAGGCGAATGCCTACCTGTCATATAGCTCGTGCACAGTTCGTTGCGCGCATACCCGCTTGCCAGGAGTCTTTTGACATGAGGCCAGAAATTGCTGTGTTGGATATACAGGGGCAGTATCGGGTTTACACGGAGTTCTATCGCGCAGATGCCGCAGAAAAGACCATCATCCTGGTCAACGGCTCGATGGCTACCACTGCGTCGTTTGCACAGACAGTGAAGAACCTGCACCCGCAATATAACGTCGTGTGCTACGACCAGCCCTACGCGGGCAAGTCCAAGGCCCACAACCGTCACGAGAAAATGCTGACCAAGGAAGTCGAAGGGCAGATCCTCCTGGAGTTGATCGACCACTTCGCCGCCGAGCACGTGATGTCGTTTTCCTGGGGTAGCGCGGCGACCCTGGTTGCCCTGGCGCACCAGCCACGGCGGATCGAAAAGGCGGTGATCAGTTCCTTCTCACCGGTGCTCAGCGAACCGATGCGCGATTATCTGGAACGGGGTGTCGACTACCTCAGCGCCTGCGACCGCGACCGCATGGGCCACCTGGTCAACAGCACCATCGGCAAGCATCTGCCGTCGCTGTTCAAGCGCTACAACTACCGGCATGTCAGCAGTCTGGCCGAGCATGAATACGAGCAGATGCACTTCCATATCGGCCATGTGCTCAACAGTGACCGGCTGTGCTACCTGGCGGCGGCGAAACGGATCGATGTACCGGTGCTGTTCATGAATGGCGAATGGGACGAATACACGTCGCCCAACGATGCGCTGCAATTTGGCCAGCATGTGCGCCACAGCCACTTCACCACGATCCGCAGCACCGGGCACTTTCTCGACATGGAACACAAGTCCGCCTGCCGGGACAGCCGTCATGCGCTGCTGGAGTTCCTCAAGCCGACGCACCAGGAAAGTCGATCGCGGTATTACCGACATGTTCAGGAGCACCATGCACGGGCCATGTGAGCGAGTGTTACCGCGGGGGGTTGTCTATCTCCCGCGGATGAACGCAAATCCGACGTGCTTGTTAAAACACAGATTTTCAAAGAAAAACTTCAAATCCCCGGCGACATCTGGTACAAAGTCAGCCGTTCAAGTTGCGGGTATAGTTTAGTGGCAAAACGAAAGCTTCCCAAGCTTTAGTTGAGGGTTCGATTCCCTCTACCCGCTCCAATCAAATCCAGTCTGACGTTGCGCAACAGCGCGACGAAGACAAAAGAAAACCGGCCCTGGTGGCCGGTTTTTTTATGGGCGTGATCGCGCCAGCCTATGTGCTTGACGCATAGCTTATTCTCAAACGTCATAATCACCTGTGTTTCTGCATGGTAATCTCGCAGGACCATGAATAGGCATTGATCGTATTTTGACAATGGCCAGAACCAGGAAAGATCATGCCGAAAAAGTCCCACTCAGCTCTTCGTCGCAATTTTCGTGAACTGCTTGCCGCGCACAAGTGTGTTGAAACCGCTTCTGTTTTCGACCCCATGTCCGCTCGGATCGCAGCAGACCTGGGTTTCGAGGTGGGTATTCTGGGAGGGTCAGTGGCATCGCTGCAGGTACTGGCAGCGCCCGACTTTGCGCTGATCACCCTGAGTGAGTTCGTCGAACAGGCCACCCGGATAGGCCGCGTAGCCCAACTGCCTTTCATTGCAGACGCCGACCATGGTTACGGCAACGCCCTCAACGTCATGCGCACAGTCGAAGAACTTGAGCGGGCGGGCGTAGCGGCACTGACGATTGAGGACACCCTTCTACCCGCACAGTTTGGCCGCAAATCCACGGACCTGATTTCCATCGAGGAAGGCATCGGGAAGGTCAAGGCCGCCGTTGAAGCCCGTGTCGATCCCGAGCTGTCCATCATTGCCCGGACGAACGCGGGGGTGCTGCCAACCAAAGCCATCATCGAACGCACGCAAGCCTATGAGAAAGCCGGCGCCGATGGCATTTGCATGGTGGGTATCAGCGACTTCGAGCACCTTGAGCAGATCTCGGAAAACCTCACGGTGCCACTGATGCTGGTGACCTACGGGAATCCGAAACTCAGTGACAGTCAGCGCCTGGCAGACTTGGGCGTTCGTGTAGTGGTTGCCGGCCACGGCGCCTACTTCGCCTCGATCAAGGCAACCTACGACAGCCTCAGAGCGCAGCGCCAGCTCACTCACAGCACCTCGAATCTCAGCGCTACGGAGCTGACGCATACCTACACGCTACCTGAAAGCTACATGGCCTGGGCTAAAGAGTTCATGGATGTAAAAGAGTGATGCCACGCCAATAGCTCCCGTTGATGTGCCAGGAGCTAGTGTCATGTACAAAACCCATCAGGTTCCGCTGGTCACCCGCGTCCACAAGCGAGTGCTCAAACGCATCCCCGCAGGCGACATGGTCTTGATGGTGAACAGGGTATCGAGCACCGAGGGTGCCGGGTACGCCGCCGGGTTGTTGCGCAGCTCCGGTTCGATGTAAGGCAGCGATGCAAGATTGCCGTTGGGGTACTGCACGGCGTTGCTGATATTGGCGATCACCTTCGGGTCCAGCAGGTAGTTCATGTAGGTGTAGGCGTTATCCAGGTGCGGCGCGCCCTTGGGAATCACCACCATGTCCACGGCCACGGTCGAACCTTCCCTGGGAATGCTGTAGCCGAGGTTCACCCCACTCTTGGCCTGCTTGGCAGTGGCCATGGCCTGCAACACATCGCCGCTGAAACCGATGGCCACACAGATATTGCCGTTGGCCAGGTCGCTGACGTATTTGGATTGATGGAAATACAGGATCGACGGACGAATCGCCAGCAACGCCGCTTCGGCGCGCTTCAGGTCTGCCGGTTGTTCGCTGTGGGGATCAAGCCCCAGGGCATTGAGGGTGATCGGCACCATCTGCGTCGGGTTGTCGAGAAAGGCCACGCCGCACTGCTTGAGCTTCTCGATGTTCTCCGGCTTGAACAGCATCTGCCAGGATTGGGTGATATCGGTGTTGCCGAAGATCGCCTTGATCTTGTCGACGTTATAACCGATGCCCGTGGTCACCCACATGTAGGGAATCGCATAACGATTGCCCGGGTCGCTGGCCTCGAGGATCTTCATCAACTTCGGATCGAGGTTTTTCCAGTTCGGTAGTTTGCTCCGGTCCAGCGGCTGGATCGCCTCGGCATGGATCAACCGTGGCAGGAAGTGGTTGGACGGGCTGACCAGGTCATAGCCACTGCCGCCAGTCATCAACTTGGCTTCAGTGGTTTCGTTGCTGTCGATAACGTCGTAAGTGGTCTGGATCCCGGTCTGGGCGGTGAAGTTGGTCAGGGTATCGGGAGCGATGTAGCCACTCCAGTTGGCGATGCTGACGGACTCTGCCGCCTGCACCGCACCGGCCGACAACGCCAGGGTTAACAGTGCCGTGGTTGTGCGCTTGATCATGGTGCCGCCCTCTCTTGTTTTAGTATTGCAGCGAACCTCGCCGCGACGGTTAACGCTCATGTCGGGCGCGCCGGACTTCCCAGCCCATGCGTGCTGCCGCGCCGATATCGAACAGCGGCCGGGGCGGCAGGTAGCCGGGACGGGCCTGGGCCAGTACATCGCGCAGCACCGGGGAATCGCCGCCAGCGGCCATTTCCGCCAGCAACCGCCCCCACAACGTGCCGCGCGCAACCCCGGAGCCATTGCAACCGGACACCCCGTGCAGGCGCTCGGCGATACGGCTGAAATAAGGCTCGCCGGAACGGGTGGCACTCAGGTGTCCGGTCCAGGTGTGCTGCATGTCCTGCGCGGTGATGCCGGGAAAGCGTTTCTGCAACCCCACCAGGTGCTGGTACTGCCGAGCCGCCAGGTCGGCGCTACCGAGGTCGCGCTGGCGATATTCGACGGTGTTGCGAATCAACAGGCGGCGGCCCGGCAACAGGCGCACCGTGGCCCCGCCCGGCAAGGTCGAGAGCACGCCCCAACCCTGGTCGTCGAAACGCGTTTGCCAGTGCTCGCCGGTCAGGGGCCGGGTGATGCTGGCGCTCAGTTCCAGGGCGAAGGTGCGGCTGCGGTGCAGACCCACCCGAGGCAGAAAGGCCCCGACGCAGACCAGCACTTGGGCGGCCGTGACTTCACCTTCAGCGGTCTGCGCCCGCCAGCCCTTGCCGGCAATCGGTTGCAGATCGTCGACGCTGCTGTGTTCGTAAACCTCGACCTGGGCCGGCAGTCGGTCCAGCAGGCCTTTGACGTATTTGCCCGGCTGTAACAGACCATTGCCACCCGCGCAGTGGATCGCCCGCTGGTAGAAACCGCTGCCCAGGCGCCGCTGCAAGGCTTCGCCTTCCAGACACACAGCACTGGCACCCACAACGTTGAGGGTGTCGACGCGCTGTTCGCCGTGATCCAGGTGCTGGGGTTGATGAACCGCAAAATGGTAGCCGGCGTCACTGAATTCGCACTCGATATCGAGCTCGGCAATACGCTGGCGCACCTCCTTGCCGGCGGCGACGCCAATCCGCGAAGCGAGTTGATAGGCGTCATGGCCCGGCTGGCCGATCAGTTCATCGAACGACGGCAATTCATGGCTGACGACAAACCCCGAATTACGCGCCGAAGCCCCCTGGGCCGCACGCTGGCGGTCGAGCAGCACGATGCGCTGCTGGGGAAACATCTGCGCCAGGCTGTGGGCGGCCGAGAGACCGGTAATGCCTGCGCCGATAATCAGCCAGTCGGTTTTCTGCGAGCCTGTCAGCTTCGGCCGCTGGGGCGATTCACCCGCCAGGGCGATCCAGCCACATACATTGTTCAATGCCTGCCACTCCTTCACAATCCATGCGCTCAGGACATTGTTGTCATCACCCTGGCCGCGCTACATGCCTACAATCTAAGAAGATCCGCGCCAGGTTACGAACGTTATTAATTCATCCATCTATGCTGGAAACGCATGAATAAACAACTTCGGGTTCCGTCCCTGCAGGCCCTGCAGACATTGGTCAATGTGGCTGAAAGCAACAGCTTCACCGACGCCGCGACGCGCCTGCACCTGACCCAGAGCGCAGTGAGCCGGCAGATTCAGCAGTTGGAAGAGCATTACGCCGTGCCCTTGTTCGAGCGCACCAGCCGTCGGGTGTCCCTCACCAAACAGGGCCGGGACGTGCTTGATGTGGCGCTGGAGGTGCTCAGGTCCCTGGGCGCCCTGCAAGAGCGCCTGACCCCGGCACCGCTGGACCGACCGTTCCGCATCCGCATCTTCGTGTCCCTGGCGGTGCGTTGGTTGCTGCCCAGGCTCAGTGCGTTTTATGCCGCCAATCCCGCGCTGAGCCTGTCTATCGAAACCGTGGGCTTTGAGGCCATGGACCTGGAAGACGCGGAACGGGGCGGTGATTGCGACGCCTACGTGGTGTATTTGCCCAAGGGCCTGGATGAACCGGCACTGACACCGCTGTTCGATGAATACCTGATTCCGGTGTGTGCACCACGGCTGGAAGGCAACCTGGCACCACCCGCGTCACTCGATGAGTTGGCCGGATATGCGCTGATTCACGGTTCACCCCATGGCCAGGAATGGAGCACCTGGTTGCAAGCCCAGCCCGATCGGCCAGCGCACACCTACAAGAACATCCTGTTCAACCTCGACGACCTGGCGCTGAACGCTGCGGCCCATGGGCTGGGCGTGGCCATGACCGACCTGATCCTGGCCCAGGACGCCATCGACCGTGGCAGCCTGATCGTGCCCTTCGGCGAACCACTGAAAACCGGTGGCGTCTACGCCCTCAAGCTGCGCGACAACCGCGCTGCGCACCCGGCCTGCAAGGCGGTCTTGAGCTGGTTCGAAGCCCAGGTCGAGCAGCGGGATTGTCCGAAATGAACGTCCGCTGTCCGAAGGACATCAGGCCCAGGCAAGCACATGCGCAGATCGGCACCGCCCCTCGGCCAACCTTTACAAGGCCGGCCCTGCGTGGCTCCATAACGTATTTTTTGGCGCATGAGCATGGATATCGAGCTGGCTAAAACCTTCCTGGAAATCGTCAGATGCGGCAGTCTGATTGCCGCCGCGCAACGATTGCATGTCACCCAGACGGCAATTACCGCCCGCGTGCAAAAGCTGGAAAGCAGCCTCAACAGCAAGTTGTTTGTGCGCAACAAAGCGGGGGCCAAACTGACGGCGGACGGGGAAGCCTTCGTTGTCTATGCCAACCAGTTGGTGCAAACCTGGGAAGCCGCGGTCAGGGATCTACCCTTGCCCGAAGGTTTCCATAAAATATTGCATATCGGTGGCGAAGTCAGTTTGTGCAATCCACTCATTCTGGATTGGGTGCGTGAAATCCAGAAATCCATACCGACACACGCCATCAAAACGGAGATCAGGGACGGCTCAATGTTATTAAGGCAATTGGAGCTGGGCCTTTTGGATGCGGCCCTGGTTTATCAACCGGCCTACTGGCCCGACTTGCAAGTCGAGCCGATTCTCGAAGAGAAATTGATACTGGTGCGCCTGATCGCCAAACCCGAGCCTTATGTCTACATCGACTGGGGCGACGGCTTTCGGCAATCCCATGATGCAGCCTTGCCGGAGAAGGCCAAGGCGGCGCTTTCCTTCAACCTGGGACCCGTAGCCCTGCAATATATCCTCGACAATGGCGGGTCCGGCTACTTCAGGACCCGTGTCGTGCAGTCCTATATTGAAAGCGGCATTCTTGAACGCGTCAGCTCCGCTCCTGAATTCAGCTACCCGACCTTCCTGGTCTATTCCCGTAGCCGATCATCAGCCGAACTGCAGCTCGCGATAAAGCTGTTGAAAGACATTGTCACCCGGGATAGCGATTGGTCCCAGCGTTGGGATCCGCTGATCTGACCGGATTCTCTGGCAACACATTCTTCGACATGATCTCGGAAGCCTGGATATCACCCATCATTCGTCTTAGAGCGTGCTTTTCAGTGGATCGAATAATTCTTTCCAGATCCTCTCTGGTCACGTCAACAAACTCCTCAATATCCGCCAAGGCAGCATCAAGATCATCACTATTAAAACTGACCCTCTCGAACGGAGGGATATCCCGGGTGCGATTGATTTCTGCCGCTGGATGGACATGGGCTTTGGGATAGCGCACGCGTGTCAGATTATTAAATACCAGTGCACATCCCAAGAGAATCCCGGCATTAAGCATTACGGGATAAAAAACAGATAGGCCCAATGGCGCCGAGTCGGCTTGGGAGAGAACGACACAGAGAGCCATGGCACCACCAGGAGGGTGCAGGCAGCGAAGCACGCACATGCCGCCAATGGCCAATCCCACGGCGACACTGGCACTCAGGAAAGAATGACCGAGTAGCGGCACTGCTATCAGCGCAGCCACCGTAGCGACAAAATAACTGCCGACGATAGACCAGGGCTGAGCCAGCGCGCCCGTAGAAACCGCGAACAATAAAACAGCCGATGCGCCGACGGGCCCTACAAGATGAAGCGTCAGCTCCAGCCCATAGAAGTATTGGCACACCAGGGCCGTCACAAGAACACCTGCACACGCCCCCACCGATGCGCGCAACCATTCTCTGGGCTTGGTATTCGATGGTGCGGGATAAAAACCCGACAAAGCAGACTTGATCATTTTTCACACTGAATAAAAAAGGCTCATTAATATTAATGAGCCTGTGTACCGGGGGAGGCACGAAAAAGAGCATTCGTTGGAGTCAGGCCAATATTTTGGCAACACTGGACATGGCTGACAAACGCAAAATATTGCTATTTGAATTCATTTTTTTTGATATGAAAATCCCCCCCTCATCTTTCCCACCACTTTTCGAGCGTACAGGCCCAGCCCAACGCTCGGCTACGAACAGGCGATTACGATCTAAAGAGAAAGTTTTTTCTGAGGCGGGAGACTAGGCTCTGTACGAAAACAAATGTCGCAAACACCTCATAGAGCAGGCGAGTGAGACCATCGCCTCAAAGCTTTTCGCCAGCTTGTCGAAGCGCGTAACGATCCGCCGATTCTCTTTCAGCCAGCC
>Ga0302202_10003591_pt1 | contig 16908 bp, 12 predicted proteins | sample II_Bog_N3_3_FD_194579 | JGI IMG/M metagenome (GOLD analysis project Ga0302202, IMG submission 194579) | Peat permafrost microbial communities from Stordalen Mire near Abisko, Sweden - II_Bog_N3_3 | ecosystem: Environmental > Terrestrial > Soil > Wetlands > Peat | place: Sweden: Abisko...
AGGTAATGTAGAACTGCTCCTCGATGGCGAGGGACCACAGCGGGGCCAGGATATAGGCCGGGTAGATGCTGGTGAAGGCCTCACGCAGATTGCCAGCGTAGAGGAAGTACCAGAGCGGGTTGCCGGACTGGCGGACGAACGCCTTGTCAAAGTAGTCCGCGCCGCTTTGGGCAGCCGGGATGAGAGTGAAAGCGAGGATCAGGAACAGATAGTACAGCGGGAAGATGCGCAGAAAGCGGCGGGCGTAGAAGTTCTTGAAATAGTACTGGTCCTTGACGGTATCCATCAGGATGCCGCAGATGAGAAACCCGCTGATGACGAAGAACAGATCGACGCCCATCCAACCCAGATGGGCGATTGGTCCGAACCGGCCGGCGGGCGAGTCGCCGCCGGGCCAGAAGTGGTGGATGAGAACAATAAAAATGGCCAATCCGCGGAGCCCGTCCAACTCGCGGATATCGCCCTTATAGATGGGCTTGGCTTCTCCACTCATGTTTGTCTGATGGTAACAATTGAGTGCTGAAATGCGCGGGCAGGGAGCGATGCTAGGATAGGCACTCAGGTATGTTTCCTTCATTTCGCCAGGATTTGGCGCGGAAGTTTCCCGCCCCGTTCACATGGAGAACCCGTCTGATGGCGTTCTTTGAGATGTCGGTGTGGGCGGTGGGGATATTCCGATTCGGCAAGTGGGTGATGGGCATCCGCTTTGGGCTGCTGCGGAAGGCTCTGCTGGTGGTCTATTTCCTCCTGTACAAGACGTCAGAGGCCCTGAGCGGGATCCGAATCTCGATCTACTCCGAGATCGAACCAGGGTTGGTCGTCCACAACTTCGGGGGCGTGCTCATTCACGGTCGGTTGGGCCGGAATTGCACGATCGTACAGGGGGCGCAATTGCTCTCCCGGTCAGACGGGAAGGACTCGGGCTGGCCGACGCTGGGCGACAACGTGTATGTGGGCTCGGGAGCCAAGGTCCTGGGCAGCATCCGGGTGGGGAACAACGTGCGCATCGGAGCCAACGCTGTGGTGATGACCGATGTCCCGGATAATTCGCTCGTAATGCCGCCTGAGAGCAAAGTAATCCGCGGATTCTATCGGAGGAAGACGGCGCCGGGCGGGACTGCCGCGGCGGAGTAAGCGAGCCGGAGACGCGGAGTGTCCGGCCGCGGCTCAGGTGCGAGCGAGGCGATAGCTCTTCACGCTTTCAGCAGGTCTGGAGCATGAGTTTGGATCTTGCGAATAGCTTCGGCAATCTGTTCCATATCGCTGCGCGAGCCAAGCAGCATGTTCTGGGTGAACCAGACGGCCTGGCTGCAAAGCTTGTCGTTCCGCGGGCAGTGGTTTTGCTCGTGCCACTGCTTGAGACGGGCGGCGGAGAAGAGGCGCTTGTAGCTTCTTGATTCGATCGCCGTCGTGAGAAATTGCTGCGTGTTCAGCGGGGAGTAGCCACTGGAAGCGGGAACGCCTTCGGCGGCGAGCGCCTTGAGAAACTTGTCGCGCGGGAGTCCGGCGAAGGACTCCGGGTCATAGCGCAGCATGTAGAGATGGTAAGCGTTGTTGGTGGTGCCCGCGTACTCGCGCGCCGGTGCGATGCCAGGGATCTCGCGCAGCAGTGACGTCAGGTACCGGCCGTTTTCGGTGCGCGTCTTCGCCTGAGCTTTGAGCCGCGTCATCTGGGCCAGCAGCAGCGCGCCCTGGAACTCGGTGAGCCGGAAGTTCGCGCCGGAACTGGAATAGCCAAAGCTGGCGCCGGCCGTCTTCAGCCCGGTGCCGTTGTTGTGAAAGGCGTAGGCGCGCTCGCGAAGATCCTCATCGTTGAAGAGGATGGCGCCGCCTTCTCCGGAGTTGAGGTTCTTGCTGGCCTGGAAGCTGAAGCAGCCCGCGGATCCGTAGGTGCCGGCTTTGCGCCCCTTCCACTCCGCGAGAATGGCCTGGCAGGCATCTTCGATGACAGGGACCTTGTGCCTGCTGGCGATGGCGCCTATGGCGTCGAGGTCGCAGACGTTGCCGCCGAGATGCACTGGCATGATGGCCCGCGTCGCGGGCGTGATCGCAGCTTCCAGCTTGGTGTGGTCCATCTGGAAAGTCTCCGGATCGGTGTCCACGAAAACCGGGAGCGCGTACGAGCGAAGCACAGTATTGACGGTGGCGACGAAGGTGTACGGCGGTACGATGACCTCGTCGCCCGGCTCCACGCCAAGCACGTTCACCGAGATCATGAGCGCGGACGTACCGTTGCAGGTGGCAAGTACTTGCCCGGCGCCTGTGAGCTCGGCGAAGGACTGCTCGAACCGCTTGACGACCTGCCCGTCAGAGCGGAACCAGCGGCCGCTACGCAGGACGTCCAGCAGGGCTCGCTCTTCGGTCAAGTCGAACTTCGGCCAGGAATCGAAAGCGCCCTGCTTCGCCTTGGGGCCGCCGAGCAGCGCGGGTTTTTCACTGGCGGGAGCGGCAAAAGCTCTCGTTCCGGTTTGCAGGGCTACGCCGGCGACTGGTGTGGCGGCCAGGAACCGGCGGCGGGTCAGATGATGAAACATGGGTTCTCCTTAGCATTGCCCGGTACGCTGGAGTGGAAGAGTACAGGCCGGCATAACGGGTCGGCCGGTCGAGCACTTGGCGGGATGGGACGCCGGCACGACTGGAGCAGGTACTCGCGCACCCGTTCCCGCGCAATCGCGGCGGCCTTCGTCCCGGAGAAGTTAGGCGAGGGGACCGTGCCGATGCCTTCGACATTCTCGAGAACCGGGCCGTACTGCCAGCCGCATTCAGCAAGCATCGTCTGCTCACCCGCTAAGACTTGGACCATTATCACTCCGATGAAGCGCTGCCGGGCGCCCGGCGTGGCTCAGACAGGTGTAGCGCAGGCCAGCCCAATGGAGTATGACATTCAAATGACCTGTAAAATCGATTCGACCATGAAGTTTCTCCCGAGGTTGTGCATGGCTCTTGCGCTGGTTGCGTGCCTGTCGCTGCCGGCTGTGGCGGCGATACAGGCCGGCGTGGCGACACTCGACATTACGCCGAAGGAATCGATCTGGCTGGGTGGATACGCCGCTCGGACGAAACCGTCGCAGGGCGTCCGGCAGCGGATTTTCGCCAAGGCGCTGGCGTTGCGGGATGAGAATGGCGCGACGGCCGTGCTGGTCACGGCGGACATTCTGGGGTTTACACAGGAGGTGGTTTCCTCCGTGGCGCAGAAGGCGGAGAGCCGGTTTCAGGTGCCGCGGAGGCTGCTGTTGTTCAATGCTTCTCACACGCACAGCGCGCCTGTGATCGGAGGCGCGTTGGGTCCGGCGTACCCGCTGACCGACGCGGACCGGGCCGTGATCTCGCGTTACACGGCCTGGCTGGGCGGCGAACTGGTGGAACTCGTGGGCCGTTCCATTGGAAACCTGCAGCCCGCGCAGCTCTCGTTCGGGCAGGGTCTTGCAGGCCTGGCTGTGAACCGGCGGCGCGTTGGGAATCCAGAGTATCCCAACGTAACGGACCCTGACCTGCCTGTGCTGATCGTGCGTGGTGGGAACGGAGCGATCCGCGCGATTGTATTCGGATACGCGTGCCACAATACGACGCTCGATGACTACCTCGTGAGCGGCGATTGGGCGGGCTACGCGCAGTCGGCCGTGGAGTCGCAGTTTGCAGGCGCGGTGGCGCTGTTCGTCCAGAACTGCGGAGCGGATGCGAATCCACTGCCACGGCGCACCGAAGAATTGGCAATCGAACACGGCCGGGTGATCGCGGCGGCCGTGGCGGAGGTGGTACAAGGCAAGCCCCGCAAAATCGACGGCGCCATCGCCGCGGCATTCCGCGAAATCGATCTGCCGCTCGAAGCGGCGCCGCCCCGGCAGGAGTGGGAGGAGCGAGCGGCCAGCGGCAGCGGCATGGAGCAGAGGCATGCGCGTCTGATGCTGCAACAGTTGGACCGGGACGGACGGCTGCCGGCCTCGCATCGGTGGCAGGCGCAAGCCTGGAGGATCGGGCCGGAGTTCACGCTGCTCGCGCTGGGCGGTGAAGTGGTGGCCGACTATGCGCTGCGCTTCAAGCGTCAGTACGGCTTCCGGAACCTGTGGGTTGCGGGATACTCGAACGACGTGTTCGCCTACATTCCCTCGCGGCGCGTCTGGCAGGAAGGCGGGTATGAAGGCGGCGAGGCCATGGCCGCTTACGGCCTGCCCGCACGCTTCCAGGAGTCCGTGGAAGACCTGGTTGTGGGGACGGTGGATGAGTTGATGACGGCTTTGTCCAACCGCTGAAGGGCCGCAATGCTGAGAGGCCCCCGCGCTTAGCGGGCCGTCCACCCGCCGTCTATGACTATGGTGTGGCCGGTGATCAGAGAGGCCGCCGGGGATGCCAGGAAAACGACCGAGCCCGCAACGTCCATCGGCTGTCCTATGCGATGCAACGCGGCGATCCGTTCCACGACATCGGCGTGGAACTCGGGATCCGCGAGGCACTCCTCGGTGCCCGGCGTTTCGACGAAGGTCGGGGCAACGGCGTTCACGTTGATGCCGTACTTGCCCCATTCAACGGCCAGGCACTTGGTGAGGTGTACGATGGCCGCCTTGGTCGTGCAGTATACGGACTCGGTCGGGAGAGCCACGAAGCCGGCTTGTGAGCTGACATTGATGATCCGGCCGCTCTTCTGGCCGATCATGACGCGCCCCGCGGCCTGGCTGGCAAAGAATGTCCCCTTCAAGTTCACCGCCAGCGTGAGGTCGTAATCTTCCTCGCACACATTCTCGGCGAGATTGCCGGGCGCAATGCCTGCGTTATTGACCAGAATGTCGAGCCGGCCAAAGTGGGAAACCGTGTCATCGACAGCGCGAAAGATCTGGTCCAGGCTCGTCATATCCATCTGCAGCGGAAGCGCGCGGCGGCCCAGCGCTTCGATCTCGCCGGGGAGGCCGCCGTGCGCGCCGCGGTCCCGTAAACCCAGAGCGACGTCGGCGCCGGCGTGTGCCAAAGCGAGTGAAATGGCGCGTCCCAGGCCGCGCGCCGATGCTGTCACCAGGGCGACCTTGCCGGACAAATCGAATTGGGGAAACTGATTCACAGCATCCAGGCTAGTCCAAATCAGGGGCGTTCGGCGGGATTTGTGCCAGTGGCGAAACTCCAGGCAATCATCCCAAGTCTAAGCCTCCGCCCACTGCTGTTTGAGGTAGCGAAGTGCTCTTTGAAGCGCGCTTTCGGCTTCGTCGGTCGCGCCCGATTCGACCGTGAGCCAGCCGGAGTAGTTCCACTTCTTGAGCTCGTGAAAAGACGGACGATAGTCGAAGGGCAGCGATCCGGGCTCCGTCCGCTTCGCGCCGTCGGCCAGATGGACGTAGCGCGTGTATTTTCCGTAACGGGCAAGCGTCGCGGGGATGTCTTTCTCTTCCATCTGCATGTGGTAGAAATCGCTGAGCAGACCCATGCGCGGCGAGCCGGCCCGCTCGAGAATGTCCGCCCCATGTTCCTGCAGGTTCATGTAGTGCGTCTCTTTGCGCGTGAGCGGCTCAAGCAGGAGCGTCACTTCGTTCTCTGCCGCGGATGCGGCAAGCTGCTTCAGTCCCGCGACGAGCAACTGGTCCTCCACCTCTCGCTGGCTCATCACGGGGCTGATATCCGTGAAGCGGTTTGCTCCGAAGACGGGCACTTCGATGACACAATCGGCGCCGAGATCCTTTGCCATGCGGAGCCGGCTCCGGTCCAATTCGATCGCTTGCGAGCGCAGCTTCGGATCGGGGTTCAGAAGTTGGAGCGAACCCACGATGGCGCTCACAACGACTCCGGTCCCGCGGATCGCCTCGCGCAGGGTGTCGAGGGGCTGATCCAGCCATTCCGGACCCAACTCGATTCCGTCGTAGCCCAAATCCTTTACGAGAAGAGCCCTTTCGTGGAGACCGGTTTTGGGAAGCGGAGTGCGGACGCCGAAGCGCACTCCTCCGCTGTGGGACGCCGCCGCGGCGGGCATGGCTGGCATGGCGAACGCGGCGAATCCAGTCAGCAACGTTCGTCTCGAAAGGTCGTCGATAGGATTCATGGCTAGTGGCTTTGCGGGAATGCCCGGAACGTCCGACTCAGTGTATACCCGATCCAGCCATCGCAGGTTACTTCGTCGCGGCCCACATCGTTACCGCAACGCGTCTGCCACCCGAAGCGCGAGGTGGCTCGCTTCAAGATCGGTGCGATTGCACAGCACGACAATGGTCAGCTTTGCTGTCGTGAACCGCTCGATTACCGTGCTGAACCCTCGGGTGCTGCCCGCGTGCCACATGCGCGCGCGGCCGGCATAGGGGTCGAGAAACCAGCCAAAACCGTACGCCACCGGCTTCCCGGGATTCAGATTGTCGTCGCCCGGAGCCTCGGGCCAGCGCGTTTCCGAACCATCCGCCAACCGCACCGGCGTCAAAGCCGGCCCCATCTCCGGCTCGCTGAGCAGCGCGCGGTTTCTCAGCGCATCGTCCCACTTCGCAAGGTCCTCCAGATTGGAGTAGACGCCGCCGTCTCCCTGCGTCGCCGAGGTGGAACTCTGGTCGGTTTCCTCAAAGCCCTGCGCCTGCTTCGCGTGTCCGAAGGCGCGGTTTGGCACGCTGTTGCTGCCCTTGACGTAAACGAGCGTGTGATTCATGTGCAGCGGCTGGAAGATGCGCTGACGCAGAAAGTCGCCGAACGGGACGCTCGACACCTTTGCCACGATCAGACCGAGTACGACATAGCCGGAGTTGCTGTACGCCCAGCTCGTCCCCGCCGCAAATTTCGGAGCCGTCTGCCGCTTCAAAAGGGCCAGAACCTCCCCGTCCTGGATCTGCCGGGCCTCGGTCCACGGGCCACCGCCCATCAGATCCTCATAGTCCGGCAGTCCCGATGTGTGGGTTAGAAGATGCCGCACCGTGATCGCGCGGCCGTACTCCGGAAAATCGGGGAAGATCTGCGTCAGCCGGTCGTCGTAGCGCAGCTTGCCGTCATGCACCAGCAGCATCGCCGCCATCGCGGTGAACTGTTTGGTGAACGAAGCCAGCCGGAAGTCCGTCCTCACGTCGATGGGCGCAAACGTCCGCAGGTCGCGCACGCCGTACCCGCGTTGCACGATCGTCCTGCCATCCTTCCGCACCAGGACTGCGACGCCCGGCGATTTCCCGCCGGCCAACCGGGCGAAGATCGAATCGATTTGCGGTGGCTCCGCCGCAAACGCCGCACCGCTGCAAATCACCAGCAGCCCCGCGATAGCTCTCATGGTCCTAGTGAAACAGAATTGCGCGCTGTCAGCCGATATCCCGCCAATCGGAATCCAGCCTTGAGTCGGGCCGCGCACGGAGGACGGAGTTGCCGGCATAAACTAGTGTGGGAAGTCGTCCAAGGCCCTCAACAGATTCCGGCATAGTACCTGAGGGTGTGGGACCGATCGGAATTGAAGCGGCTTGGATTCGCTCCCGTCGCAATCGCAACTCAGTACAAGAAGGTGGAGACCATGTCCAGATTACTGCGGCTCTTATCGATTGTCACGATTCTCGGCGCGGGGACCGCCTTGTGCGCGAAGCCCCATGAAACCGGCTTCCTGAACCGTGCAATCACGGTCCAGGGGACCGGGTATCGTTATGTCGTCTACGTTCCGAACGGCTGGGATAAACACAAGAAATGGCCGGTTATCCTGTTTCTGCACGGATCCGGGGAGCGGGGCGAGGATGGACTCATTCAGTCGGAGGTCGGTCTGGGCGGTGCGATACGCAGGCATGTGGAGCGCTATCCGGCGGTGGTCGTGATGCCGCAGTGCAGGGACAAGGTCTGGTGGGCTGACCCGGCTATGGAGTCGCAGGTATTGGCTGCCCTCGCCGCGGCAATGAAGGAATTCAATGGAGACCCTGCGCGGGTGTACCTGACTGGCCTCTCGATGGGCGGCTATGGAACATGGTCGATCGCCGCGGGCCACCCCGGCAAGTTCGCCGCGCTCGTTCCGGTCTGTGGAGGAATACGCCGCCGCGACGACAACGGGACGCAGGATGGCCCGGCCAACCAGTTTACGGAGGCGGCGAAGAAAATTGGCGCGACTCCGGTGTGGGTATTTCACGGGAACGCGGATCAGTCCGTCCCTGTCGATGAGTCCCGGAAGATGGTCGAGGCTTTGAAGGCGAACTCTGGCAGCGTAAAGTACACCGAATACGATGGCGTGGGACACAACTCATGGGACAAGGCTTATAGTGAAGCCGATCTTCCGGTGTGGCTCTTTGCGCAAAAGCTGGAAAAGAAGTAGCCCTGGCCGCGCCGCCCGGCCGGTCTGATCGGGCTAACGGCTCGCTACTATTTAGCCGGGGCCGGCGGCGCGCCGCGCACGGAAGTCTTCAGATCCGTATTGCGCAGACTCAACTCGCGGACCTCGAACAGAGCAAGGGCTGGAACGTCGCTCGGCGGAGTGTGGACCGCATCCAGCTCGAGGCGGCCCACATCATCCATCATGAGCGCGGGGCGGCCATCCGGCTGGATCACGTTCAACCGCACGTCCTGCAACTCCAGCGATCTGACGTTGCGCGTGTAAATACCCCACACCGGCAGCTCACGGGCATCCACGTGGGGCCGCTGCACTGGCGCTTGCGCAGCGCGTCCACCACCCGCAAACTCGAGATTCAGGCCGCGCATCGTCACGCTCTCGACGGGCTCTTCGGCCCAGCTCTCGATGGATGCCGCCGCACGGTACACTCCAGTGGCCGTCATCCCGTTCACCTCAATGCGGCCCGCCGTGTTGCCCGGGGTGAGCGTCAGACTGAAGGGCGTAGCCACGTCGTGCATGGTGACGTTGGAGATTTGCACGTCATCCAGCCGGCCTTCGGTGCGGTCCCAGGCTCCCGGCTGAAGCAGGATGCCTGCCAGCATGTTTGTGCGATGCCGCTCGCGCGAAGTCCGGTGCTCGAACCGGCCGGGTCCAAAGAACAGGCAATCGTGGATGATAAGGCGTTTGGCCGGTCCGATGAGCCGGATCCCGTTGCAGGAGGAGTTGAGGATGCAGCGAGTAATGACGGTGTCCTCCCAGAACCAGCCCGCGATGCTGTCGTCGCCGGTGTAGAACTCGCTGTCGGTGATGGTCACGTTACGGTCCGGCCGGTCCTTCCCGCCACGGAAATGCACTCCGTCCCATCCACCGGTCACCTTGATGCCACGCACTTCCACATCGCTGGTGAACTCGAGCATGACCGCGTAATTGCCGGCGTCACGGATCGAGATGTCGCGCAGCGCGATGTTGCGGGAGTTGCCGAACAGCACGGCGTGCGGGCCGCGCATGTGCTCTTCGCCCTGAGGGTCGAAGACCTTATTGCCGTTGATCACGCCGCGTCCGGTGATGGAGACGTTTTCCACATTGACGCCCAGCACAAGCGCCCGGTGCCACGGCGAAGAAGTACTCGTCGGCGGATTGCCATCCGGGGGATTGAATGCCTCATACTGTGTGAGATCTGAAGTGCCTGCGATCTCCGCTCCGGCGTCCAGCAGTAGCGTGATGTTGCTCTTCAGGCGAATTGTCCCAGTGAGATAGTGGCCAGGAGACACCAGCACCTGCCCGCCTCCCGCCGCGGCGCAGGCCTCAATCGCCCTGTCAAACGCGGCGGTGTCGAGGGTTTTTCCGTCTCCTACGGCGCCGTATTGCCGGACCGGGCACAGGCCCGGCGAGGCAGGCGCGCCCTGCGCAAGGGCACAGGCGATTCCGGTGGTGGCAATCAGTAATAGGCGTCTCATGATTTGACACTCTCCCACGAACTAAAATCGCCGGCCGCGGCACGGGCTGAAGATCGATCCGGCGGAAGCAAGTCTCCGCACCCTGGGGCTGAAACGGGACTCCGCCACCGGTGAGCGAGCGGCCGCGACCCTGCTTCACCGAAACACCGTTCACGAAGAATCCTACGGGACCGCTTTGCACGATCGCTTGCGGATGATTCCACGGGCCTGCCGCATGATCGACATCCGATGCACCTCGAAAACCTGGTTTGTCTATGCAACCTTCGCTCCGTCCCAACCAGTTGGTCCTCGCGGAGGAGTCCAGAGTGGCGGCCCGCCGACGTTAAACACCATTTCGCCAGTACGATCCTTCCGGTTGCGGACTTTCAGCGAGAGACGCACGCGCTCGCTGTTCTCCGGGTAGCCATCGAATAGTCATGATATCGCCTGTTGCGCCTGCGATTACCTGGAACTCGATCGAGCGCATCCACGGCTCGCTCAGAGTTTTCTGTGAGCTTTCCGGACGTCCCTGACAGTGCAGCAGTGTGCCACCATCTCGAGCCTGGTTCCGATGCACTCTCGTTGAGGTTGTCCGGGAACTTGGGCGGCAGAGAGTGGTTCTCCTGGCCCTCGGAAACTGATTCCGATATGGGCCTCCAGGCCGCTGCGGCTCTACCGCACAATTCGGCCCACTGCCGAGGCGCCACATGCAAGAGAATGGTGGGGAACGTTCAACGAAAGGGCCGTCCCTGTTGGGGAGGGCCCGATTTTGAGGATTTGGTGCGGGGGGGGGGACTTGAACCCCCACGGGATTGCTCCCGCTAGCACCTCAAGCTAGTGCGTCTGCCAATTCCGCCACCTCCGCATTACCGGCTTGCCTGGAGGGCTTCCGGCTGAGAACACTTGAACCGCCTGGCACTTGCGGCTCTCCACACAGTATACGATCTCCCGTCGATCCGTCACTCGCCGCAGGAGGGCTGACCGGCCGGCGGACTACTTCTTGGCCGGTGGAACCGGGATCTGGATGGGAATCCTCTGGGCTCCCTTGGGCAGAGCCGGGACTGCCGGAGCACTCGACTTCGCCGGAGTGGTGTGGTCGAGAACCGACGCGCCGACACCAGCGCCGCTGCCGCGCCGGGTATAGAGGATGGACAGCGAAAGCGAGGTAACCATAAACAGAACCGCCGCAATCGTCGTAGCCTTCGAGAGCACTGTGGCGGAGCCACGAGGGCCAAACGCCGTCTGCGAGCCCATGCCGCCAAACGCGCCGGCGAGATCGGCCGCCTTGCCGCTTTGCAGCAGAACGACGACGATCAAAAAGAAACACACAATAATGTGGACGATCGTGAGAGCGGTGATCATCGGGGAACCCTTCAAGAGAAAGCCCGCGCACGGAGGCGCGGGCCGTCCAAATCATTAGTATAGCGGAGGCGCGGCCTGCATTTGCAACGTGGCTGGTTGGCGGCTCCCGCCGTCCACCGCAAAACGGGCCTTTGGAAGTTGAAGACGACCCTTCCGAGGGGTCTTCTCCGCGCCGGGCTTGCCGAATGAGTCCGGATTCCCTGTGCCCCCGTGCGCAATCGCCGCGCCTGCTGACCGCCTGCCATTTCCACAGGCCTCCGGAAAGTCCGAAACTGTTGAAGATATGCAGCGTCGCGCGATTCGTCCACTGCTGACCGCTCTCCTGCCTTGCTTGCTGTGCGGCCTGTGCGGGGTTGCCTGGGGCCAGCAACTGTCGCCGAGCCTGTTCCAGGACCCACCGAAGCAGTACCGGCCGTGGACCGTGTGGTGGTGGTTCGGCAATGCGACACCCACGGCGGAACTGGTACATGAACTGGAGGAGATGGATCGCAACGGGATTGGCGGCGTGGAGATCAACCCGATCTACACTCTGGACGGAGCCGACCCGAAACTCGGCCTCGGGCCCGTGGAGATGTACTCGCCCGAATGGAGGGCGAAGTTCAGGGCGGTGGCCCAAGCGGCCGAGCGGCTGGGCATGAAGGTCGTTCTGCGAGGCGGCTCGGGCTGGCCTTACGGAGGACCTTGGATTACCGAAAGCGAAAGTGCGGCCGCGGTGGCGCGCGGCGTTGTGTTCCAGCAAGGGCCGAGGGATCTGGATATCCCGGCACCGAAGCCCGCAGTTGAAGGCGATTGGAAAGTGGAACATCTGGAGGCTGCCGCCGCCTGGAACCGCGCCAGCGGCGAGATCCTCGCTTTGGAGATCCGGGATGGACGAATCCACGCAGCGCTACCAGCCGGCGAGTGGCAGATCACGGCGGCGTGGCTGATGCGCACCGGACAGACGGTGAAACGCAACGCACCCGGAGGCGGCGGGCTCGTACTCGACCATTTCCGCGCCTCCTCGCTCGATCTGCAACTGCGTCCGCTCGGGGAAGCTCTGGCAGATGCGCGAAGCGTGGCGCCGCACGCGGTGGCGGGCGTGACCAGCGACAGCCTGGAGCTCGACGACAGCAACTGGACGCCCGGTTTTCTGGACGAGTTCGCGCGCCGCAAGGGCTATCGCCTGGAGGCGTATCTCCCCCATTTGTGGAATGAGATCGACGGAAAGACTGCGGGCGTGCGACAGGATTACCTGGAGGTGCTGGGACGGCTGCAGGTGGAGAACTACGCCGGTCGGCTCACGGCATGGTGCGAGAAGCGCGGGTTGAAGAGCTACATTCAGGCCCACGGCAGCCTCGGTGATGCGCTGGAAGCATACGGCGCGGCCAGCGTGCCGGAAGGCGAGACCATCTGGCCGGGCAAGGAACGGCTGGAGGTGAACGTGCGCAACCGGCGGATCGCCGCCTCGGCCGCGGACATTTACGGCAAGCCGGTCTCGATGGCCGAGAGCTACACCTGGCTGCGCATGCCGCGCTTCCTGGTGCGGCTCGATCAGCTCAAGGCGGCCAGCGACGCGATCGTGCTGGACGGGATCCGCCACATCAAGAACCACGGCTTCCCGAGTTCGCCGCGGCAGATTGGCAAGCCTGGTTGGGTTTTCTACGCGTCGACCATGATCAGCCCGAACCAGACCTGGTGGCCGCATTACCACGCGCTCTCGAAATACGTGGCGCGGCTGAATTATCTGATGCAGGCGGGGGAGCGCGTCTCGGACGTGGCGATCTACTCGGGTGTGGCGGACTCGCGCGCGCACTATGAGCAGCCGTCGGCCAAATGGCTGGGCGAGGACGACGCCTGGCACCGGCCCGAGCGCGACCCAGGTCTCGACACGTCGGCGAGGATCGCCGAACGCGTGAACGACCTCGCGCAATTGCTGTACCAACGCGGCTATGGATTCGACATTGCCGGCGACGACGCCTTCGAAAACCAGTTGCGCGTGAGTGCTGGGAGGCTGGCGGGCAAGACGCGGTCTTACCGCGCCGTCGTCCTGGTTCGACCCGAGAGCGTTCCCGTGCCGGTGCTCCGTAAGCTATCGGACTTCGCGAAGACGGGCGGGTTGGTCGTGTGCATCGGACGCTTGCCCAGTCGCGGTACGGGGCTGGGCGGAGAGCGGCAAGCAAGCGAAGTCGCCGCGCTCTCGGGAACAATGACGTTGGTGCGTGACGAGGGAGAGGCAGAGCATGTCCTGCGCGGTCGGGGCCTTCGGGACTTCGTTGTGGCGCCGTCCTCTGAGCAGCGGCTCGCCGCGAACGGCGCCGAGGCGAGTTCGCCGCTGCGTGCGATCCATCGCCGGGCAGGCGAAGTTGATTACTACTTCGTCGCCAACGCCGACCGCGAGAGCCGCGAGTTTGAAGTCGCCTTCCGCGACGCCCAAGGTCGCTCTGCCCAACTCTGGGATCCGATGAGCGGGGAATTGCAGACCTGGGATGGGCCGCGGCTTTCCCTCGGTTCCTGGGGCAGCGCAACCATCGTCTTCGGACTGGGCGCAGCCAGGCACGTTCCGAGCCCGCAATGGAGGGAGCCCGTTGCCGCGACTGGCGACTGGAAGGTGAGGACCGAAGGCACTGCCGACTACTCGGCCACGTGGACATCACTCCGGGACTGGCTCGAGGTGCCTGAACTGAAGAGCTTCGCCGGGTTGGGGATCTATTCAAAGAACCTGGAAGCGCCGCGCTCTGTGACGGCGGCGCGGATCTGTCTGGGACGAGTGGAGCAGAGCGCCGAAGTGCGTGTGAACGGGCGCGAAGCCGGAGTGACGTTTCTGCCGCCATACTGTGTTGAGAGCCCAATTCATGCGGGCGCGAACACGCTTGAGGTGCGGGTAGCGAACACGTGGAGCAACGCAGTGGCTGCGATGAATCCGCAACCCAGCAAAGCTCCCGGGCCCGGCTATGGGATCACCGACGTGCTCTATGGCAATGCCGTTCGCGAGCCGCAACCGGGCGGCCTGCTCGGTCCGGTTACCGTGCAGCTCCGATGACGCTGCGCCCCCGCGTGCGCCAACAGAACCGCTCCGCTCGCCGCAGCCTGCAGTTATAGCAGTTTCACAATTTCTATAGGCGTGGCCTGCGCGCGCATCCCGATAGCCAGCATAGAACCGCGAACACAAGAGAGCGGTCAAACGCCGTCTTGCGCCAAGGACCGCTCTTTTCATTCGCGGTTCTGTGCTGGAGGGCGGTGCTCCGGGCTCAGGAGCACCGGACTACAGAAGATGTGAAGCTGGTCTAGCCCGGCTGCCGGCGGTCAGAACGCCACCGGGCATCGTGTTGTGTGGGCGCAGAGCCAGGGTTGCTTTTGGATAAGCGCGGGCCACCGTCCTGCATTTCGCCAGGTGCAGCACAAAGATCATCGATAGGTCCGTTCCTCAGCCGCTCTGTTCGCTCAGTACTTCGGCGTCACACCGAGGCTTTCGAACAGGAACGAATAAATGTCGGCCGTCGTTTCCAGCGTCTTCGTCGTGCTGCTCGCGTGGTGTCCGGACTTAGTGTCGATGCGGATCAGCAGCGGCGTCTCGTGACTCGCCTTCTCCTGCAGCGTGGCCGCGTACTTGAACGAGTGCGCCGGCACGACGCGGTCGTCATGGTCGGCCGACGTGATCAGCGTTGCGGGGTACTTCACGCCGGCGCGGATGTTGTGCAGCGGCGAGTAGGCGTAGATCGCCTTGAACTGCTCGGCGTTGTCGCTCGACCCATAGTCCGAGATCCAGGCCGCGCCGATGGTGAACTTGTGGAAGCGCAGCATGTCCATCACGCCCACCTGCGGCACCGCGGCGCGGAACAGTTCCGGACGCTGATTGATCACCGCGCCAATCAACAATCCGCCATTCGATCCGCCGTTCACGGCGAGATGCTCCGGCGAGGTGTACTTGTTCGCGATCAGCCATTCGGCGGCAGCAATGAAATCGTCGAAGACGTTCTGCTTGTGCAGCTTCGTGCCCGCCTCGTGCCACTTCTCGCCGTACTCGCCGCCGCCCCGCAAATTCGCGCTGGCGTATACGAAGCCCTGCTCCAGCAGCGCAATGCGCAGCGCGCTGAAGGCCGGGCTCATGGTGATGTTGAAACCGCCGTAGGCATACAGCAGCGTCGGGTTCGCGCCGTCCAGCTTCAGGCCCTTTTTGTAGACCAGGAACATCGGGATCTTCGTGCCGTCCTTGCTGGCATAGAAGACCTGCTTTTCTTCATAGTCGGCGGGCTTGAATCCGGGAATCTCCGGCGCGCGGAACACCAGGCTCTTCTGCGAGGCGATGTCGTAGCGGAAGATCGTTGGCGGGTAGTCGAGCGACGTGAACGTGTAGAACACGAACTTGTCGTCGTGGTTGCCGCCGAAGCCGCCCGCGTTGCCCAGGCCCGGCAGATGGATTACATTCTCCAGCTTGCCCGTGAGCGAATAGACCTCGGCGCGTGTGGTCACGTCTTTCAGGTACGTGACGAACAGCTTCCCGCCGGCCGTTGACGCGCTCTCCATCGTTTCCGGCTTTTCCGGCACCACGTCGGACCACGGCGCGGCGGGCTTGGCAGGATCGTATAGCACCACCTTCTCGTTCGGCGCCTGATGGTTGGTCTGGATGAGGAATTTGCCGCCGACGTTGTCGATGGGGTTGTACCTGTCTTCGCCGACCTCGGACACGATAGGCGTCCAGGTCTTCTCGTTCTTGCTCAAGTCGCGGAAGAGGAGCGCGTTGCCTTTCTTGCCTGTGCTCGGATCGCTGACGAAGAGAAATGCGAAGCGCTCGTCCTCCGTCGTACCGACGCCGTGGAACCGCAGCGCGTGCGCCTTGTCCTCATAGACCAGTTCGTCGTTGGCCTGCGGCGCGCCGAGGCGGTGGTAGTACACCGACTGGAATTCGTTCTTCGACGAGAGGTCGTGCCCATCCTTCGGCTCCGGGAACCGGCTGTAGAAGAAGCCCTCGCCAAACCACGCCGTGCCGGAGAACTTGATCCATTGAAGATGGTTCGCCAGGACCGTCTTCGTAGCCACTTCCAGGACGTACGCCTCCATCCAATCCGAGCCGCTCTTCGAAAGCGTATAGGCGGCGTACTTGCCGTCCTTCGAAAGCTCGAGCGAACCGAGCTGGACCGTGCCGTCCGTGGAGAACTTGTTTGGATCGATCAGCACCTCGGGCGTTCCGTTCAGGCCCTTCTGGATGTAGATCACGCTCTGGTTCTGAAGCCCGTCGTTCTTGGAGAAGATGAAGTTCTCGCCCTTGCGGTACGGCGCGCCGTATTTCGGATAGTTGTACAGCTCCTTCAGCCGTTTCTCGACCTGCGGGCGGAACGGGATCTTGTCGAGATACCCGAACGTGACTTTGTTCTCAGCCTCCACCCACGCGGCCGTCTCGGCGGACTTGTCGTCCTCGAGCCAGCGATAGGGATCGGCGACTTTCACGCCATGATAGTCGTCGACCTGATCGGTCTTGCGGGTCTGGGGGTAGTTCAGTTGCTGGGCAAAAGCAGGGATTAGCATTCCAAAAACTGCGGCAGCGGCAGCCACAGGAGCGAGCGGCAGATGGGCGTGTAACATGCGGGCATGTTCCTTTGATAGGTCTCGCCGCGCAGGCTTGGCGCGGGTTGGGTATTCAGGGAAGATCGTACCACCGTCGCGGGCGGGGGGCGGTGGGACAGTCGTGAGAGGGGGCCGATTTACACAACGCAGCTCTGATCACGTCTGCGACCTAGCGGCAAGACGTCCCAGCAATTGGATCAGCAATCGTTAGAGCCAGATCAACCGTGCGCAGTCGGTAAGTGGGCCTACGCCAAATTGAATGTGCTTAGCGGCGCCTCCACACTTGCAATAGCCAGGCGTCGGGGGGAGCCAGACCAGACGATACTC
>Ga0302202_10003592_pt1 | contig 16904 bp, 10 predicted proteins | sample II_Bog_N3_3_FD_194579 | JGI IMG/M metagenome (GOLD analysis project Ga0302202, IMG submission 194579) | Peat permafrost microbial communities from Stordalen Mire near Abisko, Sweden - II_Bog_N3_3 | ecosystem: Environmental > Terrestrial > Soil > Wetlands > Peat | place: Sweden: Abisko...
CTCGCCGAAGTCGAGTCCGCCATCGCTGCCACTTTATTTCGCGGCCACCTGCATCACCTCGCCAGCACCTCTTCTACCAACGAAGTCGCCCTGAAAGCCGCTCTCGCCGGCACACGTACCGGAGTCTGGATCGCCGATCGGCAAATCGCCGGACGAGGCCGCGGCGGTCACACCTGGCACTCCCCCGCCGGCGCGGGCCTGTACATGACCGCGCTCATTGCGCCAGCCATCCCCATGCAGTCCGCTCTCGGCCTGTCCCTTCGCGTCGCCCTCGCGGTGCAGTCCGCAATCGCCTCCACCTTCGGCTTCCGCATCCCCGACCAGATCGACATCCGCTGGCCCAACGATCTGATGCTCAACGGAAAGAAGTGCGGCGGGATCCTCATCGACACCGCCTCCAATCCCGCCACCGCAACCCGCACCGCAACCCTTCGCTACGCCATCATCGGCATCGGCATCAACCTGAGCCAAACCGCTTTCCCCGCCGAACTCGACCCCATCGCCACCTCCATCCGCCGCGAGCTGCCCGGTCCCGCCTCATCCCACGCAGAGTCTTTCACGCCAAGCGTAGAGAACAGCACGAAGTGCCGAAGCGTCGAGGACAGCACGAAGTGCCGAAGCGTAGAGAGCAGCACGAAGTGCCGTGAGCCGCTCGCCGCCGCCATCCTTATCGCCCTCGACACCGAAATCCGCGCCCTCACAACTAACAACCTGCAACCTGCAACTGACAACTTGTCCCTCTACTCCTCCTGGATTACCGGCAAGCGCGTCCGCGTCGAAGCCCGCGACGGCGTCCCCGGCTATACTGGCACGACGGCCGGACTCAACCCCAACGGCTTCCTGCTCGTCGCCGGCGACGACGGCCAGATCCACACCGTCCTCTCCGGAGGCCTCCGCGAACCATAGGCAATTACGGACCACTTACCACTAACCACTGTCCTTATGCTTCTAGCCATCGATGTCGGCAACACCAACACGGTCCTCGGTCTCTATCGCCTCGCCACCACGTCCAACGGCGACCACGCCCCGGCCACACTCCTCGCCGACTGGCGCGTCACCACCCACCGCGCCCTCACCGTCGACGAAGTCAGCATCATCTTCCGCGACCTCTTCGCCCTGCGCTCGCTGGACGTGGCCCAGGTCTCCGGCGTCATCGTCTCCTCCGTCGTGCCCCCGCTCGACTCCATCATCCGCCGCGCCGTCGAGGCTTACTTCCGCATCAAGCCACTGTTCGTCGAACCCGGCATCCGCACCGGCCTGCCCATCCTAACCGACAATCCCTCCGAGGTCGGCGCCGACCGCATCGTCAACTGCGTCGCCGCCATCGAGGTGTTCCGCCAGTCTTCAACGGGCAACGCAGAACGGACAACAGTCAACGTCCCAATCATCGTGGTCGACTTCGGCACCGCCACCACCTTCGACGTCGTAAGCCCCAAAGGTGAATTTCTCGGCGGCGCCATCGCCCCCGGCCTCGGCATCTCCGCCGAAGCGCTCTTCTCCCGCGCTGCGCGCCTGCCCCGCATCGACATCCGCAAACCCGCCAAGGTCATCGGCACCGGCACTGTCGATAACCTCCAGATCGGCCTCTATTACGGATACATCGGCCTGGTCGACGGCATCCTTGAACGCATGATCGCCGAGTTGGGTCCGAACACCAGGACCATCGCCACCGGAGGCCTCGCCCGCCTCATCGCCGGCGGCTCAAAGTACATCGCCCAGGTCGACGAGTTCCTCACCCTCACCGGCCTCCGCCTGATCTACGAACGCAACCTCGACCACCACCCCGGCCGCCACCCCAAGCCCCACCACGACTAAGCGCGCACATGGATAACCGCTTCACGCAGTGCGCGTTATTCCTCGCCCTCACCAGCTGTGGAAGTCAGATCACGCCGCTCAGCGCCCCCGCTCCCACTCACCTCTACACCACGCTGCGCTCCGTGGAAGTCCACCCGCAGTACGGCAATCCTGCGGCACAGCTCGCAGCCGCTGTCTCCATGCAAGCCAACGCCGTCCGCGTCGACTACACTCAGGAATACGGCGAGTCCTACTACGACACCTTCTTCGCAGCAGCGGCTCAAAATGGTCTTAGCGTCATCGAAATCACGCCCTACCTGCACACCAACAACACCTTCGCCCAGCAGCTTCCGTATACGCCCGGCGCCTACGCAGCGTACGCCGCCGCCGAAGCCACCCGCCGCTGCAGGTCTGTGCCTACGCTGATCTTCGAGCTGTACAACGAACCCGACGCCGCCAACAGCCAGGCCACGCTCTCCCCCGCAACCTATATCGCTCTGGTCGAAGCCACTGCCCCGGCCATCCGCAGCGCCTGCCCCAGCGCAATCATTATCACCGGCGGCACCTCCGGACTCGACCTCGCATGGGACACATCCGTCGCAGCCATCGCCCCGTTCGTCGACGGCTACGGCCTCCACCCTTACGGCCTCGCCGATACGTCCATGCGCTCGGCCATCACCGCGGTCCAGAATGCTTTCGGAACACCTCGGCCCGTCTACTTCACCGAGTTCGGCCCGGATGTCCCTGCCTTTCAGAACGCCGATACGGCCACACCTCTGTGGAATACCTATGCCGACAACCTCATCGGTTTCAACTTCACCTACGCCGGAGCATTCTGAACCCCACTCCCGCTATCGCACGACCAGCAGCTCCGTCTCGTACGGCTTCAGCGCGACCTTCACCGTCACGCCGCCCTTCGCCACGGTCGACGCCACCTTCGCGACTTCGCCGGTCTGCGGGTCCCATACCTCCGCCGTCTTGCCCGCGGCCTTCAGCGTCACCGCATGTTCGCTCGCCTGCGCGCCTTCGTTGAAGAACAGATAAACGTTGGCGTCCTTCAGCCGCCGCGTCATCACCTTCAGTGCGGTGTCTGGAGCATCCAGCGACACTTCGCGTCCGCCCACCACAGCGTTTAGCGCGGTCTCAATCGCTGCCGGAACCAGCATCGGCTCGGGAGGCGCGGCGGGCGGCTGTCCTGGCGGAGTCGGTGTCGGCGGTAGCTGCGCGGACGTCTCCACAGTCGCCCACGCAAAGTCTTCCAACACCGCCGCGCGCGCATCCATAATCGTCTTGCGCGAGATCAGCGCCGGCGTCCGCCCCAGAAACAGCACCTTGCCACCGCCCTTCGCAAACGCCCGCAGCCGAGCAAGTTCCACCTCCGACAGCACTGCCAGCGACGGCAGGATCACCACGCGATATTTGTTCCCGCTCATCGTCTCGAAGACGCCCGGCCCGGTCTTCAAGTCCGTCGCCAGCGCGTCCAGCCCGATGATGTCGAAGTCGATCTGGCGCTCCGCCAGCAACCGCTCCGTCGACACGAACGCCACATCGCTCGCCGCATCGCCCAGCCACAGCGAACTCGATGGCAGATACAGCGCGATCTCCGCCCCCGGCTGGCCCATCGCCATCACATACGTCAGCCGCCGGATGTAGTCCATCAGCGCCGGCCATCCCGGATCGGCCATTGCCGCTGGAATCCTTGGCCGAGGCGGCGTTATCGCAACCGCCGCAGTTGCATTTGCTGCAGCCGCAGGCCCACTCGAAGCCCCGTACGACATCCCCTCCGTCAAGGTAATCCCACGCACGATCTGCTCGTTCAGCACATAGCGCGCGATGGCCAGGTCAGGCACCGGCCGGTACGCTCCAAAGCTCTCCGTGAACGATCGCGGATGTCCATAGATATGCGCGGCGCTCGAAGCCAGCCGCGGGTAATCCGCGATCGTGTCCGTCCACACCTGGTGCCAGATCGCATCGATCCCCGGAACTTCGACGTACTTCATGTCGCGCATGAAGTCGCCCTCGGACCGGACCAGTTGCATCTCCATCTCTTCGTGGTTCAGGTGGACCTGGTACTCCACGCCATGCGCGGCGCACCACTCGCCCTGCGGCTTGAAGAACCCGTCGCGAAACATCTGCGAGAACACGTCGTAGTAGTCTGCCTTGGCCCGCAGCTCCACATCCGTCAGCTTCACTGGCGCATCGCCGCGTCCGCCCGAAGCCATCAGCATCGCCGCCACATACGGCCGCGCGTCGTACCCCTTCACCTGCTCGAAGCGCTCGAAGAACTTCGGCGTCCACGGCAGCCCGGCAATCGAATAATCCGGCTCATCCCCGCGAAACCCGATGATCGTTTTGCCGAACTCCTCCGGCATCGCTTTGTAGTATCCCTCGTGCGTGAACTGGATCCAGGCCATCGTCGCCGCCGGATCCATGTAGTCCTCCACCGACTGCGTAGTGTCCTTCTGATGCGTCAGGTTGGTCGCGCTGGCCGTGGGCGATGTGCGAAACACATGGTCCACCACTCGGACCGTCCAGTCGCTGCCGGCCGGCGCCGTCCACGCAATCGCGCCGGCGACAATCGGGACTGCCACGCGCTCACCAGCCGCATTCGTCGCCATTGCAGCGACCGTGTCCGGTCCCACCGCCTGCTTCAGTGTCTCGCTGGCCTTCACCGGAAGCGTCTGCGCAATGGTGAGCGCCTGCATGCGCAACTCCGGCTTCTGCGATGTGATCAGTCCGCCGGCAAAGCCGCTCGGATACCCCGCATCGTCGATGATCCACACCCGCAGATCGCGCTTCTTCGCCTCCTCCACCAGCACCTTGAACATCTGGAAGTATTCGGGCGAAAGGTACGCCTCTTTATTTCCGCGGCCCGGCTGCACCGTCACCGCATGGAAGCCCAGCTTGACTGCCGTATCCAGATCGCGCGCCAGCACGTCGCGGTCGACCGCGCCATTCAGCCCATAGTAGGGCTCCGGCCCATACTCCGGTGGCGGCGCCTTCCACACCCTGGCCACCTCAGCCGCTGTTGGCATCTGCATCTTCTGCCACGCGTATGTCGCCGCCGTAGTCTGCGCCACGCACACCGGCGCCAGCATTGCAACCAGTCCAGCCGCCAAAGCTCTTTCGAGCATCAGCCGTTTCGAACCCGCACTAATTCCATCCATAGAAAGCTCCGTGTTGAATCGCAACAGAGCTTATCACGCGCGCCCAGGGATGAGCAGGCGCCTCTACGTCCGCCCCACTTTACGGGCGCGTCCCATACTTACTGGTTGCGACGGCGGTGGACAGGGGCGTGACGACGGGCGTGGCTGCGCCAACCAGCTCGACTACATTGTCGAGGCAGGAAACCCAGACGTCGCCCGAGGGATCGACGGCGACGCCGATCGGGTTGTCGATGAAGGTGCTGGTGCCACTCTGATCCACACCAATAAACCCGTTGGCGCCGGACAGCGCCGCACCCGAGTTGGAGATCTCGGTGATGCTCCCGCTTTGAGGGGTTTTGGTTGGACCGCCGATATTGGCGATCCAGACATTGCCGGCGCCGTCGACCGCAATCAATCCAGAGCCCCCGGCAGATAAGCCCCCGCCGCTATAAGGGGACCCGCTAGAAGGAGTACCTGAGCTGGAGAGCTTGGTGACGCTGCTGGTTGTAGTGCCAATATTTGAGATCCAGGCGTTGCCGGAGCTGTCGAAGGCCACGCCGACCGAATTGCTCACGCCACCGCCGCCGTAAGGGGCACCGGAATGGACGCTGCCGGTGCTGGTGAGCTCGGTGACACTGGTGCCACTGTCGTTTGCGACCCATGCGTCTCCGGAGGTGTCGAGAGCAATGCCGTAGGGTTTACTCAGGCCGCCGAGCGTGTATGGAGTATTGGCATGGGCGGCGCCGGTGCTTAGGAGTTCGGTGATCGTGCTGTTGCCGTTGTTGGCAATCCAGAGGTCGCCGGTGGCGTCGATGGCGATGCCGATCGGCTGATTCATACTCCCCGCCGTGTACGGCGACCCGGCAGATGCCGTACCCGAGCTATTGAGCTCGGTGACACTATTACTGCCGAAGCTCGTTACCCAAACGTTCGCGGGGACATTGTTGTCGATGGCGATTCCATAGGGAGTGCTGATGGTGCCTCCGCCCCCGAAGCCATTCAATCCGGAAAGGGGCTGCCCGGAGGGGGCTAACTCTCCGACGGTACTGTCATTGGTGTTGGCGGTCCAGACATTGCCGGAGCCATCGATGGCGATGCCGACCGGTTCATTGTCTGCGATCCCGCCGCCATTGAAACTGAGCACGATGGTGAAGTCATTCGGCTGTGAGCTAAGCCCGATGAAGGGAGGGTTGGTAGCGGCCAGTCCGTAGAGTGCAGCAACATTCGCGCTGGGATTGTGGGCAATATTGATGGCCGCCGTCGCCGTGTCCGTGGGCTGCGTGCCCGTCGTCCCGCCCGACAGCGCGCTCGTGAACAGCGTATAGCACGGCGTCGGGGTGACTCCGCCGGTAACGGCGCCATTGGAGTTGACGCACGCCGCGAGAATATCCGCCAGCGTGTTGATTTCGCTCTGCGGAACCATACTGGTGGTGGCCGCGCTCGGAGTCGCCGCCAGCGCAACCCCGGTCGACAGCGTCTCGAGGTTCGCCGCGTTGGCGAACGCATTCGCGATTCCCACCTTCGCCTGCGCCGTCCCCGAACTGGAAACATGCGTCGCGTCCGTCGCAAAGCCCGCAAACGAATACGCCGCCGCTACCGTCGAGACTTCGTTCATCGTAACGAAAATCCCCGACGAAAAGACGTTGCCCGTGGAGCCGGTCGTTCCGGGACAAGTTCCCAGCGCGGCCAATAGCCCCGACGCCAGGTTCGTCCCCGACCCCGAAGTCCCACCCAGCGCGTACAGATACACCTGCTGGCCGCCCGTGCAGGTATAGTCGCCGGAAATGCTGAAACTGCCACCCGAACCCGTGGTCACGTAGTAAAACCCGTTGGTCGAGCCACCACTGTTATCCAGCGTTCTGCCGGCCCCTGCCGTCAGCAGCGACAGCGACGCGTTGCCATAGCCGCTGGTATTGGGAAGGAAGACGCCGGCGTTCGCCGCCAGCAGGTACACCTGCGCGCCGGTGATCGGGCTCTGCCCACCATAGACCGCTCCCTGGATTGCGAGTCCAGCTTCCGGCACCGGCCCAGCCGTTGAACTCAGAGAACAACCTGTGAGGGAGATGGATATCGCACAGGCCATCGATAGGCAAAGAAGAGAGGGGACAACCCGCATGAAACCTCCAACGAATCAGGGAGAAAGGTCTTCGTCAAGCTAGGAAAGTGCGCTATCGCACCATCAATTTTTTGCCGTGATTCAGTTACCTTATTTGCTCAATTTCTGTGTTGTCAACTTGCCTCACCGTCCTCCGCCGCGCAACGTCCACCACCTGCATCGCCTGCCCGCGCTGCCGCCTCATTTCCAATACTAGCCTGCTACCGAGTCGCCCCATCAACTCAACAGATAGATAATGGTTCGAGCCTTACTTCCCGGCGTTGTCACGCTCCACCGCGAACCTGTACCTCGAACCTGGCCATGAACTACTTCAACTACTTCACCGAGATCGAGACCCGCTTTCTGCAACGCCGCGGCTCCATCCTGATGCTCTCCACGCTCGACTGGGCGCTCATCGAAACCTGGCGCGAGGCCGGCGTTCCGCTCGAAGCCGTCCTCCGCGGAATCGATGCCGCCTTCGACAAGCACGACGCCCAGCGCGTCCGCCTCGGCAACCGCCGCCAGCGCAAAGTCAACGGCCTCGCCTGGTGCGCACAAGCCATCCTCGAAGCCACGGAGCAAGCCCGTGAAGCCAGCATTGGAGCTGCACCCGCCACCGATTCCCAGACACCCCGCGAATCCGGCTTCGAAGCCTCCCGCATCGCCAGCTACCTCACCCGCAATGCTGCACTGCTCGACTCCGCCGCAGCCAATCTCGCAGCCCCGGCTAATACTACCGTCGCCGAAACCGCCATCCGACTCCGCGAACTGGCCATCACTCTGTCGTCTCCAACTGACAACCCGCAGCCTGCGACTGGCAACCTCGAAGAAACCGACCGCACCCTCACCGTGCTCGAAGAGAAACTCTTCGCCGCACTGCTCACCGCAACGCCCGAGTCGGAACTCACCACCCTGCGCGCCCAGGCCGACCGCGAACTTGCCCCCTACCGCGGCCGGATGCAGGCCGTCCAGATCAAGCAGATCCAGCAGCAATTTCTTCAGAAGCGTCTTCTCGAAGCCCACGCCCTCCCACGCCTCAGCCTCTTCTACATGCCCCATCAGGACGAACTATGAATATGCCGGCCAGCCTCAATCCCATCACCATGTCCGCCCCCGATCGCGCCACTCCGCCGTGCCCGCATTTCGGCCCGTGCGGCGGATGTCAGCTCCAGCACCTCACCTACGCCGCGCAGCTCGCCGAAAAAGCCGCCCGCCTCGGCACGCTGCTCGACGCCACCAAACTCCCGCTGCCCCCGATCCAGCTTCACGCCTCGCCGCCGCTCGCCTACCGCAACCGCATCCGCCTTACCCTTGCCGAAGTCGCGGGACAGCTTCGCGCCGGCTACATCCGCAACCCCGATCCGTCGAACGAATCCGCATCAGCGTTCCTGCCCATCACAGAATGTCCCATCGCCGCGCCCATCCTGTGGCGCGCCGCCGAGGCCCTCGTCGCAGAGTTGAACCAGCGCGCCTTCGTCTGGCTCGAACGCGCCCCCTTCACCCTCGATCAGCTCGAACTCTTCGCCACTCCGGACGACGTGCCGGACGAAACGCAGCTCCAGATCAGCCTCTTCGTCCGCACCTCCGCAAAGTCCCTTCCCGGCAAATTCACCGCCGAACTCGCCGCCCTCTGCGAATCCGTGCGCACGCAGATCCCAGCGCTCGCCGGAGCCGGCCTCTATCTCCTGCCCACCCGCTCCGGCCGCAGCCGCCGCGTCGAGCAGCCGCGCCCCGGCGCAACCTGGGGCACTCCCGGCCTCAACTACACCATTCCGCTTCTTCAACCTGCAACTGACAACCAACAAGCTACAACTTCCTACTGGGTTCCCCGCGGAGCCTTCTTCCAGGTCAACCGCTTCCTCCTCCCCGAACTCATCAGCCTTGTCGCGGCCAACTATACTGGGCAGTTGGCCTGGGACCTCTACGCCGGCGTCGGCCTCTTCACCCGCGCGCTCGCCCCGCACTTCGCCCACATCGCCGCCGTCGAGATCGCCGAGCCCGCCTTCACCGCCCTCGGCTCCGCCCGGCTCCCCAACCGGCACGCCGTCAAATCCACCACGCTCGACTTCCTCAGCTCCGCCGTCCTGCTGCGTGACCGCCCCGACCTCATCGTCCTCGACCCGCCTCGCACCGGCGCCGGCCGCGAGGTCTGCGAACTGCTCGTCCGCGCCGCCGCACCCACCCTGGTCTACGTCTCCTGCTCCCCCGCAACCCTTGCCGCCGACTTAATCACCCTTGCCGCATCCGGCTACACCGTCGCGGACCTCCACCTGCTCGACCTCTTCCCCCAAACCACCCACATCGAAACCGTCGCAGTGCTGACTCGCTAATTTTCCGAAGGCTTTTCAACATGCTCCACCACCAGGATCGGAATCGGCCCGTGCGTCGGAACCAGCTTCAATCCGAGCTGGTCCAGAATCGCGCCTGAGAGTGTCGGCCAGGGATTGGTCTCATCCTCCTTTCGCTCGGCGGCGTACACCTGGTAGGTCTTCAGGTCGAAGTCGTACTTGCCCGTCAATCCGGTCTTATCCGTCACCGGGTGGCGAAACTGCTCAGCCAGCATCTTGCTAATCTCCGCCATCGATGCGCCATGCGCGATGTGCTCGATTCCGCCGCCGTTGAAGCCCTTCGCGTACAACGAAGGCACTCCGTGATCGCCAAATGCCGCCACTTCTTCCGCTGTGGGCGGCTTGCCAGTACTTTTCATCCGCCCAGCCTTCACCACAACTAGCTCATACGTCTTCGCGTCACGCGTCTCCCAGTGCGCCTTCAGATTGAAGCGCTCCGCCAGCAGCGCCTGCATCATGTGTTGTTGTTCCAGCTCAATCTCATCCTTACTCAGCTTTGCCAGCCGTTCCTCGGTCTCCCCATCTCCCTTCGCTTCGATGTTGAAACGCGCCTGCGTCAAATCGTCCGGCAGGTTCTTCGGCCAGTCCATCCTCAGCACATTGATCCCGTACGCCCATTCCACCAGGTCCATGATGTTGAAGTTCTGCACTCGCGCATGAGTCCCGGTAAAGCTGCGGCTGATCGTGATTCCCGTCGCCAGGTTCGCCTTCGACTCCCGCACCGAGGCCACGTCAAACGTCATCTCAGGCACGTACTTCGTCTCCGAAGCCGGAGCGGTCACCACCGCTGCGGGCTCCTCCTGCGCCACCGACCCAGCCGCCAACAACGAGGCAATCGCGAACGCCACACCGCACCGCATTGCCACGCCTCTCCTCATCCCCGCCCCCTCCTTCGTGCCTTCCAACCTACCCTCGTCGGGGCATAGCGGCGCCCCGCCTACCGGACGGCCCAATAATATCCTGTCCACCGACTGCCCTGGCGTGAAAGAGTTGATAGAGAAAGACGGGTGGCCTGTTGCGGCAAACCTCTGGTGCTCCCAGACCCGAATCCGAGTCAGCATACGAGCGCCGCCTCTGGCCCCGCGCGCCACGCGTCGAGCCTCTCCGCTTTCGCCAAGCCCCGCTGCTCGCCGCCGCGCTCGCCTTTGCCATCGGCGAATCCCTGACCCAACTCCCGCCCGCAACCACGCGCCTCACTTTCCTGCTCCTCTTCAGCGCCGTCGCCTTCGCCGCGCTGACCCGGCTCGCCCTCCGCCGCAGCCTCCGCCTCGCCGTGCCCGCAGTCCTCGCTCTCTGGATCGCCGCCGGCCTATGGTCCGCGCAGATCCAGCCCGCGCCCGCACCGCAGACTGCGCTGCTCGCTTACGCCGACGGCCTAAGCCGCACCGTCCAGGCCCGCGTCGTTCGCATCCGCACGCTGCCCCCACACACCAACGCCCCGGACAACTCCGCATCCGATTTCGATTGGGACCAGTGGGAAGATTCCGGTGGCACCCCTGCCATCTCTCTCGACCTCGCCGTCACCGCCATTGAAGACGTCACGCCCGACACCTCCCGCATGGTCCCCATCGGAATCGGAAGTGCGGGCGGAATCGGCGGCGTCCGTGCAACACTCTTCGCGGACCGCAACCCACAACTCCAAGCCCAGCCGCAGCCTGAACTCCACTGCGGCGATCTCGTCGAAGTCCCCCTCCGTCTCCGCACTCCCGAGCGTTACCGCGATCCCGGCGCATGGCAGTACGCCGACTACCTGCTCGACCAGAACATCGCCGCCACCGCCAACGTCTCCGCCGCAAAACTCCACACCATCGCCCAGGCCTCACCCAACGCGAACCTCTCCGCCAGCGCCCGCTGCCGCATCTTCGCCGCGCAGACCTGGGCCGCCGGCCGTCTGCTCGGCTATGCCCGCTCCACGCCCAACCGCCGCCTGCCATCCATCCTCCGCCTTACCCCCGACGACGCCGGAATGCTCAACGCCATGCTCTTCGGCGACCGCTCGCGCCTGACCCACACCCTCCGCCTCGGCTTCGAGCGCACCGGCTCTTTCCACCTCTTCGTCGTCTCCGGAATGCACGTTGCGCTGCTCGCTGGCCTACTGTTCTACTTCGCCCGCCGCTTCCGTTTGAGCAACTGGCTCGCGACTGCCATCACTCTCGCGCTGGTCTCCGCCTACGCGCTGCTGACGGGCTTCGGCGTGCCCGTCCAGCGCGCTCTATTAATGACCACCGTATTTCTCATCGCACGCCTGCTCACTCGCCAGCGCAACTCCCTCAACGCGCTCGGAGCCGCCGCGCTGGCCGTGCTGGTCCTCTCGCCGCGCGCGCTGTTCGAAGCCAGCTTCCAGATGACCTTTCTTGCCATCGTCGCCATCGCGGGCATCGCCATGCCGCTGGCCGAGCGCAGCTTCCTCCCTTACGCCCACGCCGCGCGCAATCTCCGCGACCATTGGCGCGACACCACACTGCCGCCGCGCCTCGCCCACTTCCGCATGATGCTCCGCCTCTGGTCCGAAGCCTGCGCCAACAGCATCACCCCCCGCATCCGCAACCTCCCCGCGACCCTTATCCGCGTCACCCTCTACGCCGCCGAACTCGCCCTCATTGGCGTCATCGCCGAAACCGTCATGGTCCTCCCCATGGCGCTGACCTTCCATCGCGCCACCGTCTTCGCGCTGCCCGCGAACATGCTCAGCATCCCGTTGGTCGGAATCCTCGCGTCCCTGGGCCTCGCGACTTTCATCGCCGCACTTATCAGTCCGTATCTCGCTGCGCTGCCCGCCTCCGCACTCGCCCTCTTGCTGCACTTCATCACTGTCGTAATCCAGCGCATCAGCCACGCGCAGGCCGCCGACCTCCGCGTTCCCGGCCCGACAATCGCTCGCGCCCTCGCCGCTCTAGCCTGCATCGCGTTCTGCTGCTGGGCCGTCCGCCGCTCGCGTGCATTTGCGTGGACCGCCATCGCCGCGCTCCCACTCGCTGCCGCATTCGCGCTCTGGCCTTCGCCGCCCGCCGTCCATCCCAACACGCTTGAAGTCAGCGCCATCGACGTCGGCCAGGGTGATTCTATCCTCGTCGTCGGCCCCACCGGCCGTACTATGCTCATCGACGCGGGAGGCCCCACCGGCGCCGCCGCCAACGCCGAAAACGCTCGCGGCCTCGCCTCGGATTCCGCATTCGATATCGGCGAGCAGGTCGTCTCGCCCTACCTCTGGTCGCGCCAGTTCCGCCGCCTCGATGTCGTCGCCCTCACCCACGCCCACTCCGACCACATGGGCGGCATGCCGGCCATCCTGCGCAACTTCCGCCCGCGCGAGCTATGGGTCGCCGTCGATCCCAACTCCGAACCCTACCGCGCCCTGCTCGCCGAAGCCGCCACTCTCGGCATCCGCGTCCGCCATCTCCGCGCCGGTGATACGCTCGCGTTCGACTCCATCGCCATCAACGTCCTCGCACCCACGCCCGCCTACGCTAATCCTGGCCCACCCATCAACAACGACTCGCTGGTGATGCGCATGGTCTTCGGCCAGGCATCGGCGCTATTAGAAGGCGACGCCGAAGCCCCCAGCGAGCACCAAATGATCAACGCCGCGCTCAGCGGGAACACTGCCGCCGCGCTCGGCCCCGACACGCTGCTCAAAGTCGGGCACCACGGCAGCCGGACGTCCACCACGCCCGAGTTCCTCGCCCTCGTCGCGCCACAGGACGCCGTCATATCCGTCGGCGCGCAAAACACCTTCGGCCACCCACGCCCCGAGATTATCCAGAGCCTCTTCGACGCCCACGCCCGCCTCTACCGCACCGACCGCTTCGGCCTTACCACCTTCCTGCTCACCCCCAGCGGCCACATCGCCGCGTCCAATCCTTAGCCATTTCAAGAACTCCTAAGGATGGTCTAGACGGGTCCACTGCGCGGTCACTTCGTGACTTGTATTGAGCTTCGCGCGGTCGTGCCTACGGTCGGACGCAGAATTATGTGCCGACCAACGGGAGGACTGCGCGAAGCTGCAATAAGGCGGGTGAACGCCCACCGCCCGCGCAGGGCGTCCGCCCGGCAGGACAGAATCTTCACACATCAACCCGCGTCTAATCCATAATGTCGAGAAGCTGATCCTTGACAGCCTTACTCTCGGAGGCCTTCCTTGGAAGAAATCACCCCAACCACCGAACCCGTCCCCGCCATGTCCCCCGACGAACGCGCCGAAGAGCAGAAACTCATCCGCCGACTCCAGTTCATGATGAACCTCGTCCTGCAGACCATCGCCCAGGACGGCTCGCTCACCATCGACGAAGCTTCGCAGATGATCGCCGATGCGCGCAAAGCCGCGCTCGCCATGTTCCCGGGCAAGGAACTCGCCTACGACCTGATCTGGCGCCCCCGCTTCCAGCGCCTGATGCGCGAACGCTTCCGCATCATGTAGCTCTGCCGCGCTTCACCACGTGTGCATCATGTGGCGCACCAGCCACCCCAGCATCCCCACCAGCACCGCTCCGCCGAACCACCGCACCCAGCCGTGGTCTTCCAGCGCTGCATCGTCCGTCATCATCACCCACGCAAAATACCCTATGCAGCTCATCAGCCCCGCCACTCTTATGGTGTGTGTCTCGCGCGGGTTGTTCGCGAACGTGAACGCCAGAATACCGCCGTACGACAGAAGCGCCTGCTGCCAGGTCGTTTTCTTCCTGTGCACGCGCTGAACCTGCGCGTTGTCGGGTGGCAGGAGCTTCACTCCCCTTGCCTTGATCTCTGCGATGCACCCGCGGTAGTCATCCAGGAATCGCGGAATCACGATCGTCTGCTTCCCTTCACGCGGAATCAAGGTGACCCCGGCGCTGATAGGGGTCACCACGAAGCCCTCCATCTCCGCCCACCTCAGCATCCGGCTCCGCTCGCCGATTTGCCGCGTCACACCAAGGTCATCGATCGTCACCGTCCCCCGAGACTTGCTGGACAACAACAGCGATCCCAGCACGCACACCGCCATCAGTGCAGCCAGTCCCCCGCCGATCCACTCCATCGCCATCAACATCAGCTGGCTACCCGCATCTATGGACCGCAGGCCCGGGAGACGACCATGCATAGCGGCCCACCCCGTCAACCCCACCGCGCCTGCCGCCAGCCCGAAGTACCCGAAGTACTGCCCGGTGCTGCGAAACCCAGCGTAGCTGTCACTCTCTGCAACGTAGGTAGCCATCGCAGCAATACTAACAACCCCACCGCATCCACTCAGAACTATTTGTGCACGACTTCCTTAGCCGATTCCACGCTAGAGGTATCCGGCAAGCTTCAAGGTTGACGCTGCTGTTTCGGGTCGTCGAGATCGGAGTGGAATGGCAGAAAGAGAGAAAACACGGTTCCGCTTCTGTCGCTTTGCAGGCTGCTGCGCACGCGGATGGAGCCATGGTGTCTTTCGACGATGTCTTTGCTGATCCAGAGACCGAGACCGGTACCGATAGCGCCTTTGGTGGTGAAGAAGGGTTCGAAGATTCTCTTCTGCGTATCGGGCGAGATGCCAGAGCCGGTATCGGCGAAGGTGAGGGTCACTCCCCTTTCGCCGGTGGTCCAGTTGGTTGAGACGCGACTGCGGATCAGAAGGCGGCCACCGTGGGGCATGGCATCGAGCGCGTTGCCGACAAGGTTGTTGAGCACCTGACGAATTTCGCCTTCGAAGCAGACCAGCGGCATTTTCACCGAGTCCCTGATCTTGACCTGGATATTGGAGTTGAGAAGACGGCCCTGATAGAGAGTGAGTACACCGTCGAGGAGGGAGCTGCATTGAATGGCCTGGGGGCGCGTCGACTGGCGGTAGAAGCGCAGAGTTTGACTGGCAATCAGGGATATGCGGCGCAGCTCGCGGTCTGCACTTTCGAGATAGTCCTTAATCTCAGGGATGTTCTGCGAGCCGCGCGCAATGTATAGGAGATTGGTGACGGACTCGAGCGGGTTGTTTATTTCGTGGGCAATGGAGCTGGCAAGACGGCCGACGGCGGCGATCTTTTCGTTTTGAATCAGGGCTTGTTCCGCGCGCTTCTGCGCAGTGATTTCGAGAGAGGCAGCCGTGATCGCCTGCACGGTTCCGTCTTCTGCGTAGACGGGAAAGTAATTGACGGTCCAGTAACGCTGGAGATCGGGCTGAGCCGGTAGCGCGCCTTCGAGAAGGGCATTTTCTATGGGCTGACCATTCGCGACCTGCTGGAACATTTCGTTTAGGCCATCGATGGGAGCGATCTCGGTCAGGGTTTTGCCCAGGATTTCGCTGGCCGGCAGACCTACAATTTTCGCCTGCGTATCGTTGAGCCGGAGATAGCGGAAGTCGACGGGGTCGAAGAGAGCGAGGCCGATGGGAGCGGTCTTGTAAATGGTTTCAAGTTCCGAAGTTCGGCGCTGGAGAAGCGCTTCGCGTGCCTCTGTTTCCTTGCGCGATAGGACCTGCTCGGTGACCTCGATGGCGAAGACGAGAATGCCATCGATTTCTCCGACGGCATTGCGCGCGGGCTGATAGACGAAGTTAAACCAGGCGTCGTCAAGTTTGCCGGTAGCTAAGTTTTCGAGCTGCGCCGGCATCTCGTTGCCGACGTAGGGTGTGCCGGTTTGGTAGACGTGGTCGAGCAGTTCGAAGAATCCCTGGCCCTTCAGTTCGGGCAGAACTTCGCGCAGGGCTCTTCCGATGAGTTCCGACTCCGAGCCTTTGCGGAGCAGCCGCACGTATCCCTCGTTGACGAGAGTGATGACGTGGTCAGGACCGTCCATGGTGAGGATGGCCGCCGGAGCCTTCATGAAGAGATCGCGCAGGCGTTCGCGTTCGCTGCGGGCAAGAGCTTGCAATTCGGCCATCGTGCGATAGAGCGATACGTTGACCAGGGCGGCGGAGACGCGACCGCTCAACTCCATTGCGACCGCGGAATCTTCTTCGGTAAAGGCTTCAGGGTGAATGGTCCGGCAGAAGGAGAGCGTCCCCAAAACCTCTTCTCCATTGAGGATGGGGACGGTGAGCAAGCTATGAAATCTAAGCTGGCGCATGCGATCCAGATGCGACTCGCTGAGGGCAACCGAGCAGAGCCATGGGTCCGTGACCTGCTCGATGAGGGTGGGCACTCCGCTGGCGATGGTGCGATTGACTGGGTGATTCGGGTTAGGAATGAGCGGCGCCTGGCGGGCTTGTTCGAGGATGATTTGCTGGGCGGGATCGCGATGGATATGCACCGTGCGCTTCATGGTTCCATCAGGCTGAATCAGATCGAAGTAGCAGAAGTCGCAAAAGCTGCGAATCGCAATCCGGGCGATGTTCTCCAGGGTGGTTTGGAAGTCCAGCGACTGGGCGAGGGCGAGGCCCGAGTCGGAAAGAAGTTCGAGGTTTCGCTCGGCGCGGCGGCGAGCGGTAATGTCGCGAAAGAAGACAGCGACGCCGTCGGGCAGAGGACGGACGACGATCTGGAACCATGCGTTGAGCGGAGCGGGATAGTAGATCTCGAACTCGCCGGGGACGCCTTCGTTCATGGCGCGATAGTAGTGCTCTTGGTAGGG
>Ga0302202_10003594_pt1 | contig 16900 bp, 13 predicted proteins | sample II_Bog_N3_3_FD_194579 | JGI IMG/M metagenome (GOLD analysis project Ga0302202, IMG submission 194579) | Peat permafrost microbial communities from Stordalen Mire near Abisko, Sweden - II_Bog_N3_3 | ecosystem: Environmental > Terrestrial > Soil > Wetlands > Peat | place: Sweden: Abisko...
GGTGGACACGGCCCGACGGGCCCGGTCGGCGTCCCGGGCGTCCCTGCGCACCCTGTGCCCCGATGACCCCGCCCACTTCGGGACCACGTCGGCCGTGACCACCGACGTGGTGCTCGGCCCCCACGGCGCCACCGCAGCGGCCCACGGGATCCCCGTCGGCCTCCGACGTCGCTCCGTGCGCCGCTACGGGGTGGGCCGCGTCGACGGCGTCCCCACCCTCGTGGCCGACGACGGCGGTGGCGGGCGCCCGCATCCGGTGGGCACGCCCCGGTCGGGTGGGCGCACCGTGCTGGTGGTCGATCCGATGGCCGAGGCGGGCGACGCCGTCGGCTTCGCGCCGGGTACCGCCGTGACACTCGCCGCCCGACTCGGCTGTCGGACGGGCGCGGCGGTCGTCCCCACCGACGAACAGCTGGTCATGACGGTCGACGGCGCCGACATCGACGTCGTCGTCCTGGTGCTCGACGGGGCCTGGGTCGGCCGGTCGGCGACGTGGACGGACGGGGCCTGGGGCCTGCCCGCACGCCTGACGGCCGCCTACGTCGACAAGGGCATCCCGGTACTGGCCGTAGGGGCCGGCGCCGGGGCCGGGGCGCTGGCCGCCTGCGTGGCCACCGGTGCGCTGGCCGTGTTCAGCCTCGACCGCCTCGGTGACGCCCTCCGGTCGCTCGACGGGCTCGCGGCCGAGGAGGCCCGGCAGCTGGCCGAGTTCGGCTTCCCGGGGCGCTTCCGGTCGCTGCTCGGACTGACCGCCGGTGAACGACGGGTGCTCTTCTACCTGACCGAGGGCTGGGCGGCCCAGGACATCGCCGACGCCCTGGTCGTGTCCCTCACCACCGTGCGCTCACACATCCGCTCGGTGCTGCGCAAACTCGAGGTCCGGTCGCAGTTGGCGGCCGTGGCCATCGCCAACAGCCGCGACCTCGAGCACCACCAGCTGAGCGCCCACCTCTAGCGCCACCCCCACCCGGGTCCAGTCGGCGGGGTCAGCCGGTGGCGTCGGCCGGCCCGGCGATGCCACCGGCGGCCAGTCGGCCGAGGAGCTCGTACTCGGGCTCGAGCATCGACCGCAGGCGCCCGACCTGCGCATCGGTCAGGATCGACCGGCCCCCCGTCACACGTGCCCGGTGGACCGTCAGGGGCAGGTCGAGCCGGGTCCCGAGCTCGGCGAGCCCGGTCGCGTACGACTCGGTGAAGAACACGCTCGAGCACGAGCTGATCCGGTCGACGGCCTCGGACACGTCCATGGTCGTCGAAAACGTGTGGAGCTGGCTCAGCAGGTGCCGGTCGGGGACCCGGTCGAGGAAGGCGTCGAACCCGTCCGCGGCCAGTCCGCGCTCCCGTTCGGCCACCCGGCCCGGCGAGTCCAGGGTGTCGCCGGCCACCAGGTAGTCGAAGTAGGAGTGCACCCGGGCCACCGGGTCCCGGAGCACGGTGACCGTGAAGGTCCGGGGCGGCAGCGGCTGCTCGACGACGGGCCGATGGGCCCGGCCGAACAGGTATGCGCCCTCGGACAGGAGCATGCGGTGCACCGAGGCGAACGCGTAGGGCCCGCTGATGGTCCGCGGCAGGCGTGCCGCGTTGATCCGGCGCCAGACGTCCATCGGGTCCTCGCCACCCAGCGCCAGGAAGCTGAGGAACAGGCTGGTGCCCGCCGTCTTGCGGATGTGGTGGCAGTACACCCGGCGCGACCCGTCGGGGAGCCGGTAGGCGGCGGCCAGTCGACGGTAGGTCGGGTCGAGGCGGATGGTGGCGACGTCGCCGAGCCCGTGGACACCGCGCCGGACGCCGGCCACGGCCCGGGAGACCGCTCCGGCCGGATGTGCCCGGGGGGTCGGGTCCGCTGCGCCGTCACCGTGGGCCACCCGGACAACCTACCGCCGTGCGGCCCGCCATCGCCGACGGGTTCGGGGACGCTCCGTCCCGGCACGGACACGTTGCGTGGTCCTTTCCTTCGTACGGCCGGGGTCCGCTGGTACGTTTCCCGCAGCGACGGGAACTTCCCGTACGGCGGCCCGCCGGCCCGCCGGCCCGCAGGGCCTGATCACTCGTCTGGCGGCAGGGGGAACGGCATGAACGCACGACGCATCGGAGTCCGCGGCGCGGTGGCCGCCGTCGCCTCACTGCTGCTGGCACTGACCACCGTCGGCACGGCGGCCGCGGCCACCGGCGACTGGACGACCTACGGCAACGGCAACGCCCGGACCGGGTACGACGCCGCCGAGACGGCGATCACCCCCGCCACCGCCCCGAACCTCCAGCTGGCGTGGACGGCCTCGGCCTCGGCCGGTCCGGCCGACTGGGTGACGTCCCAGCCCGTGGTGGCGAACGGCCTCGTCTACTGGGGCTCGTGGGACGGCTACGAGCGGGCCAGCACCACCTCGGGTGCCCTGGTCTGGCAGACCTACATCGGCCGCCAGACGCCCCCCGCGTCGTGCAATGCGTCCTACTGGGATGTAGGCGTCCCGGCGACGGCCACCGTCGTCGGATCCGTGGTCTACGTGGCCGCCGGGAACGGGGTGGTCGACGCCCTCGACGCCGCTACGGGAGCCGTCGAGTGGACGACCCAGGTGGGCGGCCCCGACGACTACATCTACAGCGCCACCGCGGTGTTCGCCGGCAACCTCTACGTGGGGGTGGCCTCGTCGCCGCCGGACTGCCCGCTGGCCACCGGCAAGGTGTTCGATCTCAACACCGCATCGGGGGCCATCGTCCACACGCTGACGGTGTCCAGCAAGAACTGCACGGGCGCCACCGTGTGGGGCGCCATCGCCATCGACGAGGCGTCGGGACGCCTCTTCTTCGCCACCGGCAACTCGGGCACGGCCACCGGGATCCCGACCGACTGCACCTACCCCGACCCGTTCGCCCAGGCGGTCCTCTCCACCCGCGCCACGCTCGGACTGGTCGGCCACTGGCAGGTCCCGACGGCACAGGCCCCGGGCGACAGCGACTTCGGCTCGACGCCGACCCTCTTCACCGCCAGCGGCAAACACGGCAAGCTGGTGCCGCTGGTCGGTGCGGCCAACAAGAACGGCGTGTTCTACGCCTTCCATCGCAACGGTGTCACTGCCGGCCCGATCTGGCAGTTCCAGGTCGCCGTCGGTGGCGACTGCGCGGGGTGCGGCGCGGGCAGCATCGTGCCGGCGGCCTTCGACGGGAACTCCCTCTACGTCGGTGGGGGCGGCACGACCGTGGCCGGTGCCTCGTGTGCCGGCAGCGTCGCCTCGCTCGACCCGGGCACCGGGCTCCCCCGGTGGCAGGACTGCTTCACCGACGGAACGGTGCTCGGCGCGCTGGCCGCCGCGCCCGGCATCGTCATCGCCGCCGAGGGCAACCACCTCGTCGTGCTGTCGAGCGCCACCGGCGCTGTGCTCTTCTCCTACAAGACGGCACGCAACATCTGGGGGTCGCCGTCGATCGCCGACGGCACCATCTACGTGGGTGACCAGAGCGGCACCCTCTACGCGTTCTCGCTGCCCGCCGGCCCCTGAGCCCCCGGGGAGCCACCACCGCCGACCCGTGGCGGGCCGGCCCCGTTGAGTCGGGTCCGGCCCCTGTGGGATAATTGCACCGTGGTCGGCACGGGTTGGGGGTCAGGGGTTCGGCCCCCAGTCGGCGGTGGACCGGTCCCCGGCGGACCGGCGGCACCATGACGCCCGAAGGTCCCGGCGCCCTGTCGGCACCGGTGAAGCTGGTGATCTGGGACCTCGACGACACCTTCTGGCGGGGCACCCTGAGCGAGGGTCCGGTCGAGGTGGACCCGGTTCTGGCCGATCTGGTGCGGACGCTCAACCGCCGGGGCATCGTGAACGCCATCTGCTCGAAGAACGACGAGGAGCCGGTCCGGGCCGAGCTCGAGGCCGCCGGGATGTGGGACGAGTTCGTCTTCACCCGGGTCGACTGGACCCCGAAGGGTCCCCGGGTGGCCCGGATCATCGAGGACGCCCAGCTCCGTCCGGAGAACGTCCTGTTCGTCGACGACCGCCCCTCCAATCTCGGCGAGGCCGAGCACTACGCGCCCGGGCTGCAGACGGCGGGCCCCGGGATCCTCGACTCGCTCCTCGACCTCCCCCAGGCGGCCGGCAAGGACGACCGGTCGCTGTCCCGTCTGCACCAGTACCAGGTGCTCGAGCGCAAGCTGGTCGACCGCCGGGCCACCGACGGCTCCCACGAGGAGTTCCTCCGCTCCTGCGACATCCGGGTGGCCATCCACGAGGACACGGCATCCGAGCTCGACCGCCTGCACGAGCTGTCGCTCCGGACCAACCAACTCAATTTCACCAAGCGCCGTCCCACCCGTGAGGAGTTCGGTGCCCAGCTGGCCGACCCCGACGTGGTCTCGGGCTACGTGACGGCATCGGACCGCTACGGCGACTACGGCATCTGCGGGTTCTACGCGCTCCACCGGCCCACGGGCACGCTCACCGACTTCCTGTTCTCGTGCCGGGTGATGAGCATGGGGATCGAGCAGTGGCTCTACGACCGGCTCGGCCGTCCCGACCTCGATGTCGTCGGCGATGTCGGCGCCTCCCTGTCCGGGTCGGTGGACTGGATCACCCTGGACGACGGGGCGGCCCCGGACGGCGACGGTCGGCGGGCCGTTGCGCGGCCGGCACGCGCCGGGCGCATCCTCATCGTCGGCGGATGCGACCTCAGCACCACGGCCGACTTCCTCGGCGGACAGATCGCCACCGAGTTCGCCCACCCGGGCGACACCGGTGCCTTCATCCACGCCGGCCACACCGAGACGTTCCGACAGGCACGGAGCGGGCTCACCCCCGACCAGGAGGAGCTGGTCGACCGGCTCCCGATCGTCGACCGGGCCACCTACCGGTCGGCGGCCGTGGTCGACCCCGAGTACGACATCCTGGTCCTGAGCGTGCTCACCGACTACACCCAGGGCCTCTACCGGCACCGCCACACGGGACTGGTGGTGCCGTGGAACCAGTTCACCGTCGATGTGACCGACCCCGCCCGGCGGGCCCGCCTGGTGCAGCGCCACACACGGGAGTCCATGGACGAGGCATGGTTCGACTGGTTCGCCGAGGAGTTCGAGCCGCTGGGCGGCCTGGGCCCCGAGCGGTTCCAGGAGAACATCGCCTGGCTGGCGGGGGTCATCCCCCCCGACGCCGAGCTCATCCTGGTCAACGGGGCCGAGTTCCCGCTCGACAACCCCAAGGAGCCGGACCGGCACCTGCACCACAAGGTGATGAACGCCGCGCTCGACGAGGTGGTGGCCGGCCTCCCCAACGCCCGGGTCTGCGACGTCCGCACCTTCATCACCCTCGAGGACGACTTCACCGACCACCTCCGCCACTACCGCCGGCGCTGCTACCTCACCATGGCCGAGGAGATCCGCTCGGCGGGAGCCGCCAATCTGGAGGTGCGACCCGAGCACTGGACGACCGCCGCCTACTCCCGGGCCTACCGGTTCGCCGGCCGCCGGAAGCTCGAGGTCCAGCGCCTGACCGGGCGGGTCCGCGGCGGGCGTCCCTGACCGCAGCCGGCCCACCGCCGGTCAGCACGACGTGTGGACGAGGAACGCCTTGGTCAGTGCGGCCCACTCGTAGGCCACGTTGAACAGCAGCACCGTCCCGTGGGCGCTGACCGGCACGACCAGGAGCCGCAGGTCGCTGCAGCGGCGGAAGAGCAGCCGGGCCCGGGTGGCCTGGCTCCGCTCGGGCACCATGATCATCGACGTCCAGTGATGGCGGGCCGCCTCCCGGGTGGCGAACTCGACCTCGCCCCGGGTGTTCAGCGGGTTCGCCCGGAAGCACACCACCTCGATCCCCGGCTTCGCCTTCGGGCACGGTGCCGGTGGGTAGCCGCCCAGTGACACCAGCACGACCGGCGCGTAGCCGGCGTCGGCCAGCGACACCGCCTCCTTGGCCCGCAGCTGCCCCGGGTCGCCACCCAGGGCCACGATGGCGTCGACGTGGGCCGGGGCGTCCGTCGGGGGCCACAGGAACAGCCGGGCGGTGACCACGGCGAACGCCGACCCGGCGACCAGGGCCAGGACCACGGCCCAGGCGGCCAGGAACCGGAGGGTGTCGGCCCGGGTGGCGTCGCTCACCGGGCGAGGTGGCCGGCGCGCACGAGCTCGCGCCGGAGCGCCTCGAGGCGTCCGGTGCCGGTCTCACGGTCGGGCTCGAGGTAATTGCCCTCCGCCCACTCGTTCCACGACTTGACCACCAGCACCCGCTCCGGCTCGGGCAGGGCGGCCGCCAGCTCGAGGCCGCGGCGCACGTGCGCCCCGAAGCGCTCGGGGGTGGCGCCCGTCGCCACCACGCCCAGCCGCCCCGACCGCGGGGTGTTGTCCCAGTTCGGGTACACGGCGGGCAGGATCGGTCCGGTGAACTCGGCCGGCGGGTCGGCGAGCACCTCGGCGTAGGGGTAGCGCTTGGGGCCACGCAGGAGGCCCCGGTCGATCAGGCGGTCCCGCACCTTGGCCTCGGTCGGCCGGGCGAACGGATACCGGAAGAGCACGCCTGCGTCGAAGCCGTCGGCCACCTGGTCGCGGTAGGGGGACTCGCCCAGGCAGGCCACCAGGTGGAGCCCGCCCAGGCCGGCACCGACGGCCATGGACTGCCAGGTCTCGACGAACCGGGCCGGTTCGGGGAGGCCCCCGGGCTGGTACACGAAGAACAGGGGCCGGCCGCCGATGCGCACGTAGCGCGGGTCCCGGAACGCCGGCAGGAGCGAGGCGAAGTGGGCCCGGTCGTCGTCGGGTCCTGGATAGGTCTGCTCGACCAGGATGCGGTCCGGCGCCCCGTGCCAGATCCCCGACCACGACTGGTTGGCCCAGGCCGCGCAGAACGGGAAGTCGGGACGGCCCGACGCCAGCACCTCGTCGAGCGGGCGCTGGAGGAGCCGGTGGCCGGCGAACCAGTAGTGCCAGTAGCAGAAGCCGGTGACCCCGAAGCGCCGGGCCAGGTCGGCCTGGGCCTCCCGGGTCTCGGGGACGCGCAGGTCGGTGAAGCCCAGGTCGGCCGGGAGATGGGGCTGGACGTGGCCGGCGAACAGGGTCCGGGCCTTGGTGACGTTGGTCCACTCGGTGAACCCCGGGCCCCACCACTCGTCGTTCTCGGGAATCGGATGGTACTGGGGCAGGTAGAGCGCGAGTACCTCCATGGGCCGACATGCTACCGAGCGGGTGTCGGGCCACCCGGAGCACCTCCGTTCCGGAGGGCGCCCCCCCGGCGGGCCGCCCGGTGGGAGGCGGATCCGGCACTTCCACCGGTACACTTGCCTGAGGAGCACCCATGGACCGTTCACGCAGACTGACCGTCAGCCTCGCCCTCAACGCCGGGCTGGTCGTCGCCCTGGCCGTCGCCGGGGTCCGGGCCCACTCCTCCGCCCTCCTGGCCGACGCCGGCCACAACGCCGTCGATGTCGGCGCGCTGGCGCTCTCGTTGGTCGCCGTCCGACTCGTCCTGGCCCCCCCGAGCGCGGCCCGCTCCTTCGGGAACCACCGGGCCACGATCCTGGCCGCTCTGGCCAACGCCGTCCTGATCGCCGGCGTGACCGTGCTCATCGTCGTCGACAGCATCCACCGGCTGGCCCACCCCGAGCCCGTCCGCGCCGGGGTGGTCGTGGTGGTGGCCTCGATCGCCCTCCTGGTCAACGGCGCCGCCGCCCTGGTGCTCCGCGACCGGTCGAACGACCTCAACATGCACGGCGCCCTGCTGCACATGGCCGGGGACGCCCTGGCGTCGCTGGCCGTGGTGGCCGGAGCCGTGATCCTCCTGGTGGTACCCGCCGCCACCTGGATCGATCCCGTGTCGGCACTGGTGGTGGCGGCCATCATCGCATTCCAGGCCGTGGGGATCCTGCGGGCCACCGTGGCCGTCCTGCTCGAGTCCACGCCCTCCGACGTCGACCTCGAGCACCTGACCGCCACCATGGGCCGGGTCCCCGGGGTGGCCGAGGTCCACGACCTCCACGTGTGGAGCCTGTCCAGCGAGATGCGGCTCCTGTCCGCCCATCTCGCCCTCTCCGGCCACCCGACCCTCGAGGAGGCCCAGGTGGTGGCCGAACAGGTGAAGGCGGCCATCTCCGGTCCCTACGGCATCGCCCACAGCACACTCGAGCTGGAGTGCGACCGGTGCCTCGACGGTGACGGCGACCCGTGTCGGATGGAGACGGCCACCCCGGCCGTGGTCGCCCACCACCATCACTGAGCCGGTGGACCGGCACGCGGTGGACCGGGCTCCGGACGCGACGCAGCCCCGAGTAACCGGACGGCCGAGGCCGCCCCAGCTCCTCGGGGCCACGTACACGGTGAGCCGGCTCCGCCTGCCGCCGGGTCGTGTCGGACAACCCGCCGCCAGGCACCGTTCCGGACCGTCCCCTGAGGGACGCCCCGGCCCGTCCCCGGACCACCTCGCCGGTCGCCTACGGCCCGAACGACCCCCCGGACTCGGTCCTGCGGACCGGTCTTGCGACCTGTCCCCGGACCTCCTCCGGAGCCTCGCAGGGCTTCGGCTTCCCGAACTGGAGTCACTCTGAACCGGCCCCGTCCGGGGGTCAAGGTCGCGCCGCGAAATCCTGAGCTTTTCCGCCACATTTCCCGGTCCGTCCCCAGGAAGGGCGGAGATCTCCACCGTTCATCCCCAGGTCGGTCCGGCCGGGGGCGGGACCCGGGGGCGGGATCCGGCAGTATCCTGGGCGGGCCGTCGGCCCCGCTCGGGGCCGTGTCCCCGGGGGGGTCCGGCACGGAATGCAGAGGGCGCACGGGACGATGAGGAGCAACGGGGCGACGACCACACCGGCGACGTCCGGGGTGCACCGGCACCGGGCCGTGGCCCGGGGCGCCGTCCTGGTCGCACTGGTGGCCGCCCTGGCGGGCGCGTCGGTGGGCTCCTCGTCCGCCCGGGCCTCGTCGAGTGCCCACGCCGGCCGCCCGGTGGCGGCACCCACGGCCCCCGGACCGGCACGGCTCGACGTGAGCGCCCCGCCACCCGACCCGGCGCCCTCCGCACCGGGCACCGAGGTGCCGGCCGGGCTCGACCAGTCCGATCCCTTCCTGACCGTGGCCGACGGCCGCTACCTCCTGGCCACCAGCGGGGGGACGGCGGACGACCCGGTCAACCTGCCCGTCACCACCAGCACCGACTTCACCCACTGGACGACCCCGGTCGACGCGCTCCCCGTCCTGCCGGCCTGGGCCGCCCGCGGCTTCACCTGGGCGCCCGACATCCACCGGTTCGGCACCACCTACGCGTTGTACTTCACCGCCCAGGTGGCCGGCCGCACCCCCCAGACCGAGTGCATCGGCAGCGCCTTCGCCGCCAGCCCCACCGGGCCGTACACCGCGTCCCCCACCCCGTTCATCTGCCAGCTCGACCAGGGCGGGACGATCGACCCCCGGGTCTTCGTGGACCGGGACGGCGCACCGTGGATGCTGTTCAAGTCGGACCAGAACATCGGCGGGGCGGCCACGCCCACCGTCATGTGGTCCCAACGGCTCTCGGCCGACGGGACCCGGTTGCTCGGCACCCCGTCCGCCCTCATGGCCCCGGACCGCCCGTGGCAGGGGACGATCGTCGAAGCGCCGGACATGCTGCTGGTCGACGGCGCCTACTGGATGGTCTACTCGGCCAACTGGTACAACAGCCCCGACTACGCCATCGGCGTGGCCCGGTGCTGGGGTCCGGCCGGCCCGTGCGCCGACACCGGCCCGTCACCCCTGCTGGCGTCGAACGCGCAGGGCGACGGCCCCGGCGAGGCCTCGGTGTTCCACGACGCGTCCGGGATCTGGATGCTCTACAGCCCACGGCGGTCGCTGGCCCCGAAGCCGGACGTGCCGGCCCGGCCCGTCTACATCACCCGGCTCGGCTTCGGCGCGTCCGGTCCCTACCTGGCCGGTGGGCCGCTGCCCGGAGCCGCCGACCTCCTGTCGATCCCCCTCTGGGCCCAGCACAGCTGAACCCCGGGCACCGCGCCGACGGGCTCAGCCCCGCAGGCGGGCCAGTTCGGCGGCCACGGCCTTGCCGTTGGCCTGGCCCCGGGTGGCCTTCATGACCAGTCCGGTGAAGAACCCGGCCAGCTTGTCGTCACCCTCCCGGTACCGACCCCATTCGTCGGGATGGTCGGCCACGGCCTGGGCCACCGTGGCGGCCAGCGAGTCCTCCGACATGGCCTCGAAGCCCTTCTCCCGGGCGATGTCCGCCGGGTCGCCCCCACCCCGGGCGAACAGCTCGGCCAGCACGGCCTTGGCCTGGGTGGCCGACAGTGAGCCGTCCGCCTCGAGCTGCAGCAGCTCCAGATAGCTCTTGGGGTCGAGCGCCCGGGCGGCGTCGGCGTCGGTGGCCGCCTCGTTGGCCGTGCGGGCCAGGGCCAGGCCGGAGCCCACCCCCCCGGCCACGGCGGCGACCACCAGGTCGTCGAGGCCCAGGTCGACCACGGTGGTGACCTGGTCCCGCTGGGCCTCGCTGGCGCCGCCCGCCTCGTCGAGCAGGGCCACCAGACGGGCCCGCCGCTCGGCCGGCATCATCCCGAGCGTGTCGCCCACGGCCCGGATCCACTCGGCGTCCGGGACCAGCGGGACCAGGTCGGGCTCGAGGAAGTACCGGTAGTCGTAGGCGTCCTCCTTGGACCGGAGCGCCTCGGTGCGACCGGTGCCCTCGTCCCAGTGGCGCGTCTGCTGGACGACGGCCTCCCCCGACTCGATCAGGGCGATCTGGCGCTGGGCCTCGTACTCGATGGCCCGGCCGAGGGAGCGCACCGAGTTCAGGTTCTTGATCTCGCACCGGGTCCCGAACGGGGCGTCCGCGCTGCGCCGGACCGACACGTTGGCGTCGACCCGCATCGACCCCTCCTCCATCTTGCCGTCGGAGGCGCCCGAGGCCACCAGGATGGCCCGAAGCTCGGTGACGTAGGCGCGGGCCTGGTCGGCCGTGCGCATGTCGGGCGCGCTCACGATCTCGACCAGCGGCACCCCGGACCGGTTGTAGTCGACCAGCGAGTACTCGGCCCCGTGGATGCGGCCCGAGGCGCCGGAATGGCTGGTCTTGCCGGTGTCCTCTTCCATGTGGGCCCGCTCGATCCCGACCCGGAACCCGTCGGGCAGGTCGAGGTGTCCGTCGACGTTGAGCGGCTCGTCGTACTGGCTGATCTGGTAGTCCTTGGCCTGGTCCGGGTAGAAGTAGTTCTTCCGGTGGAACGTGGAGGGACGGATCTCGCAGTGGAGGGCGGTGCCGATGGCCATGGCCAGCTCCACCGCCTGCTGGTTCAGGACGGGCAGCGACCCGGGCAGCCCGAGGCAGTTCGGGCACACGTTGGTGTTGGGCTCGTCCCCGAACACGTTGGGACAGCCGCAGAACAGCTTGGTGGCGGTCCGGAGCTCGCAGTGGACCTCGAGGCCGATGACCATCTGCCATCCGGAGGTCATGACGCTGCTCCTGTAGTGAGGCGGGGTGCGGGCAGGGCGGGGGCGGCCGCCTCGACGACGGCGGCCACCTGGAACAGCGTGCCCTCGGACAGGGCCGGCCCGAGGAGCTGCACCCCCACCGGCAGGCCGGCGTCACCGGTGCCGAAGGGCACGCTGATCGCCGGGTGGCCGGCCAGGTTGGACGGGATGGTGCACACGTCGGAGAGGTACATGGTGAGCGGGTCGTCGACCTTGGCCCCGATGGCGAACGCCGTCGTCGGGGCGGTGGGGCCGAGCAGGACGTCGCACCGGGTGTAGGCGGCCGCGAAGCCCTCGATGATCCGGGTACGCACCTTGAGCGCCTGGTTGTAATAGGCGTCCATGTACCCGGCCGACAGGACGTAGGTCCCGAGCATGATCCGGCGCTTCACCTCGGCGCCGAACCCCTCGGAGCGGGTGGCGGTGTTCATGGCCACCGTGTCCTCGGCGTCGACCCGCAGCCCGTACCGGACCCCGTCGTAGCGGGCCAGGTTGGACGAGGCCTCGCCCGGGGCGATCAGGTAGTAGGCGGACAGACCGAGGGCGACCTCGGGGACCGAGACCTCCTCGATCCGGGCCCCGGCCGCCGCCAGTGCCTCCGCGGCCTGGTGCACCCGGGCGGCCACATCGGGGTCGACCCCGTCCAGGAACTCGGTGAGCACGCCCACGGTCATGCCGTCGACACCGTCGTCGAGCACGGTGAGGACCCTCGGCGTGGGTCGGTGGAGCGAGGTGGAGTCGAGCGGGTCGTGCCCGCCGATGACGTCGAAGAGCAGGGCGGCGTCGGCCACGGTGTGGGCGAACGGCCCGATCTGGTCGAGGGAGGAGGCGAAGGCGACCAGCCCGTAGCGGGACACGGTGCCGTAGGTCGGCTTCATGCCCACCACGCCGCAGAGGGCGGCGGGCTGGCGGATCGACCCGCCGGTGTCGGACCCCAGAGCGAGCGGGGCGAACCCGGCGGCCACCGCGGCCGCCGACCCGCCCGACGACCCGCCCGGCACCCGCGAGGTGTCGTGCGGATTGCGGGTGGTGCCGAACGCCGAGGTCTCCGTCGACGATCCCATGGCGAACTCATCCATGTTGGTCTTGCCGATGACGACGGCCCCGGCCTCGACCAGTCGGGTCACCACGGTGGCGTCGTACGGCGGCCGCCAACCGTCGAGGATCCGCGATGAGCACGTCGTGGGTACGCCCCGTGTACACAGGTTGTCCTTGAGGGCGACGGGCACCCCGGCCAGCGGGCCGGGGTCCTCGCCGGCCGCCACCCGGGCGTCGACCGCCCGGGCCTGGTCGCGTGCGGCGTCGGCCAGCACCAGGTTGAAGGCGTGGACCGCCTCCTCGCCGGCGTCGATGACGGCCAGGTGGTGCTCCAGGACGTCGACGGCCAACTCCTCACCGGCCCGCACCATGGTGGCGGTCTCCAGCGCGGGGCGGGGGGCGGTCACGGGGCCTCCCCGAGGATACGGGGCACCCGGAAGCGGTGGTCCTCGACCGACGGCGCCTGGGCCAGCACTTCGTCCCGGTCGAGGCACGGCCGGGGCTCGTCGGCCCGCAGCACGTTGGTCACGGCCATGGCGTGGGCCGTGGGCTCGACCCCGGCCAGGTCCAGCGAGGCCACGTCGGCGGCGTGATCGAGGACCTGGGCCAGCTGGCCGGTGTAGAGGTCCAGCTCCTCCTCGCTCAGGTGCAGGCGGGCCAGGGCAGCCACGTGGGCCACGTCCTCGCGGGTCAGGCGGGCGGGCTCGGCCATCAGGCGGCCGCCCCGCCGGGACCACCGAGGACGGCCAGGGCGAACTCGACCGCCCGGGCCTCGATCCGCGGGGCGTCGTTGTCGAGGGTGGCCACGTGGTAGCTGTCCTCCAGGACGATGCGCTCGACCGGGCCGCGGACCGCCGTCTCCAGGACATCGCCGTTCACCGGGTCCACCACGTGGTCCTCGCGGCTCGAGAACAGCAGGACCGGGCAGTGGATGTCGCCGAGGTGCGCCCCGATGTCGGCGACCGCCTCGAAGAGCGACAGTCCGGCGGCCAGCGGGGTACCCGGGTAGGCGGCCTCCACCGGGCCCTCCTTCTTGATGTCCGAGCCGATGCCGTCGATGGTGGCGACGCCGGCGTCCAGCAGGGCCTGGCCGCCCTCGATCAGCTCGACGGCGGGGGCCTGGACCATGGGGTTGACCAGCACGATGCCGGGCAGGTGGGGGTGGCGCTCGGCCAGCCAGCAGGTGAGCGCCCCGCCCATCGACAGCCCGGCCACCAGGACGCGGTCGCACCGGGCCGCCAGGGCCTGGAAGTGGGCCTCGGCGGCGCCGGACCAGTCGTCCCACCGGGTCGGGATCATGTCCTCGATGGCCGTTCCGTGCCCGGGCAGGAGCGGCAGGTCGACGGTGAACCCGGCGGCGGCGAACGCCTGGGCCAGGGGCCGCATGGACTGGGGGTTGCCGGTGAACCCGTGGAGGACGAGGACACCGTTGGACCCACCTTCGGCGGACCAGGGCTCGCAGCCTTGCATGATCGGAGCAGTCACGCCCCGGATGCTAACGGCTCGGGCGTGACCGCCCCGACGGCACCCCGAAGGCACCCGGCGGCACCCGGGCGGCACCCCGGGACCCGGCCGGACGGCCGGGCCGCCGGGTAGAGTTGCCCTCCGACGACCGACCGAGGGGCGAGGAGCGGCAAACGATGGCCACCTATCTGTTTCTGAGCGACGAGTGGCTGGACGAGGCCCGGGCGATCCGGGCCGAGTACGAGGGGCGGGGCGGCGGCATCGACCACGCCGTCCGGGTCAACCTGGTGGTCGTCGAGGTGCCGTTCGGCGAAGGAGCGGTCCACGCCCACGCCGACACCAGCACCGGCGAGCTGATCCTCGACCTGGGCCACCTCGACCCGGCCGACCTCAAGGTGACCATCGGCTACGACATCGCCCGGTCCCTCCTGGTCGAGGGCAACCCCCAGGCCGGACTCCAGGCCTTCATGCAGGGCAAGATCAAGGTCGAGGGCGACATCGCCAAGCTCATGGCTCTCCAGTCGGTCTCCCCGGACCCGACGGCCGCGGAGATCGCGGCCCGGATCCAGGCCATGACCGAGTAGGGGGCCGGGAGCCGGCTGCGGCCGGCGCTCACCTCAGCTGTCCCGATCCACCTCCGGGGACCTTACTTTCGCGGACCGGCGAAAAACGATACCGAGCATCATCCTCGTCTCCGGTCGGAACCAGGTCACCCGGAGTTCCGCGTACGACCCGCTTGCGTCCACCACACAGCGCGGAACTCATCCGTCGGATCGACACCGCGCTCAGTGAAGCGACACCTCGGCCGGCCTCAGGCGGGTGCCCCGGGGCGTGTCCTTGACGAAGAAGCCGCAGACCACCGCGGCCAGGGCCACCAGGGCACCCACCAGGTAGGCGGTGTGGAAGGAGGCGAGCGTACCGGCGCCGCCGTGCGACGAGGCCTGGACGGTGACCATCACCTGGATGCCGGCCACGATCCCGATCTGGGTGATCAGGAGCTGGGCGGCACTCATGACGCCGAGCTCGTCGGCCGCCACCTCGTTGGCCGCCGAGGACGCCGTGGACGGGGTGGAGACCCCGTTGCCGAGGCCCGACAGGGCCAGGGCGAGGATGATCAGCACCACCGAGGGATTGGCGCCGACCTGGGTGAACACCAGCATCGACACGGTGAGCGCCCCGGCGCCGACCACCACCGACCACCGCTCCCCCACCTTGACCGCGGCGTAGCCGGCGACGGGGGCGGACAGGGAGAACATCAGCGGACGGGCCGTCGACAGCAGCCCGGCGGACGTCTCGCTGTAGCCGTAGATGCGCTCCATGAGGATCGGGAACAGGAAGAACCCGCCCATGTAGGCGAAGTTGACGAAGGCCCGCGCCCCCAACGGGAAGACGAAGTTCCGCTTCCGGAAGTAGCGGAGGGGGATGAGGGGCCGGGGGGCGGACCGCTCGTGCACCACGAAGTAGACCCCGATGGCGAGACCGGCCCCGAACAACCCGAGCGTCTTCGGTGACCCGAATCCCCAGGACGGGGCCACGTTGAGGGCGAGCAGACAGAGGGTCACCGACGTCGACAGCGAGATCGACCCGACCCAGTCGAGCTGGCGCCAGGGACTGCCTCCCCCGACCGGGACGTCCCCCGGTGGGACCTCCCCCGGTGCCACGTCCTCCAGTGGGTCGTCCCCCAGCGGGACGTCCTCGGCAGCCACCGGCACCGGCTCGGACACGGGGTTCACCTGGCGGCCGGTGCGCTCCTGTGCCGCGGCGGCCGTGGCGGCGGCCCGGTCGTGGCTGGGGAGCACGATGACAGCCAGGAGCGCGGCCACGGCCATCAGCGGGAGCTCGCCCCAGAACAGGGCCCGCCACCCGTAGTACTGGATGATGGGGGCGCCGATGGTCACCCCCAGCACGGGGCCGCCGGCGCCGACCAGGGCCCACCACCCCATGGCCTTGACCCGGTCCTCGTGCGAGAAGGCCTGGAGCACCAGGGCCATCGACGCCGCCCCGGTGGCCGCGCCCTGGACCCCGTCGAACAGGCGGGCGGCGATCAGCACGCCGGCCGTGGGCGCCGAGGCGGTCAGGACGACGCTGACCGCCGCCCCGGACAGTCCCCACAGGTAGAGCCGCTTGTAGCCGCGCAGGTCCCCCAACTTTCCGAGGATCGGGGCGGCCACCCCGAAGGCCAGCAGGGGCCCGGTCGAGGTCCAGGTGAGCGTGGTCACGGTGGTGTGGAGCTGGCGGGCCACCTCGGGCAGCGCCACCACGAACACCGTGAAGGTGATGTTGACCGACAGCAGGCCGGCCAGCACCGTCCACAGGACCCACCACTGGTAGCGGTCCGAACGGGCCACCCGGTGGTGCATCCGGTGGCGGAACAGCAGTGGCCACGGGATGGTGATGCCGCCGTCACCGCCCGAGCCGGTACCGCTCAGGAGGTGCTCCGCCTCCCGGAGCTCGTCGGCGTCGAACCCGTCACCGGGAGGCGGGTCGCCTGCGGTGGCACCGGGCCCGTCGGCCCGGGAGACCACTCAGCCCCCGAGCTTGTGCATTTCGGCCTGGAGCTCCTCCACCGTCCACCGGTCGTCCTTCTCGAGCGTGTCGGTGAGCGTCCAGGGCTGGAACAGGCGGATCTGCCCGCCCAGGATGAAGTACACCTTGCCGGTCGCCGGGCAGCCCTCGGTGGCCAGGTAGGCCACCAGGGGGGCGATGTTGGCCGGGTCCCAGGCGTCGAACGCGGCGGCGTCGGTCGGGGCGGCCACGATGTCGGCCAGACCGGGCGTCTCCACCGTCATCCGGGTCCGGGCGTTCGGGGTGATGGCGTTGACCCGCACCCCGTACCGGGCCAGCTCGGTGGCGGCGATGGTGGTGAAGGCGGCGATGCCGGCCTTGGCGGCGCCGTAGTTGGTCTGGCCCGGGTTGCCCAGAAGGCCGGAGGTCGAGGAGGTGTTGATGACCGACGCCGTGACGTCCTGGCCCGCCTTGGTCTGC
>Ga0302202_10003596_pt1 | contig 16897 bp, 17 predicted proteins | sample II_Bog_N3_3_FD_194579 | JGI IMG/M metagenome (GOLD analysis project Ga0302202, IMG submission 194579) | Peat permafrost microbial communities from Stordalen Mire near Abisko, Sweden - II_Bog_N3_3 | ecosystem: Environmental > Terrestrial > Soil > Wetlands > Peat | place: Sweden: Abisko...
TTCCGTTGATTTTGCCATACAGCGTGCGGGTGAGCCCATGCTCCAACCCCCACATCCCCAACACCGCCAAAATCCCACGCAGGATCACCCGCAGATTCGCGGAGACCGTCTCAGATGCGGATAGGGCAGGGGTTGATTCCATCGACCATCGTAAGCCACAGCCACTGGCCGCATTCAAGCAAAAACCGCACATACCGCGACATAACCCCAACCGTCATTGCTGCGCTGCGCTTGCAATGATGAAATGCGGGAATTTTACCCCCCCACCACCTCCGCCAACCGCCTCACCGCCGTCGCCACATAAGCCGGGTCCATCTCGATCCCGATCCCCCGCGCCCCCTCCATCTGCGCCGCCACCAACGTCGTCCCAGACCCCATAAACGGGTCCAGCACCACCGCATCCGCCTTCCCATGCAGCCGAATGCACCAACGCGGCAGATCGACCGGAAACGTCCCAGGATGATCGAATTTCTGCGCTTTCCGCCGCACCGTCCCATACGGGATGAACCAGGTGTTGCCCCGACAGCGCAAATCCTGCGCATGGCCGCGCCGCGCGATGTTGGATTTGTCCTTATACGGCACACCCACCGCCAGCCGGTCCAGCTTCACGCGTCCATCCAGCGTCAGATGAAACAGATGCTCATGCGCCTGATGCAAAAACCGCCCGCCACTCACCGGCTTGAAATGCCCCACCGTGTCGTCCCCGACGGCGATCGATTTCACCCAGGAGATGTGGTTCTGCAACGTGAACAGGCTGCGCAGCCGCACGATCAGCTCAAACGGCAACCAGGGCGCGTTCGATGATCCGGCGATGTTGAGGAAGAACGAGGCATCCGGGCGCATCACCCGGCGCAACTCGCCCGCCACCGCCACCATCCAGTCCAGATACTCCGCCTCGCTGCGCTTATCATGATACGCGCTGTAGCCGAGGCCGATATTATAGGGCGGCGAGGTGACGATCACGTCCACCGATTGGGCCGCAAGCGTTGGCAGCACGGCCAGACAATCGCCTTCGATAATCCGCATCAGCGCGCCGCATCCCCGCGCGGCAGCAGCACGAAGGCCCGGCCTTGGCCGCGCATCTTGCCCGCATGCGCCTCGGCATCCTCGCCCCAGCCGAAGAAAATATCCGCCCGAACCGCGCCCTTGATCGCCCCGCCCAGATCCTGCGCCACCGCCAGATGCCGCCAGGGCGTGCCGTCGAGCGGGTCGGTGGTGTCGATGAACAGCGGCGCCCCCAATGGCAGGAACGCGCGGTCAATCGCCAGCGAGCGGCCCGGCGTCAGTTGCACGCCCATCGCCCCGGGCGGACCTTCATCCGGGCGGGTGCCGGTGAGTTCGCGGAAAAACACGAAAGACGGGTTCTGGTCCATCACCGCCTGCGCCTCGGCGGGATGCGCCTCCAGCCAAGCGCGGATGGATTGCAGCGACACCTGTTCGCGCGGAATCTCGCCGCGATCCATCAGCACGCGGCCAATCGGCACATAGGGGCGGCCATTTTGCCCGGCATAGGTGACGCGCAACACACGGCCATCGGCCAATTTCACCCGGCCCGAGCCTTGGATTTCTAGAAAGAAGGCGTCAATCGGGTTGTCGAGCCAAAGGAATTCCAGCCGCTGCGAGCGGATCGCCCCCGCCGCAATCTCGGCGCGGGTGTAATACGGCACCAGCGCGTGATCCTGAATGCGGCCGGAGACGTGCTTGCCCTTCAAATCGTCGGAAAACGCCCCGAGATCGACCGAGATCATGTCGCCCGGCTTGGCGAGCAGACCGGCCTGATACGGCCCGTCTTCCACGCGTGAGCCATGCACTTCCGGCTCGTAATACCCTGTGAACAGCCCCTGTGCATTGCCGCCCTGTGCGATGGCGTAGGGCTGGAGCGTGGTTTCGAAAAAGGCGCGGGCGGCGGCATCGCCAGGGGCCGCATTGCGGGCGGCCATGCAGGCGGGCTGCCACGCGGCCGACGAGCCCCCCAATCGCGCCGCCTCACCCGTCCCGCCCAAAGTCTCACCCATATGGGCGCAGCTGGCGCGGAAGGCGGCGAGGGCCGCGGTGTGGTCGTCCTCGGCCCAGCCGGGCAGAGCGTCAAACCCCACGTGCGTGAGGTTCATCTGGCCTGGACCGGCCTGCGGTGTCGGCGCGGGCGGCTGCGGGGCGACGCAACCTGCCACCGCCAGCACCAGCAGAACGGCCCAGAATGCCTTCATGCGCTGCGGGCAGCCACGAGGTGCCACGCCGGATCCGGCTGAGCGATATCGCGTGCGAAACTCCACACATCGACAATCTCGGTCACCGCATCAGCGCCGTGTACCACCGCGCCATCGGCGGCCAGGGTGATGTTCACCTGATCGGAGACGATGCGCACGCTGATCGTGGCGATGCTGCCGTGCAGATCGGCGTGGTCGATGGTGACGTTTTCCACACTGCGAATATCGGTCTTCTGCTCTTCCCCCGCGGCCTCACGGGCGGCAATCGCGCCCTCGAAGGCGGCGTAGGTGTCTGGCGAGAGCAACTTATGCAGCTGCACGCGGTCGCCCTTGGCGTAAGCGGCCACGATCAACCGGAACGCCGCCTCGGCCCCATCAAGGAAACGCTGCGGCGCGAAATTCGGGTCGATCTGCGTCATTGCCAGCAGAACCTGCCCAACCGGGCCAGTCGGATCCGGCAGCGGACGATGCACCGTCTCGGCGACTGCCTCCACCACAGGCGGGGCATTGGCGGGCATTGGTTGCGGCACCAGACGGGAGACTGGTTGTTCGAAACCGGTGCGCTTGCCCAGCACGTTGATCAGCCGCAGCACCAAAAACGCCGCCACCAGACCGAACAGCACCAGATCAATCGGAAAGCCACCCATTTTCATCTCCAAACCCAATGCCTAAGACATAGGCAGCGCGGGGGCTTTGCACAATCTCGACGCATCATTGCGCTGCTGTGCACGGCCTGGATTGCGCCGAACCAGAGGCACGGCTATCACGCAGACCATGATTTTGCTGCGCCACGGTCAGAGCGAGTTCAACCTGCATTTCACCGCCACGCGGCGTGATCCAGGCATCGTCGATCCATGCCTGACCGAACTCGGCCACGCCCAAGCGCACGACGCCGCCGAGGCGCTGAGATCGCACGGCATCGAACACATCATCGTCTCACCCTACACCCGCGCCCTGCAAACCGCAGCACCGATTGCCAAGGCGCTCGGGCTTCCGATGCTGGTCAATTCGGTGGTGCGTGAGCGCTATGCGTTCAGCTGCGATATCGGCTCGCCGATTTCCCAACTGGCGCGGGACTGGCCGGAGTTGGATTTCTCGCATATCGATGACATCTGGTGGCCCGCGATGGAAGAAGGTGCCCAAGGCGTGATTGATCGTGCGGCACTCTTCCGTGCAGAAATGGCAGCCCTGCCGCATTGGTCGAACACCTTGGTTGTCAGTCATTGGGGGTTCATTTTGTCTCTCACCGGCGAGAGTGTAATGAACGGTACCTGGCTGCGTTGCGACCCGACCACGCCTGCGCCGGCCACGATTTCCTGGCGGCACTGATCGACGAAGTTTTTTAAACGGAGACTGACAATGTCCGAGACCCAACAGCCGCAGCAGCCGCAGCCGCCGATCGTGGTGGCGATCCAGTACATCAAGGATATGAGCTTCGAAGTGCCGAACGCTCCGGCCATCTACACCCGCCTGCGCAGCCAGCCGCGTGTTGACCTGAACCTGGACGTGCAGGCCCGTCGCCTGTCCGAGACCGAGAACCAATACGAAGTCGTGCTCGCCATTCGCGCCGAAGCGAAAGAGGCGGTTGACGGCGGAGAGACGGTGTTTGTTGCCGAACTCGCCTATGGCGGTCTGTTCAACCTGAACGTGCCGGATGAGTCGGTCGAGCCGGTGCTGCTGGTGGAATGCCCGCGCATTCTGTTCCCGTTCGCCCGCAACATCATGGCTGACGTGACCCGCGATGGCGGCTTCCCGCCGGTGATGCTGCAGCCGATCGACTTCCTGGCACTGTGGCAGAGCCGCCGCCAGCAGGCCGCCGTCGGCAACGCCTGATCTTTATCGATCTCGGATATGGGGTCGCGCATCGTCCGCTTGCGGAGGGTGGCGGCCCCGTTTTCGTTTCTGGCTGTATCACACCGCCTCCGATACAAATCGTGCGCCCTTGCCGGTTTGACGAAATCCCAGACCTCCCCTAACCTTATCACACGATAAATAAACAACCTCTGGGAGAGGCGTGTGATGAAGGTCGCCAAGGGATTCGGCATTGAGGCCATCGAAAAGGCCGCCAAGGATCTGTCCAACTGGGGCCGCTGGGGCGCGGACGATCAGATCGGCACGCTCAACTTTGTCACACCTGCCGACATCGTCAACGCCGGCACGCTGATCAAGAAGGGCCGCGTCTTCGCGCTCGGGCTGTCGCTCAAGGAGCCGATCCAGTCCGGCCTGTTCGGCGGGCGCTGGAACCCAATTCACACCATGCTCGCCACCGGCACCGATGCGGCGGCAGGCAACCAGGATGTGCCGTTCCCGTATCTGCGCTATGCCGATGACGCGATCAACATGCCCTGTCAGGCGAGCACCCAATGGGATGCGCTCTGCCACATCTTCTACGGCGACAAGATGTATAACGGCTTCGATGCCGGTTTGGTCGATGCGCGCGGGGCGAAGAAGCTCGGCATTGAGAACGTGCGCGACAAAATGGCCGGTCGCGGCGTGCTGCTCGACATGGCCCGCTGGAAGGGTGTGGATTGCCTGCCGGATGGCTATGCGATCTCCAATGACGACCTCGATGGCTGTGCCGCCGCCCAAGGCGTGACCGTGGGCCGCGCCGATTTCGTCATCGTGCGCACCGGGCATCAGGAACGCTGCCTGGAGAGCCAGGACTGGTCCGGCTACGCGGGCGGCGATGCGCCGGGGCTGGCGTTCGAGACCTGCTACTGGATTCACGAAAAGCAACTCGCCGCGATCTGCCTCGACACCTGGGGCTGCGAAGTCCGCCCGAACGAGACGGATGTGGCCAATCAACCATGGCATTGGATCGTCATCCCTGCGATGGGGTTGTCAATGGGCGAGATTTTCTATGTGAAAGACCTCGCGGCCGATTGCGCCGAGGATCACGTCTACGAATTCTTCTTCAACGCCCCGCCGCTGCATTTGCCGGGCGGCGCTGGCTCGCCGATCAATCCGCAAGCGATCAAGTAATCGAGGCACCGATCATGGCCATCCACCTGAAAACCAGCCGCAGCGCCGCCGAACGCGCCGAGGATCAGGCGAAAATCCGCGCAACCGTTGAAGGCATCCTCGCCGACATCACCGCGCGCGGAGATGACGCCGTGCGCGAATTGTCGATCAAGTTCGACAATTGGGACCGCACCGATTACCGCCTGACCGATGCCGAGATCCGCGCTGCCATGGGCGAGTTGTCCGCGCGCAACATCGAAGACATCAAATTCGCCCAAGCGCAGGTGCGCAACTTCGCCCAGCACCAGAAAGACGCCCTGCGCGACATTGAGGTTGAGACGCTGCCCGGCATCGTCCTCGGCCACAAAAATATCCCGGTCAACGCGGTGGGCTGCTACGTGCCGGGCGGCAAATATCCGCTGCTGGCCTCGGCGCATATGTCCGTCGTGACGGCGAAGGTGGCGGGTGTTGGGCGCATCATCACCGCCGCCCCGCCCTTCCACGGCAAGCTGCCCTCGGCGATCATCGCCGCCCAGCATCTGGCGGGTGCGGATGAAATCTATTCGCTCGGTGGCATTCAGGCGGTGGGCGCGATGGCGCTCGGCACCGGCAGTATTGCCAGCGTCGATATGCTCGTCGGCCCCGGCAACGCCTTCGTGGCCGAAGCCAAGCGCCAGCTATTCGGCCGCGTCGGCATCGATCTGTTCGCCGGCCCCACCGAGACACTGGTGATTGCCGATGAAACTGTCGATGGCGAGATGTGCGCCACCGACTTGTTGGGCCAAGCCGAACACGGCCCGAACTCACCCGCCATTCTGCTCACCACCAGCGAAAAACTGGCGCGTGAGACGATGGCCGAGATCGCACGCCTGCTGACAATCCTCCCCACGGCGGCGATTGCGGCCAAGGCTTGGGACGATTACGGCGAGGTGATCATCTGCGAAGATGATGCCGAAATGGTGCGCGAAGCCGACCGCATCGCCTCCGAGCATGTGCAGGTGATGACGCGCGACCCGGACTACTTCCTCGACAACATGACGAATTACGGGGCACTTTTCCTCGGCCCGCGCACCAACGTGGCGTTCGGCGATAAGGTGATCGGCACCAACCACACCCTGCCCACGCTGAAATCCGCGCGCTACACCGGCGGTCTGTGGGTTGGAAAATTCCTCAAGACCTGCACCTATCAGCGCGTGCTGACCGATGCCGCCTCGGCGATGATCGGCGAATATTGTTCGCGGCTGTGCATGCTGGAGGGCTTTGTCGGACACGCCGAACAAGCCAATATCCGCGTACGCCGCTACGGTGGGCGCAACATTCCATACGGGGAAGCTGCCGAATGACCATCACCCTGCCACGCACGCCCAGCTTCCGTCTCGACGGCAAACGGGCGTTGGTTACCGGGGCAGGGCGCGGCATTGGGCTGGCGGCCTCGGCAGCCCTGGCGGAATACGGCGCAGACGTCACGCTCTGCGCCCGTTCCGCGCCGGAATTGGAAGCAGCCGCCGCTGCCATTCGCACGGCAGGCGGGCTGGCCCGCACGCTGGTCTGCGACGTGACAGACACCAAAGCCTTCGCCGCTGCCATTGAAGCGGCTGAGCCGTTCGACATCTTTCTCAACAACGCCGGCACCAACCGCGCCAAGCCGGTGCAGGATGTGACGGAAGAAGATTACGATGTCGTGATGGACCTCAACCTGCGGGCCGCCTATTTTGCCGCCCAAGCGGTGATCAAGCGGCTGCTGGCGGCCAAGCAGCCCGGCTCGATCATCAACATGTCCTCGCAGATGGGACATGTCGGAGGCCCGAAACGGACTCTGTATTGTGCGAGCAAATGGGGTATGGAGGGTTTCACCCGCGCAATGGCTATTGATCTCGCGGGCACTGGAATCCGCGTGAACACGATATGCCCGACCTTCATTGAAACTGCGCTCACCCGCCCGTTCTTCGAGGACAAGGCCTTTTCCGACTACGTGCTGGGCAAAATTAAGCTCGGCCGTCTCGGGCAGGTCGAGGATTTGATGGGGCCGGTGGTGTTCCTGGCGTCTGAGGCGTCGGCGCTGATGACCGGAGCTTCAATGCTGCTCGATGGCGGTTGGACGATTGGATAGAGGATGAACCCGGAAGTTCTGCCCCGCACCCGCGCTGCCCGCAAACCCTTCGAGGTTCGCCGCGCCGAGATTGTGCGCAAGGCGGCGAGTTTCTTCGCGCAATTCGGCTTCGATGCCACCACGCGCGATCTGGCCAGTTGGCTCGGCACCACGCAGCCGCTGATGTATCGCTATTTCCCGAGCAAGAACGCACTGATCGAGGAAATCTATCAGAGCATCTTCATCGGCGCCTGGAAGCGCGAATGGGACGGCATGATCACCGACCGCACGCGCCCCCTGCGTGAGCGGCTGGTGGAGTTCTACGACCAATACACCGACGTGATCATGCACCCCGAATGGATGCGGCTCTATCTGTTCGCCGGTCTGCGCGGGGTGGAAATCACCGGGCTGTATATCGCCCGTGTGGAAGAGCGGATCATCCGCCCGGTGATGAACGAAATGGCCGCCGAGCACGGCACCCCGATCACACCCGAGAATGAAGCGCGCCTGCTGGAACTGGCCTGGAGCCTGCAAGGCGGAATTTTCTATTACGGCGTGCGCAAATACGTCTACGGCACCGCCGTGCACCAGGAAAAGCGCGAAGTGATTGAGGCGGCGGTAGCGGTTTACGACGCCGGTTGGCCGAAGGCGTAGGGCGGAAGAGGCGAAGCCGTCATCCGCCATTCGTGCGCACGGCACAAAATGGCGGATGACGCTGCGCTCTTCCACCCTACGTGTTCATCACACCTTCAAAAACCCCACAATCCGCTCTGCCTCATCGACAATCGGATTGGCAATCGCCGCCGCCCGCTGCGCACCGTCGCGCAGCACGCCATCGACGTAACCCGGATCAGCCAGCAGGCGACGGGTTTCGGTGGCGATCGGGGAGAGCTTCTCCACCAACAGATCAGCCAACGCCTTCTTGAACGACCCAAAACCCTGGCCGCCGAAATCGCGCAGCACGGCGGCGTGGTCGGTGTCGGTGAGTGCTGCGTAGATACCCACCAGATTGCGCGCCTCCGGGCGACCCTCCAGGCCGTCCACCTCACCCGGCAACGGCTCGGGATCGGTCTTGGCGCGCTTGATCTTCAGCGCGATGGTGTCGGCATCGTCGGTCAGGTTGATGCGGCTTTGGTCCGAAGGGTCGGACTTGCTCATCTTCTTCGCCCCATCGCGCAGGCTCATCACGCGCGCGGCCGGGCCGAGGATCAGCGGCTCGATGTTGGGGAAGTAGTCGCGCTCGAAATCGTGGTTGAATTTCTGCGCGATATCGTTGGCCAACTCCAAATGCTGCTTCTGATCATCGCCCACCGGCACGCGGGTGGCATGATAGGCGTGGATATCGGCGGCCATCAGGTTCGGGTAGGTGAACAGACCGGTTGAGACGTTCTCGCGGTCTTTGCCTGCCTTGTCCTTGAACTGCGTCATCCGGTTCAGCCAGCCCATGCGGGCCACACAGCTGAAAATCCAGGCGAGGCGGACATGCGCATGCACCGCCGATTGGTGGAACAGGATGTGCTTTTGCGTATCCAACCCGCAGGCCATCAGCGCTGCCGCGAGGTCGCGGGTTTGGGTGGCGAGGGTGCGATGATCGTGATCGGCGGTGATCGCATGCAGATCGACGACGCAGTAGATGCAATCATGATCGTCCTGCAACGCCACCCAATTGCGCACCGCCCCCAGGTAATTGCCGAGATGGGGAACGCCAGTGGGCTGGATGCCGGAGAAGATGCGCTGCATGGACCTGAGACCTGTGTTCAAACGGGACGCGTGTTGTCTGGCGGATGGGATGCGAGGTCAAGGTGGGAGTGGTGGGATCGACCCACCCCCAATCGTCATTGCAAGCGGAGCCCAGCAATCCATCGCGATCCAGCCTGGGCCGCGATGGATTGCTGCGCTCCGCTTGCAATTGACGGGATGATATTGGTTCAAGCTCACCTCATCACGCTCTCTGCTACCTCAAGCCGCCCGCCTACGCCGCAACCGCCCGGCCAACTCCCGCAACCGGAACGCACCGAATATCTCGCCCGCCAGCCCATAAGCCAGCCCGCCACCGGCCACCATCGCGGCGAGGCCGAGATAGCGGAAGATGCCGTGTGCGCCGTCGAACGCCACCATCTGCAAGCCGATCAGCGCCGCCACCATCGCCGCTGCCGCCAGCGCCATGCGGGGCACCCGGCGTTTCAGCCCGGCATCCGGCACGAAATAGCCGCGCCGATACAGCACCACCACCAAAGCCACCACGTTGAACCACGCCGCACACGAAGCGGCCAGCGCCGGGCCGCGATGTTGGAACGGTCCCATGAAGACGACGTTCAGCCCGATATTCAGCGCCACACTCGCCAATCCCCAGCGCATCGGCGTTTTGGTGTCGCCACGGGCGAACAGGCCGGGCACCAGCACCTTGATCAGCACGAAAGCGGGCAGCCCCAGCGCGTAGGCCATCAGCGTCTGGCTGGACACCACAGCGGCGTGATGGTCGAACGCGCCGCGCTCGAATAGCACCGACATGATCGGCAACGGCACCGTCCCCAGCGCCAAGGCGGCGGGCAAAATGAGCACGAGGGCATATTCCAGCGCGCGGTTGAGCGTCGTGCGGCTCTCCTCCAGCATGCCGGACGCCACCTGACGCGACAGGCTCGGCAGCATCGCCGTGCCGACCGCAACACCGATAATGCCAAGCGGCAACTGGTTCAGCCGGTTGGCGTAATACAGCGCCGATTGCGTGCCGGAGGGCAGGAAGCCCGCGATCACCACATCAAGCGACAAGTTCAGTTGCGTCACACCGGCGGCGAGCAGACCCGGTGCCATCCGCCGCAGCAATGTACGAATTTCCGGCGAGATCTGCGGCTTCACCAGATGCACCGCCATGCCCGCATGCCACGTCGCCCACATCACCAGCGCCAATTGGAACACCCCGGACGCACTCACACCCCAGGCGAGCGCATGGCCAGTGGTGGGCACCAGACCGGTCAGGCCGACCATGAAGGCCATTGAGGTCAGGTTGTAGACCACCGGGGCGGCGGCAGCGGCGGCGAATTTGTCCAGGCCGTTCAGCACGCCGGAGAGCAGGGCGGTGAGGCAGATCAGCGGCATATAGGGGAAGGTGATCCGCGCAAGATCGACCACCAGGCTCATATGCGCCGTGTCATGTGCCGCGCCGATCAGCAGCAATCCCATGATCTGCGGCATCAGCAATTCGGCAAGTGCAGTCAGGGCGAGCAGCCAGAACGTCATCACGCCGAAGGTCTGCTCGGCAAAGTGGCGGGCGGCGTCGGCACCGCGTGCGGTGAGGATGGCGGAGAATTCCGGCACGAAGGCGGCGTTGAAGGCACCCTCGCCGAACAGCGAGCGGAACATGTTCGGCAGCCGGTTGGCCACCACGAACGCATCGCCCAACGGTCCCGCGCCGACCAGTGCGGCCATCAGCATGTCGCGCAGGAAGCCCAACACCCGGCTGCCCATCGTCCAGCCGCCGATGGTCAGGATGCCGCGTAACATGTGGGTGCTCTTACTCATCCCGCATCGGGCGCGACAAGAGTGCGACCATCTCATGCGCCACGCTCGCCTCACCGCTGACCAGACGGGCGACGGAGTGGCAGATTGGCAGGGAAACGCCAAGAGATTCAGCCAACTGCACCATCGCCGGTGCGGTGGGCACCCCCTCGGCCACGCCGGAAATCGACGCCAGCGCCGCGTCTATCGACTGGTCCTCGCCGAGTGCAAACCCCACACGGAAATTCCGACTGCCCGGGCCGGTGCAGGTCAACAGCAAATCGCCCAGACCAGACAGCCCAGCCACCGTCGATGCCTGCCCGCCGAGGGCCACGGCCAAGCGGGTGATTTCGGCGAGTCCACGGGTAACCAGGGCAGCGCGGGCATTCTCGCCCAATCCGGCCCCGATGGCAGCCCCCGCCGCAATCGCCACCACGTTCTTCGCAGCCCCACCCAATTGCGCACCAATCGGGTCGTCATTGCCATAGAGGCGAAATTCCGGGGTGGACAGGGCGGTGATCACCCGCCGTCGCGCCTCAGCATCGCGGGCGGCGACGACGGCGGCGGCGGGGAGGCGGCGGGCGATTTCATGGGCGAAATTCGGCCCGGTCAGCACCGCGTGCGCGGAATCGGGGGCCATCTCAGCGAGGATATCGAGCGGCAGAGCATGCGTGCCTGCCTCCACGCCCTTGGCGCAATCGACCAGAATGCCACAGCGCGGCAGAGTGCGCAGCACCTCGCGCAGATGTTGCAGCGGCACGGCGAGCAGGGCGATGTCTGCGCCATGCAGCGTGCTGGTGACGGTGATCCCCTCCGGAATCAGCACATTGGGCAGACGCGGATTGCGCCGCGTGGCCTGGATCTCAGCCGCTCGTGCCGGATCGCGCGCCCATAACGTGACCAGATTGCCCGCCCGCGCGGCAACCAGCGCCAGCGCGGTGCCCCAGGCACCTGCACCGATGATCGAAACTCTATTCACCGGCAATCCGCTCCACCACGATCCCCGCGCCCTCTTCACCATCTCCCAGCCGGGCGAGCAAGGCCGTCAGCATGCCCTCGGCAGCGGTATCGAAGCCATAGGGCGGATTGACCACCGCCAAGCCGCAGCCATTCAGCCGTGCGGCGTCGAGCGGGGAGCGCAGCAGCAATTCGGCGGTCACGATGTCGCGCACGCCGCTATCCTTCAATGCCTGATGGAATTGGCGCGGCGGCGCGCGATGCTTGATCGGATACCACGCAGCAATCACCGCATTCGGCATCCGCGACAACGCGAGTTTGATGCCGCGTGCAAGCTGCGCGAATTCGTCGGTGGCCTCAAACGGCGGGTCGATCAGCACAAGCGCGCGCTTTTCGGTCTTCGGCGGCAACAGCCCGCCCAGCGCCTCCCACGCATCGCGTAAATGCACCGACACATGGTCATCCCGCCCGAACAGACGCCGCAGCAGGGCGTGATCCTCGGGATGCAACTCGCAACACGCCATCCGGTCCTGCTCGCGCAACCGCGCCCGCAGCAGCCAGGGTGAGCCGGGGTAGAGGCCGAGTTCGTCCACCAGCCCGACATAATCGGCCAGCTCCAAAGGCGGGTTGGCGAGGCGGGCGATGCCGCGTTGCCATTCGCCGGTGCGGCTGGCTTCGGGGCCGGAGAGGTCGTAGCGGCCAATCCCGGCATGGCTGTCGAGCACGAACACCGCACCCGGCTTCTTCTGCATCGCCGAGAGCAGCCAGAGCACCAGGGCGTGTTTCATGCAGTCAGCGAAATTGCCGGCATGGAAAGCGTGGCGGTAGTTCATGGGGTTAACTCCGCCAACGGCCACCTTGGGCGCGGGGCCACATCCAAATCATCGCCCTGAGCCCCCGCGCGCAGACGCTCCAACCCGGCCCAGGCGACCATGGTGGCGTTGTCGGCGCAGTATTTCAGCGGCGGGGCGGCGAACCGGAAGTGGGCCTTGTTGCAGGTGGCCAGCAGGGTGGCGCGCAAGGTGGCGTTGGCGGCGACACCGCCCGCGACGACCAGCAGATTGCCCGTCGGATAGAGCGCGCGGAACATCGCCATCGCATGGCCCGCACGGTCGGCGATGGTGTCGGCCACGGCTTGCTGAAAACTCGCGGCAATGTCGGCGGCGGCCTGACGCGGCAATGCGCCGTGCGGGAAGGTGGCGATCACCGTGGCCACCGCCGTCTTCAAGCCGGAAAAACTGAAATCACACCCCGCCCGGCCAGCCAGCGGACGCGGGAAACGAAAAGCCTGCGGATTGCCCTCCGTCGCCAATGCCTCCAGCGCCGGACCGCCCGGCCAGCCCAGCCCGAGCAACTTGGCCACCTTGTCGAACGCCTCACCGGCCGCATCGTCGATGGTGCCGCCCAACCGCGTGTGCTGGCCGACGCCCGCCACCGCGATGCATTGGCAATGCCCGCCAGAGACCAACAGCAGCAGATAGGGAAATTCAGCCCCGAGCCCGAGGGATGGCAGGCGTGCCGTCAATGCATGAGCTTCAAGATGGTTAATCGCCAGGAATGGTTTGTTGTGCGCAATGGCCACGCCCTTGCCGTAACCACTGCCGACGATCAGCCCACCGATCAATCCCGGCCCGGTGGTGGCGGCGATGGCGGAGAGGTCGCTGAATTGCAGCCCCGCTTCGGCCATCGTACGGGCGACAAGTGCAGGCAACAGCGCAAGATGCGCCCGCGCAGCGATTTCCGGCACCACGCCGCCGAACGCTTCATGGTCGATCTGTCGCGCCACAGATTCCGCAATGATCCGCCCATCGGCGTCGAGCACGGCGACGGCAGTGTCGTCGCAGGAGCTTTCGATGCCGAGGATTGGACCAGACAGGGGAGTTGCAAGCGCCACAGGCGTGAAATCCTAGCTACTTTTCATTGTCGCGGGCAGGTTTTACGACAGAGGCATGGAGATCGCCCACACCCCGAACACACGCCAGCCCAGCGCGCATGCGCATCGGCCCGGACTCCCTCTGCGCATTGGCACGCGTGCCTCGCCGCTCGCATTGGTGCAAACGCGCGACTTCATGTCGATGATCGGGCATTTCTGCCCGGTTCTGCGCGGGATGGACGTGTTCGAGGAACACCACATCCGCACCACCGGCGATGCGGTGCAAGATCGTCCGCTCTCCGAGATTGGCGGCAAGGGTCTGTTCGCCAAGGAAATTCACGAAGCGCTATCCGATGGCCGGGTGGATTTCGCCGTCCACAGCCTGAAGGACCTGGAAACCAAGCTGCCACCCGGCATCGTGCTGGCCTGCACCCTGCGCCGCGAAGACCATCGCGACGCCATCATCCTCGGCCCGCGTGCCGGCAAGCCGAATGTGGACGACCCGTTCGCCTGCCTGCCGCAGGGTGCTGTGATCGGCTCGTCCTCCGTCCGTCGTCAGGCGCAGTTGCTGCATCGTCGCCCGGATCTGAACTTCCAATTGCTGCGCGGCAACGTGCAGCGCAGGCTCGACCGCACCCGCGCTGGCGATTTCGACGCCACTTTGCTCGCCCATGCCGGCCTGCGCCGCCTGGGCCTGGGCGGGGAAGTGGATGTGTTGATCAACCCGGAACACATGCTCCCCGCCGCCTGCCAAGGCATTGTCGGCATCACCGTGCGCGAGGCGAACTCTGAATTGCTCGCGCTGCTGCGTGGCATTGAGGACCAGGAATCCCGCGCCGTCTCGCTCGCCGAACGCGCGCTGCTCGACGAACTCGACGGCTCCTGCCGCACGCCGATTGGCGGTCTGGCGCGGATGCTGCCGAACCGGATGCTGCATCTGGAGGGTCTGGTCGCCCGTATGGACGGCACCTTCCTGCTGCGTCGCTCCATCGAGGGGGCACCCGAAGATGCCGAGCGGATGGGCCGTGAATTAGGGGCCAGTCTGCGGGCGGATTCCCCGGCGGACGTGTTTGTCTGATCCAATGAGCGCGCCACCGCCCGGTGGCATTCTGATCACCCGCCCCGAACCGGCGGCCAGCGCCACGGCGTCGTTGCTCGGGGGGCGTGGCTATCAGGTGCAGGTGGCACCGATGCTGGTGATTGAACCAGTGCCGAAGCTGCCGGTTCTGCGGGTGCAGGCCATTCTGGCAACCAGTGCCAACGCGCTCCCGGCGCTGTCGGCCTATGATGAAACCACCCGTATCCTGGCGGTGGGCGACGCCACAGCGTCGCAGGCGCTGGCGATGGGGTTTCGCCGCGTGCTCTCCGCCGGACGTGACGCGGAGGCGTTGGCGCAGCTGGCGCGTGACCAGCTCAACCCAAAGACGGTCCGTTGCTGTTGGTCAGCGGCGGCGGGCAGGGATTGCCATTGGCGCTGGATCTGCGCGCGCGCGGATTTCGCGTCATTCGCCGCGTGGCCTATCGCCGGGTGATGGCCTGTGCCCTGCCTGCGCCTGCTCTCGCGGCATTGCGTGAAGGACGGATCGGCACCGTGCTGTTTTACTCCGCCGACACCGCCCGCGCCTTCATTCAATGCGCCTCCGATCACAAAGCGTTGCTGGCCGCTGTTGAAGCTCTGGCGATCTCGCCGCAAACCGCGCAAGCTCTGCGCAGCGTGACGTGGCGCGGACTCCGTGTTGCGGCACATCCGAATCAGGACGAGCTGGTGGCCCTACTCCCATGACCGACGACACCCAAGCCCCGCCGCCCCCACCCGTCGAGATCGCACCGGTCGAGACAGTCATCGAACCGACCGCGCCACGCGGCGGCACGCCGTTATGGCTGACGCTGCTGCTGGTGGCGGGCCTCGCCGGTGAGCCGTTCGCGCTGCATCATTTCCTGCCACCGCCGCCCGCTCCGCCGCCGCCGCCCACTCCGGTGATCGACATGTCGCGGGTGGATGCGCTGGACCAGCGCGTCGCCGCCGCCCTGCGCCGGATCGACGCGCTCGAACACGCCACCCCGATGACCGCGCTGGCGACTGCCGCCTCGTCTGGCAATCTCGGCGGCGATGCCGGGCTGATCCAGGCGCTCGAATCCCGCCTCGCCGCGCTGGAAAGCCGTCCGGCGCAGGCGATGCCGGATGTGGAGGGGCAGGTGACTGCCGCCAATGCCGCGCTGAACGCCCGCATTGCCGATCTTGATGCCGCCATTCAGAAAGACGTCGCCCAATCCACCGCCCGCGCCGCCTTCGCCAACCGCCTGCGCGCGGCCTCTTGGGCGCTGGAGGCGGGCAAGCCGCTCGGCGTGATTCCGGATGCGCCCGTGGCCCTGGCGCGCTTCGCCGACACTGCACCACCGACCGAACCCGGCCTGCGCCTGACCTTCCCGCGCTATGAGGAAGCCGCCCGTGCGGCGAGCCAGCCGGGGGCGGAGATCACCAATCCGGTTGATCGGGCCTGGGAGCGGGTGAAATCGCTCGTCACCATCCGCCAGGGTGGCAAGGTGATCGTCGGCAGCCACAGCGCCGCCCTGCTGGAAGATGCACGCGGCCATCTGGATGCGGGTGACCTCGATGGTGCCGTGGCCAGCCTCGCCGGGTTGGATGCGCAGGCTCAGGCGGCGATGGCCCCGTGGAAGGCGCAGGCGCAGTCGCTGCTCGACGCCCGTGCGGCCCTGCTCGCGTTGGCGGCGAAATCCTGATGCGCGGCGTGCTGCTCTTTCTGCTGTTCGCCGCCATCGTGGTGAGCGGCGCGTGGTGGCTGTCAGGCCTGTCCGGGCAGGTGAGTGCGACGCTCGCCGGATACACCATCGAAATGGCCACCCCGCTGGCGCTGCTGGCGGTGGCTGTGCTGGTGATTGCACTGGCTGTCCTGCTCCGACTGTTCTTCGGCCTGCTCAACCTGCCGCGCCGCTTCGCCGCATGGCGGGCCCGCCGTCGTCGTCTGGCCGGTCGGACGGCGACGACACGGGCCTTGGTGGCGATTGCTGCCGGCGACGTGCCCAAGGCGCTGCGTCAGACCGCCCATGCGCGCAAAATGCTCGGAGACACCGTGCAGACCCTCCTCCACGCCGCCGAGGCCGCGCGTCTGGCCGGGCGTGAGGACGAGGCGACAGAGATTTTCCGCAAGCTCTCCACGCTGGACGAGGCGAGCTTCCTCGGCCTGCGCGGTCTGTTCCGGCAGGCCTGGGGGCGGCAGGATTGGGAAGAGGCGGCGCGACTGGCGCGGCAGGCCGAGCGTCTGCATCCCGGTCCGTCCTGGCTGCGGGCGGAGC
>Ga0302202_10003597_pt1 | contig 16892 bp, 15 predicted proteins | sample II_Bog_N3_3_FD_194579 | JGI IMG/M metagenome (GOLD analysis project Ga0302202, IMG submission 194579) | Peat permafrost microbial communities from Stordalen Mire near Abisko, Sweden - II_Bog_N3_3 | ecosystem: Environmental > Terrestrial > Soil > Wetlands > Peat | place: Sweden: Abisko...
AAGCTTACTCCCCCTCCCCTTGAGGGAGGGGGTTGGGGGGAGGGGTCGGTTGGAGGTAGCCTGTGGTGTTGGAGATTGTCCTGGCGGAGCCCCCTCCCCCTAACCCCCTCCCACAAGGGGAGGGGGAAAGATCGAAAAGATTGGCGTTGCCCTGGTCATCCTAGCTCCGCTCCCGCAGACGCACGACATCAGGCGGGATGAACGCCGGCGCTTCTTCAACTGGCGGCGGCGCGGCCACCAGATCGGGCGGCGGCACCATGTTCGGCGGAATGAAGGCCGGCGCGCGCGGGACGGCCGGTTCGGGCGCCGGCGGCTCAAACGCCGTAGCGTCCGAGCCGGTGGTATCCGCCGCAACGGGTTCCTCTACCGGCACCGGTTCGCTGACCTCAGGTTCGGATACGGTGGGCGCCGGCTCCAACGGATTGGAGGCGAAGGTGCTGCGCAACCCGCCATCCGGATCGACCGCCTTCTCCACCGCGCCGCGAAAGTCGAAATTGCGGATTTCGTTGATGGATTTCTTCACGTCCTGAAGGTCGGCTTCCCGCAGCATCTCATCGACGTGAGTCTGGAACTCGGCCGCCATCCGGCGCGCCTTCTTCACCATGCCGCTCACCGCTCTGATGGCGGCGGGCATGTCTTTGGGCCCGATCGCGATAAGCGCGACCGCGGCAATCAGGGCTATCTCCGACCAGGCGAAATCGAACATGGGTGCGTGTGGTTCCCGGGGACGGGCTTCCTAGAGCATTTCCGCGCCGACGGGAAACGGGGCGGTGTTCAACAAGCGGGGCCCGCCGGTTGGGGGGGAGTCGGTGATTCATCTTGTGGGGCCCCCTCCCCCTGCCCCCCTCCCGCGAGGGGAGGGGGAAGATGGGGTTGCGGCGGTTCGACCAGCAGGTCCTCCCGGCGCGGCAGGTCGCGCAGGTCCTTCAGGCCGAATTGCGCCAGGAATTGCGGTGTCGTGCCCCACAGGGTCGGCCGGCCGGGACTCTCGCGGCGGCCCTTCGGTTCCACCAGGTTCGCCTCCAGCAGCGCGTCCAGGGTCTGCTGCGACAAAGCGGTGCCGCGCAACTGCTCGATTTCCGGCCGCGACACCGGCTGGTGATAGGCGATGATCGCCAGGGTCTCCATCGCCACCCGCGGCAGGCGGCGCGGCACGTCCCGCACCTTGCGCAAGGCCGGCGCGAGGTCCAGCGCGGTACGGAACTGCACCCCGCCGCCGGCATCGACCAGCTCGACCCCGCGCCCGGCATAGCGCGCGCGCAAGGCGGCGATCACCGCATCCGCATCGGCGGTCTCAGGCAAGACCTGCGCCAGGGTACGCGGCAGCACCGGGGCGGCGCTGGCGAAAATCAGCGCCTCGGCCAGGCGCAAGGCGGCCTCGTCCGGGACAGGCGTTGCCGATTCGTCACTCATGCGCCGTCTTCTACCCCGTCGCCGCCGCCGCGCACCAGGATCGGGCCGAACAGGTCGTCCTGGCGCAGCCGGATCGTGCCATCGCGCGCCATCTCCAGCCCGGCGAGCAAGGTGCTGGCCAGCGCCGCGCGCCGTTCGGTCGGGCTGGCGAGACTGTCGGGCAGGAACTGCTCCAGGCTGGTCCAGTCCGGCAGGGTGCCCAGCAGCAACGCCACCCGCCGCAGCGCGTCCTGCACCGTCCACAGGGTCAGCGCACGCGGGCGGTAGATCGTCGCCTTGGTGCCGCGCCGCACCGCCTGCAAATAAGACCTGACGAGCGACCCCATGTCGATGATCAGGCGGGAGCGGTCGATCTCGGTGTGGTCCTCCGGCGCGCCGCGGGCGAAAACGTCCTGCCCCAGCACCGGCCGGCGCGCCAGCCAGGCCGCGGCGGCTCTGATTGCGCCCAGTTCCCGCAGCCGCTCCGCCAGGTTGGCGGCGGCGAGTTCACCGTCCTCGGCTTCATCGGGGCTGGCCGGCACCAGCAGCCGCGATTTCAGCCAGGTGAGCCAGGCGGCCATCACCAGCCAATCGGCGGCGAGTTCCAGCCGGACTTTCCGGGCCCCCTCGATCACCGCAAGGTACTGCTCCACCAACGCGAGGATCGAGATCTTCGCCAGGTCGAATTTCTGGCCCCGCGCGAGGTCGAGCAGCAGGTCGAGCGGACCCTCGAATCCCTCCAGCCGCAGCACCAGGCTGTCCGGCGGGGGCGTGTCAGATGGAGGTTCCATCCGCTTCATTCACGTTATGGCCCGCCAGCCAGAAGATGACGCGGAAGGCCCAGGGCAGGATGCGGTCCAGCGCGTCGCCGACCGGATCGAAACCCAGCAGATGCGGCAGCACGAAAACCGCGAGCAGCACGATCAGGATGCCGGCCCGCTCCAGCTTCGCCCAGACCTTGGCGATTTCCAGCGGCAGCAGGCCGACGGCGATGCGCCCGCCATCCAGCGGCGGGATCGGCAGCAGGTTGAACAGGCCCAGCACCAGGTTGGTGAGCATGAAGTAGACCAGGAACTGTTCGGACACCGCCTCGAAACCGTCCCGACCCGGCGAGACCGCCAGCATGACCAGGGCGGCGAGCCAGGCGAGAAAGAAATTCATCGCCGGCCCGGCCATCGCCACCAGCGCCATGCCGCGGCGGGGATTGCGGAACTTCCACGCCGCGACCGGCACCGGCTTGGCCCAGCCGAACATGAACACGACCCGGTGGATGGTCAGCAGCTGCGACAACATGAGAAAACCCGGCAGCAGGATCGTGCCCACCTTGTCGATATGGCGCAGCGGATTGAGCGACAGCCGCCCGGCATCGCGCGCGGTGGTATCGCCAAGCGCCAAAGCGGCGAAACCGTGCGCGGATTCGTGCAGGGTGATCGCCAGGATGGCGGCAATCACCGCCTCGGCGATCTGGATGATCGTGCTCGTCATGCCAGCAGCCGGTCGCGTTCGGCGGCCAGCATGGCGGGGTCGAGCGCGCGCCGCCGCCGCAGGGCCACCGCGCGCGCGGTGGCCAGCCGGTCCAAGGCGACCGCCGAGAGGTCGCGGCAGCCTGCCAGCAACGCCTCGGTTGGGGCGAAATCGCCGCTGCAATACAGCGCGATGTCGCATCCCGCGGCGAGTGCCCGTTGGGCCCGGTCGGCCGGCGTGCCGGTCAGGGCCTGCATGGCGAGGTCGTCGGTCACCAGAACTCCTTTGAAGCCGATCCGGCCGCGGATGGTGCCCTGGATCACCGGATGCGACAGGGTCGCGGGGGATATGGGGTCGAGCGCGGGATAAACGATGTGCGCGGTCATCATCCAGGGCAGATCGGGGTTCAAGGCAAAAGGCAGGAAATCGGCGTCCAGGTCGTTGGCCTCCACCCGGGGCAGGGCGAGATGGCTGTCCACGCGGGCGCGGCCGTGGCCGGGGGCGTGCTTGCCGACCGGCTGGATGCCGGCCGCCAGCAGGCCGGCGGCGAAGGCGCGGCCGAGCCGCCCGATGGTGGCCGGGTCCTGCGCCAACGCTCGGTCGCCGATCACGGCATGGGCGCCGGGGATGGACAGGTCCAGCACGGGGGCCGCGACCACCGAGAAGCCGGCGGCGGCGCAGTCGATCCCGATCAGCGCTCCGGTCAGCCAGGCGGCGCGCAGTCCGGCGGTGGGGTTGCGGTCGAAGCAGCGGCCGAGGGCGGCGGCGGGCGGATGGGCGCGCCAATGGGGCGGGCGCAGGCGGGCAACCCGTCCCCCCTCCTGATCCACCATCAACACAGCGCCGCTCGGCAGGGTGTGCCGGAGGTCGGCCATCAGGGCGGCGAGTTGGACCGGGTCCGCGATGTTGCGGGCGAACAGGATCACCCCGCTCGGCGGACAGGCACGCAGCAGGGCGGCTTCGTCAGGGCGGAGGGTGAGACCGGATATCCCGACGATGGCGGCGCGCATGGCGGGGGTTTAAGCAGGATTCGCGGATGGAGGCCACGGTGCGGCGGCGCGCTTCAGCGACAGGCGCTTCCCTGCGGCGGCGCGACGGTCCGACCGCTGCGCCATTGCGAATCGCAACGGCGGGGCCAGCCGCTGCCGGCCCCGTGCGTCACACCGCGATAGAGTTTATCGGCGGGTCAGGGCGGGCCGGTCGCGCCGACCGCCGCGGCTTGCACCAACCGTTCTGGTATAACATCGTTTGTGAGCCAGGACGGATCGGTTGACCACGCACACAGCCGATCCATCATGTCATTGAAAAACCGCCCGAGGTTGCCGCCAAATTCGGCGACGACCGTCATGATCTCGCCCCATAACGGGTGCGCCGGCACAATGCCTAGGTCGTGGCAGATGTCGGCGATGACATCGCCCACCGGTCGGTCGCGCAATGCGGCAGCGATCTCCTCGGCTGTGGGCATGTCGGGCAGCTTGGCCCGCGACGCAGCCGGTCGGGCAGACCGCGGGGCGCGGTCAACCGGCATGCGAAAGAACTCCTGATCTACAGTCTTCCGCAGGGGGCGGCTCACCAGTTTGGCTTCCAGTTCGCCTGCCAGTTGCAGTCCGCGGGTGATGCGCGCCAGGATCAGTGCGATATCGCGGGTGCCGAAATGCCGCGCGACGATGATGAGGGTCGCGACGGCGGGGGTCTGCTGCAGTGAGCAGGCAAGTTCCAAGCCATAGTCGATGAGTTTGTGCAGCAGGCCGAGCAGGCGGCTGGTGCGGGATTGTGTCGGCGCGGGGGCGGATGCCGGATCCGAGGTCGGATCGGGGTCGTTGGGCAGCGCGGCGGTGGCGAATGCGGCGGACAGGAACATACAAAGAATATGTTTTAGAGGCGGTTTAATGGAATATTTTCTACGGCACCGCGGCCTTCCCGCGCATCGCGCTGGTCATGGTCCGTGGGCCTGGCTGGCGGGTCCTGCCTCGATCAAGCTCAGGCGCTTCCGGCAACCGCGACGAGGACGTGATCGAGCACGCCGACCGTTTCATCATCGACAGGGCACGTCCGCGGCGGCACCCGTTGTTCGGCTTCTGCATTCACCGCTGTGTCGGCAACCGGTTGGCGGAACGGCACCTGACGATTCTGCGGGCGGAGGTCATGGCGCGTTTCCCTGCGATCGGGTCCAGACACCATCTCGGCGTGATCAGGTTGCGGCAGGGACCGGTCACCCAAACAGACCGGGTTCCGCAGTGTCAGACCAAAGCGGCCACTGCGGCCGCGAAGCGCGCCACCTCTTGTTCTGTGTTGTAATAGTGGACCGACGCCCGCACGAGATCGGGCAACCCGCGCGCCGTGGCATCGAGCAACGTCGATGCGGGTGCTGAGGCGTGGGTGTTGATACGCTGTTGACGCAACGCCGCGACCAGGTCCCGCGCCGGTGTGCCGGCGGCCGTGAATGTGACGATGCCGCAGGGTTTTTGCCCGAGGTCGCGGACCGTGACGCCGGGAATGGCCGCAAGCCGGACGCGCAAGGCGTCGGCCAGCGTCTGGATGCGGTCCGCGATATCGCTCAGGCCCAAGCCCAACGCGTAATCCACCGCCGCCCCCAGTCCGAGCAGGGCGGCGACGTTGCGCTCCCAGTTCTCGAAGCGGCGGGCGTCGGGGCGCATCTCGTAGCGGTCGGGCGCGACCCAGGTGGCCGAACGCAAGTCGAGAAAGGGCGGCTCAAGCTGGTCGAGGACCGCGCGCCGCACATAAAGAAATCCGGTCCCGCGCGGGGCGCGCAGAAATTTCCGTCCGGTTGCCGACAGCAGGTCGCAGCCGATCGCGGCGACATCGATCGGCATCTGCCCGACGGACTGGCAGGCATCGAGCAGATAAAGGATGCCATGGGCTCGGGCGATGCGCCCCACGGCGGCCGCCGGATTCACCAATCCGCCATTGGTCGGAACGTGCGTGATTGCGATCAGCTTGACCCGCGGGTCGATCCGGCGCTCCAGCGCCGCGACATCGAGCTCCCCCGTGGCGTCGCTTGGCACCACGTCGATGACCGCACCGGTCCGGCGGGCGATCTGGAGGAAGGCGATGTAGTTGCTGGCATACTCGGCCTCGGCCGTGAGGATGCGATCACCGGGGGCGAAGCCGATCGCGTAGAACGCCATGTCCCAGGCCACCGTGGCGTTCTCGACAAGCGCAATCTCGGTTCGGTCCGCGTTCAGCAGGCGGGCAGCGGACTCGTAGACGGCCTCGAGCCGGTCGTTTTCCGTCGCGGCGGCTTCATAGGGACCGATGTCCGCTTCGAGCTGCAGGTGTCGGCGCTGTGCCGCCAGCACCTGCTGTGGTGGCAGCGCCGCGCCCGCATTGTTGAAGTGCAGGATCCGGTCGGCACCCGGGGTGTCCCGGCGCGCCTGTTCAATGTCGATGGGCATCGGGGTCTCCGTTTGGCCCGCCGGTCATGTCAGCCGATTTCCACCCGCCGCTGCGCCAGTTCCGCCTCGTTGACCACCAGTCCCAACCCCGGCCCCTCCGGCAGATGGAACAAGCCGCCCACCGGCTTCGGCGGATTGTCGAAGACGGCGTGCGTACGGCTGGAGGGGTCGTTCCATTCCGCCGGCTTCACGCTTTGCAGCAAGGAGGCGACCACGTGCAGGTTCGCCGTATGCCCGATCGTCGGCTGGGTCTGGTGCGGCACCAGCTCCACCCCATGCGCGTGGGCCAGCGCGGCACAGCGCAGCAGGCCGGTGATGCCGCCCATCTTGACGATATCGGGCTGCACCATGCGCACGCCGGCCTCGATCAGGTCGGCCAGGGCGGCCAACGTATAGGTCTGCTCGCCGGCCGATACGGTGATATCGAGCGCTCGGGCCACCTCGCCCATCGCGCGGACGTGGTAGTGCTGCACGGGTTCCTCGAACCACCAGAAACCCAGGTCCTCCAGCACCCGCCCCATGCGGATTGCGCCGCCGGTCGTGTAACAATTATTCGCGTCGAAGGCCAGCGGGAACCCGTCGCCGACCAGCCGGCGCACCGCGCGCGCCTTGGCGATGTCGCCGGGCAAGTCGGAATCCAGCGTCGTGCGGTTGTTGTCGAAGCGGATCTTGATCGCCGCCGGTCCATCGGTCAGCCGGCGTTCGACCACGCGCAGCACCTCATCCACCGTCCGGTCGCCATTGCCGCCGATCGACGCATAGAAGGGCAGCGCGGTCTTCCAGGCCCCGCCGATCAGCTTGTAGATCGGCAGCCCGGTCAGCTTGCCCTTCAGGTCCCACAACGCAATGTCGAGCGCGGCGAGCGCGCCGGTCAACGCGCCCTCGGGACCGAGCTTTACCAGTGTGTGCATGGCCTGGTCGAGCAGGACGGCGTGGTCCAGTGGATCGCGGCCGATCAGCAGCGGCGCCACCTCGTGCTTGATCATGCCCAACGAAGCTCTGCCGCCTTGCATCGGCGAGGCCTCGCCCAGGCCGGTCAGCCCGTCATCGGTGTGCACGCGGACGAAGGCGCTGCGCTGGGACGGCTTTTCGTCGGCGCTCCAGGCAACCTGGAACGCGTCGATTTTGGTGATTTTCATCGGGGTTTCCTCCGCCGCTGCTCAGTCCGCACTCAACACCGGCAGCAGCGAGGCGACAAGCAGCAAGGCCATCGCGACGTTGAACAGACGAAGCTGCCGGGGCGAGCGCAGCAACCGAGCGGCGCCGCGCCCGGCCAACACCCAGGGCACCATGCAGGGAATGGATACTGCCAGGAACACGACGCCGATGCGCAGCAACTGCCCGGCCAGCGGTTCGTCGGGGCGGGTGTATTCGCTGGCGGCAGCCACCGCGATCAGCCAGGCCTTGGGGTTGATCCACTGGAACGCCGCCGCACCGGTGAAACCGAGGACCCGACCGCGCTCCGCCCGTCCCGGCGGCGGCGCGATGGCAATCTGCCAGGCGAGGACCAGCATCCAGGCGGCGCCAATCCAGCGCATGGCGCGCAGCAGTGCCGGCCAGGCCAGCAGCAGCGAGCCCAGCCCGCCGCTGACCAGCACCAGCATCAGCGCGAAGCCGGCGGCGATGCCCAGCATATGCGGGATTGTGGCGCGAATGCCGTGGCTGGCGCCGGAACTCGCGAGCATCACGTTGTTCGGGCCGGGCGTGATATACATGGCCACCGCGAAGCCCGCGAGCGAGACCAGGGTGCTGTCCATGCCCGATAGGACAACATGGCTGCCGCAACCTGGCAAGCACCGCCGGTTGTGCTTTGCCCGCCGGGGTCGTTCGGGCTATGGTGCATATCAGTGACCGATCGGAGGGCCGCGATGGCGACGTTGACCGCACCCAAGACACCAAAGAAGACCGCAAGGACCACTCGGACCATGACCCGCCGCAGCCGTGAGCCGTCGGAGGCCGAATTGCAGGCCTATCTGGCGGACATGGACCGCCGGATGGCGGAGAATGCTCGCGGCTTTGACGAATTGCTGGTCAAGCTTCAGGCGAAGCCGTCGGTCTGACCGCGATGGCACTTCGTGATGTTTGGGAGATGGTTCGCCGGATCGACGAACTCATCAGGAACGAGTCCAGGGTCCGGCAAAGCCTCGACGCAATCACCACGCGCCTCACCGACCTGGAACATCGCATGGCCCCGCTGGAAGCGGGCCAGTGCCAGATCATCGCCGAAGCCCGCGGCGCGGCGGCGGCCACCGCCAGCGAAGCCGCCGCACGCGTGGTCACCGATCTCGCCTTGCGTCTCGGGTCATTGGACGAACGGATGCGGCGCCTGCCGCCGCCGGCCTGATCGCTATGCCCGGTTCCGCGTCACCAGCCGCCCAGCCCGAGCGGGTGTTGCGCCGGCACCCGGCAGGTAGGCGGATTGGCCGTTCACCCAGGTCTCCAGGATCCCCTCGGCCGGTTTTGTCGGCGCGTCGTAGGTCGCCGCATCCCGCACCGTCGCGGGATCGAACAGCACCAGATCGGCATAGGCCCCCGTTCGGATCACACCACGGCCAGTCATCCCGAACACCTCCGCCGTGTGGCCGGTCATCTTGCGCACCGCATCCTCCAGGCTGAACAGTCCCAGGTCGCGCGCGTAATGACCCAGCACCCGCGGGAAGGTGCCCCATAGCCGGGGATGCGGCCAGGAGTCGTGTGGCAGCCCGTCGCTGCCGATCATCGCCAGCCGGTGCGCCATGATCCGTTGCACATCGGTCTCGTCCATCTGGAAGAAGATCGCGCCCGCCGGCAGCAGCCGCTCCCCGGCCTCGCGCGCCGACACGCCCCAGTCGCGCGCGATCTCGTCCAGCATCCGCCCGGCCATCTCGGGATGCGGGACCGACCAGGTCACCTGCACCGGCACATCCGGCCGCAACCGCGACGGCATCAGCACCGTGGAGCCGGCCGGATAGGGATACACATCGAAATCCACCCGCTGCCCGGCCGAACCGCGATCGATCACCGGCAGGGTCTCCACCGACCGGCCGAAATTCTCCGGCATCGAGCACTTGTGGTGGCTGATCACCACCGCAGACCCGGTGTCGCGGCCGATCTTCAGCGTCTCCTCGATCGAGACCAGCACGTCGTTGGCCTCGTCGCGCATATGCGTGACGTAAAGGCCGCCGGCCGCGCGCAACGCCTCGGCCACGGCGATGACTTCCTCGGTGGGCGCCATCATGTTGGGCGGGTAATACAGCCCGGTGGAGAAACCCGACGCGCCCTGCGCCAGCGCCTCGGACAGGCGGCGGCGCATGTGTTCGGATTCGCGGCCGGTGGCGGGGCGTTGCGTATCGCCGTCCATCGCCTCCACCCGCAGCGACATATGGCCGATCAGCGCGTAGGTGTTCACCGGCGACGGATCGCGGGCGAGGCGATCGGCGTAATCGCCAAAACTGTCGAAGGTCCACCAGGACTCATCGCCCAGCAGGTCCAGCGGCGGCACCGGACGCGTGCGCATCCGCACCGGCGACAGGCTGATGCCGCAATTGCCGACCACCACCGTCGTGACGCCCTGGGACATCTTGCACAGCATGCAGGCCGGCCCGCACAGCACGGCCCGGTCGTCGTGGGTGTGTGCATCGATAAAGCCCGGCGCCAGCGCCTTGCCAGTCGCGAGCACCTCCCGGTCGGCCGACGCAGCGCCCAGGTCGCCGACCGCCACGATCCGGTCGCCGGTCACCCCGACATCGGCCTTGAAGCGCGGCGCGCCCGTGCCGTCGAACACGGTGGCATCGCGGATGATCAGGTCGCAGCGGAGCGTCATGGCATGCCTCTTGGTGATCGGACAGTCGATAGAATGCCTGAGATGCCTGCCGCGGAGAACCCGCCATGACGATCTCGTTTCCCTCGTGAATTCACCAGCACTGATCGAAGCGGGTGACGGCGGCGCCGCCGGTCGCCGGCGTGTTCAAAAAACGGGGGGGGATTGTAGAAGCCGAAGCTTTCGCGTTACGGTTGTCGATCGGCAGCGCAGATCGACCGGCGGCTGGCGACTGAGGGCGCTTTGTGCTCCCGCCGCTCGTCGTCGGAGATGCCGCAGCCAGTACTCTTGAAAAATCAATCGGTGATCGTCGGCGAAACCTGACGGCTCAGTTGCGTCGTTGGTGCCTCCGGGACTGTACGCTGCTTTCGGGACGTCGCCGCGGGATATTCGATTAATATCGGTCATGAAACCCTTTGTCCCTGCGGTTTCGCGCCGATCGGCACTGTTCCAGGGGCGGGCGATTGATGTGTTCACAGAAGGCGCCTGTTCGATGAAAAAGCTGTTGTTACGTTTTGTGCCGGCGGCTATCGGGTTCCTTCTCCTCATCGTCGCGGCCGTTGCTGCGCCGGTCGGCCGCGATGGCGGGGCGAAATTTTCGTTGCACATTTGGGTGTCAGCCGGTCCCCTGGCCTACCTCTCAGGCGGTCGCGTCGTCGTCAGGAACGCGAAGGGCGTTGTCCTTGCAACCGGACAAACCGGCCAGCGCGGCACGTTGACACTGGGCGTCGATCAGGCCGCGGCAAGCAACGGGCCTTTGCAGATCGCCGCATCCGGCGGGATGGCGAACGGCGTTCGCTTTGCCGGGCATTTGTCGGCGGAAGCGATGATCAAGGACCCGAACGCATCGGTGGTGCATGTCGATCTTCTTTCAACCGCGGCCGAACTGTTGCGCGCTCACGGCTATTCCTATGCGAGCGGGATGGCGGCAGCGCGCGACGCTCTTGGCATCGGCATCGGGGCCCCGGTCGACGTGCTCCGGGTTGGCAACATCCATGTCGGGCCGGTGGAGCTTGCAGCGGCGGCCAGCAAACCAGGCGGGGTCGATGCCGTTATCCGGCGGATCGTCGCGGCGGCGGCGTCCCACAAGACAATCAATGAACTGCATCCGTTCGATCTGGCGCAGCGAAACCCGGGCCTGTTGCAGAAGTTGACGCAGTCGCAACGGGCGCCGTCCGTATCGCAGACCGCGCCGCTTTCATCACAGACACTGACGGCCAGCCAGTCGGCGGTCTGCACGTCGGGGCTGGGGGACGCCACGTCCAGCAGTGCGTCCTCTGTCAATATCGCGGATTATGGGGCGATCGGCATCGGCAGTCTGCTCGAGGTGGCGGGCACCCCATCGCCGGTGAACGATGCAATCACCGGAATGCTGTTATCGTCGGTGGGTATCGACAACAAGTCTCCGGAGCTGGCGGCAATCGAAAATGTCGAACGCCAGCTCGACTGCATCAGTCAACAGATTGTCTATCTGCAGGAGCAGATTGCGCTTCTGACGTTCCGGGTCGACGTCGCCACGGCTGCGGCGTGCGATGCCGAAGTGGACAATTCGTGGAGAGATTACCTGTTTGCCGTCAATTCAGCCGAGACCGACCCGCTGAACAAGGAGAATGCCAGTTTGGCCCAGGAGTGGATCCCGGAATGGACGCACATGGGTGAGACATGCGGCGCTGTTATCAATCATATGCTGTTCGGTACAGTGGGCGGAGCGGGGTCTGCCTGGCAGGACCTGGCAGGTGGTTATCAAAAGTCATACAATTGGTACACCGCCCTTCAAGTCCAGCAGTTGCAATCATTTTTGTCTTACTGGGGGACGAAGACTTACGAACAGTTCGTCATGACCAACGAGGTCTATAATTACCACGGGACTTTCCCGGCGGCACAATCGGCAGCCGGCGGTGGCAGCAGCGGTTCGACCGCATGTGCATTTGGCGCGACCAACAGTCCCGGCACCTTCTGCACATGGCAGCAGGCCATTCAAAGTGCTTATCCGGGGAATTTATACACCGACGAAATCGGCATGCCCGCCTCAGGTTTGAGCCTAAGCGCCTATCCCGCTGGCCTGACCTTGCCGCAGCAGCAGAATGCCAACCAGTCCCTGCTGTTCAACGGCACCTATCTCGCAAACCACTATTATGCCACGCACGCCCCCTACGACACGGGACCTCTGGCCGCGGCGGCGCTGACCGATCTCAACAGCAAGGTTCCGGCAACCAACAGCGGCGACAGCGCCGTCGAGACCTACGCCTCGCCACAAGTGGCCCGCAGCACAACCATTGCCACCGGTCAGATCGGGGTGTTGAAGGCACCCGGGCCGGGCGGGATCTCCATGGCCCAGTATTTCTATAATGCAATCAACAGCGCCGGCAACTGGTCCGGTGCCGGGGTTGGGGTGGGCACCTCCGGCTTTTATACCTCGGATGACCGGTCGAACGGATCGATATCCGAGCTCCCCAACAGCGGTTCCACGGTCATCGTCAAGTTCGGATCGTTCAACACCATTCCCGATATTACGCTCTATTGCGTGCCGCAATGCCTGGGCGGCGGAGACAGCGTGCTGTCGGTCTTGCTGGGCCGGACCTGGTGGGCGGGTTCGTCCTCGCCCATGACATACGCGACCCTGCCCGCGCCGCAGACAGTGCCGGACAAGCCGTCCCTCACCAGCGTAACCCCCGGTGCCGGCCAGATTTCCGTTGCCTTCAAGGCGCCGGCACAGTCCGGAACCACACCGTTGATCGGCTACAGAGCCACCTGCTCTGCTGAGGGCGCAATCTCGGTCACCGCGGCAGGCACGACGTCGCCCATTGCCGTGACCTACCTGACGGGCGGCCGGCTCTACAATTGCTCCGCACAGGCACAGAATTCCGGCGGATACAGTCTGTCCTCCAACGCGCTGCCCTCGACCCCGACCGCCATTTCGGCAGCCGTGCCGGACCCGCCGATCCTGACCGCGGTGACCGGCGGGTCGCAAGAGGTGACGAACGTGTTCACGGGACCGGCACACCAAGGCAGCGCACCTGTCACCAGCTACAAGGCAAGCTGCACGAGCACCACCGGCACGTTCACGGCGTCGGGCAGTGCGTCGCCGATCGCCGTCAAGAGCCTCGTTGCGGGCGACGCTTACAAGTGCGTCGTGACGGCGCAAAACGACGCTGGCAGCAGCATCGACTCGAATGCGCTGACGGCGACGGCCTCCGGACCGCCGACGATACCCGGCGCGCCAACCATGAACGCAGCCCCAATGCTGGTTGCCGGCTCTGATTACACGATCTATTTTTCGTTCACGCCGCCCGCAAATACCGGCTACCTGCCATTGACCAGCATGACCGGCACCTGCACGGGCGGAAAGGGAGCGTATTCGGCAACCTGGCCACCGGCGAACCCGCTTGGCCAGACCTATCTGAAGGCTCCCGGGAATGACACGTATATCTGCTCCGTCACGGCCATGAACAGTGAGGGCAGTGGTCCGGCGTCCAATTCGGTAACGGCTTACGTTTACCAATAGAGAACGTTCGCTGTTGGAAGCTCCGGCGCAGCGGGGCCGCGTGCGATAGCAGGCTGCGTCGGCAGGCCCCAGGGGCTCATCATCCGGGCAATCCATCGTCGCGCCGGTGCCATCGAAGCCGGTGGCATCGCGGATAATCAGATCGCACCGGAGCGCCATGGCTTGCCTCTTGCTGTTCGGTCGGGGGATAGAATGCACGACGGAGTTGCCGCGGAGAACCCACCATGACCCTCGCCGAACTGTGCCTGCCCGGCGCGGTGCTGCTGATCATCCTGTCCATCGCCCCAGCCAAATTCGCCGGGCGGCGGGATTTCGACAACGCCAACCCGCGCGATCCGGCCTTCTACCGCGACGCTTTCCGCGCCCGCGCGCAGGGCGCACACATGAACGGGCACGAAACATTTCCGTTTTTTGCCGCGTCGGTGCTGCTGGCCGAGATGAAGGCCGTCCCGCAAACCACCGTGGACCTGCTGGCCGTCGGCTTCCTGTTGGCTCGTGTTGCCTATGTCGGGTGCTACCTGGGCAACCTGCCGACGCCACGGTCGCTGGTGTGGCTGCTGGGGCTGGCGCTGAACCTGGCGCTGTTCTTCTCACCCTGGTGGGCGATGGCCCATTGACCCTGTCACGATCGAAGCTCGTTGGTCGCTGACACATCGATCGCGCCATCCGCATCGACCGCGACGCGGTACAACGCCAGCGCGTTGGCCGCCGACACCAGGCCGTCGCGCACATCGCGCGCGACGCGTTCGGGATCGCGTTCGGCCGGATCGCCCATGCCGGCGCCGCCCGGGAGTTCCAGAATCAGCCGGTCGCCATCGGGGATCACCTGGTAGCCCTTGGTGCGCAGCACGGTGCCGGATTTCAGCACCACGACACCGGGCGCGCCGTTCAGCCCGCCCTCGCGGCCCTTTGGGGCATGGGCGATCCGGTCGAAGGTGGCGTTGACCGCGAATTCCAGGTCGCCCTTGGTGGCGATCTCCATCACCTGGCCGGCGCCGCCGCGGGTTCGGCCGGCGCCACCGGAATCCGGTTTCAACTCCTTCCGCCAGATCAACACGGGTGCCACGTTCTCGGTCGCCTCCACCGGCATGGTGCGCACGCCCGATGGGAAGGCCGTCGCGTTCAGCCCGTCCTGCGCCGGGCGCGCGCCGGTACCGCCGGAGTTGAACGTAATGATCTCGAAGTCGCCGATCACCGGCTTGTTGCCGCGCGCCTGCCCCGAAACCGAGGAACCGCCGCGCAACGGCGGGTTCCACAATGCCGAGGCGCCCTCGGCGGTGACCCGTTCCGGCACCGCCTGATGCAGGCAGCCCATCATCAGGTCAGGCAACAGATGGCCGATGACGTGGCGGACGGACACCGGATAGGGGCGGGGCGCATTCAGGATGCACCCCTCGGGGATTTTCATCCGGAACGGCGCCAGCGAGGCCCAGTTGTTCGGTATCTCCGGCGCCACCACACACTTAATTCCGAAGCAGGAATAGGCGCGACAATAGGCTGGCGGCACGTTGATGCCGCGCGAGGACAGGCCGGAGGTACCGGCGAAATCCACCTCGATCGCATCGGCCAGGATGTCCATGGCGGCGGAGAGGCGCACCGGCTCCTCGTAGCCGTCCGACCAGATCTCGGCGGCATAGCGGCCACGCGGGATGCGGGCGATTTCCGCCACGGTGGCACGGTGGGAACTGTCGAATATAAATTGCGCCAGGGGATCGAGGCTGTCCATTTCGAACTCGGCCATCATCTCGGTCAGGCGGTGGGCGCCGGCATCGTTGCAGGCGCACAGGGAGTAAATGTCGCCTTCGAGTTCCACCGGCAGGCGTGAGCCGGCTCGCATGAAGTCGAAGAAGGTCTCGTTCGGGGTGCCCCGGTCGAAGCATTTGATGATCGGGATGTAGATGCCTTCCTCGAACACCGACCGACCCTCCGGCCCCATGCCGAGACCGCCAATGTCGATGACGTGCGCGGTGTTGGCGAACAGGCCGACGATGCCGCCGTTGTGGAAGGCGGGGGTGACGACGGTCAGGTCGTGCAGATGGCCGGTGCCCAGCCAGGGATCGTTGGTGATGTAGTGGTCGCCGGGGCGCATGGTGGCGGCGGGGAATTTGCGCAGGAAATGGCCGACGGATTCGGCCATGGAGTTGACGTGTCCGGGTGTGCCGGTGACCGCTTGCGCCATCATCCGGCCGTGCAGGTCGAAAATGCCGGCGGAGAGGTCGCCGGCCTCGCGCACCGTGGTGGAGAAGGCGGTGCGGATCATGATCTGCGCCTGTTCCTCCACCACCGCGATCAGGCGGTTCCACATGATCTGGCGGTGGATTTGCGCGAGGGCGTTGGTTTCGTGGGTCATGCGGCGCAACCGGTCACTGTTCGCGATGCGGCAGTCTGGCACGACGTTCACCCGCTAGCCATAGCCCGCGCGTTCGTTCGTTCGAACCCGTTGGCAGCCTTGCGCCCTTCGTCCAGATGTCGAAACCCCGTCAAAATGTCAGACGGTAATTCAGTTGGGCAACCGTCTGGGATATGTCCTTACGAAAGAACGAGTTGGAAACTTCGGCGGTCAGCTTCTGGCGATCATTCACGTACCAGTTGATGCCGGCAAGAAGCTGCATTTCGTCGCGTCCGACATGGGTGTTTGGTTCCGTGATGTCCTGGTCCTGGAAGAAGTCACGGAGGTAGTAGCCTCCACCATAAATATCGAGGTTGTCCAGCGCATAGACCACCTTGGCGCCAAACCTGCCTTCGCCCAGGCCCGAATCATTTTTCAGGGGCGTGTCGCCGCTGCTTTCCCTGAATTTGAACCGGTGGTCCCAGGCTGCAAGGAAGCCAACCGTCGGCAACACGGACAGGTTGTCGCCCACCGCCAGCACGCCGGTCAGGTTGGTAGAAAACAGCCAGCGCTGTCCAGTGAAGTTGCCCGTAATGTCAGGCGAGCCAAATACGGCGCGCGTTTCGCGGCCCATGTTGTAAGTATAGCCACTAATCACGTTCCAGACCAGCCGATGGTCCAACATGCTCAGGCCGAAATATGGCGTGGCGGCGATACCCTGGTTGCCGAGGGTGCCCCCGTTAAATGGCGTCACGAAACTTTCATTTTCGAAGCCCATAACGATGCCGCCGAGCGAGTTGGGCGAGAATTTGTAGTCGGCGCCAAGCAGAAAGTTCTGCAGCGTGCCGCTGAACCGGTTGACCGGGTCGGAACTCGACGTCCATGTGTTCGACGGCGAGAACCATACGCTTATGCCACGCGGGCCATCACCTGCCGCGATGCCGGTCATGCCGGCCGACGCACTCCTTTCGGGGCGAGGTGTCGGCG
>Ga0302202_10003604_pt1 | contig 16869 bp, 14 predicted proteins | sample II_Bog_N3_3_FD_194579 | JGI IMG/M metagenome (GOLD analysis project Ga0302202, IMG submission 194579) | Peat permafrost microbial communities from Stordalen Mire near Abisko, Sweden - II_Bog_N3_3 | ecosystem: Environmental > Terrestrial > Soil > Wetlands > Peat | place: Sweden: Abisko...
TCATCGCCCGACAGGTGGCGGAGGCGCGCAACCTTGCCGATCTCGCCGCGGTCCTCGATGCCGGCATGAGTGACGAGTCGGGCCCTGCACCGGACCGGGACACCTTCCAACGAGGGTCGACGGATTCGTCCCCGTGACGGTGCGAGAACCTTCGGACAGCGCGACGATGCCTCTGCCCTGCTCGCCGTGACTGCACCGTCAGGAGTCGGCCGGTCGACCGTGGCGGTGCTCGCCGCCCATTGGGGTGGTGGTGACGAAGCTGCCTGGCTCACCAGGCAGGTGGCCGGGGCGCTGGCGTGGCACGCCGACGTCCACATCGTGACTCCGGATGGTGTCGACGCCGGCACGAGTGTCGAAAGCGTGTTCGTCGTGCACCGCCTGGCCACGCCGGTGGACGTCCGGGCCGAACTCCGTAGAGACCTCCTGATGGATGCCGTCCACTCCCACCGGTGGCCAGCCGATCACCCCGAGATTGACGAGCTCCACCGGGAACTCGATCGCGACCTCATCGAGCCATGGGGCGCCGCAAGCGACGTCCTCCGTGCAGTAGATCCGACGCTCGTGATCGTGGCCGGACACCGGAACCTGGGTGCCCTCGCCGCCGTCAACGACGTCGACCCCTCCCGACCGGTGGTCCTCCTGGCGCTCGCACGGCACGGGGAGCTGATCGCCGATGGACAGTTCACTCCGCTCTTCGACCGCGCCGCCGCCATCCTTACCGTCACCGAAGCGGAGCGGCGCGCTGTCGTCACCGCCCATGGGCGGGGGGACAGGGTGCAACGTATCGGCGCACCCATGCGGGCCAATCCGACGGCTAGGAGCGAACCGAACCCATGGGTCGGGGACTCCGGGTACGTCCTGGTACGGACCGATGCGTCCACGGACGATGCCGGAACAGAGCAGTCCGATCTCGCCCGTCTCCTGCGACTGCGCTTCCCGGACCGTCCGGTCGGCATCTGCCACCCCGACGCGTTCTGCGTGTGGCACGAGGGCCGCCTCTCGTCCGGGTGGCCCATCGAACGATCAAGTGACCTCGCTCGCCTGATGGCCTGGGCCTCGATGACAGTCGATCTCCGGCCCGGTGACCTGTTCGCACGGGAGTGCGTCGAGTCCCTGTTGTTCGCCACACCGATCGTGGTGCCGGCCGCGAGTCGCGCAGTTGAGCACGCCCGAACCGGGCAGGGTGGCCTGTGGTTCGACGGCGCGGCGGAGCTCACTCAGTGCGTCGACGCGCTCATCGATCCGGCGATCCGTGCGGCGCTGTCCGATCAGGGACGGGCCTACGCCGAGGAGGAGTTCGGTTCCACCGAGCGCTTTGTCGAGCGTGTGGCCGATGCCTGCGCCCTCAGCAGCGGTGGTTGAGCGGATAGGACAACGCGTTCCGTCGGCTCCCGATCCGTCAGCCGGCGAACGCACCCGTCACGAACCGTTGGATCAGGATGTAGCCGCACGGGATGAACAGCGCGAGCAGCACCCGCTCGAGCCACCGTCGTTTCACCGTCCACGCTCCGAGAACGACGAACAGCGGGGCGAAGACCAGCACTTCGCGGGTGACGCTCCGAAGGAACGTCTGGAAGGTGAAGGTGCACGCCCCGAGCCCGAGCAGGATGCCGGTCGAACGGCTCAGCCGTCGATGGGCGTCGACAGCTGCACCGACCGACAGGAGGGACGTCACCGAGTCGATCAGTTCCATGACCGCCGCCGTGGACCCGTCCAGGAAGCGCCGGTGCACCAGATCGCATGCCGTCCGGTAGGCCAGCGTCCATGGTGTACCGACGTGTCGGTGCCACTGGGCCGACTGGGCCTGCGCGAAGGCGAAAGCGTTCCCAACGTGGATCTACTGGATCACCATCCATGCGATCAGCGCGACGAGGGTCCGTCCAGCCACCCGTGCCAGTTCCCGGAACGGCAGTGACCTCCCGCTGTCCGACGTGACTGCGTCAACCGGGTGTTGCGCCATCCGGCCGCGGCGAGCGGCCAGGACATCGACACCTAGGGCGACGGCGACGACGATCAGGTCGTACCTGGTGAGCATCGCTGCGGCGGCGAAGGCCCCGGCGAGCGCCCACCTCTGCCAACGGGCGCAGACGAGTGCCGATGCCACGCAGGAAGGGGCGAATGACTCGGGGTGGGGGCGAGCAGGAAGAACGCAGTGAGGAACGCCAGCAGCAGCATCACCGCCGCCCCTCCCATGGAGTCACCACCGAACGAGGATGCGAGCCGATGGAGGGCGGCCAAGGCCATGACGAGAGCCGACGCGCTGGGCAGTTCCGCACTGACCGTCCAATTGAACGGTGTCACCACGTGTACGAGCCGGTTTCTCCACGGGTAGAGAGGTGCAACGGCGACGCAATGGGCAGCCTGCCCGGGACCAGCTACGCGGCCGGCGTAGCCTGAATTGGCGATGGAAAGGTAGTACCCGACGTCCGAGCGGCCCCCGTCTCGCTGAGGAGCGACGGATGCGGCGCCATGTCGTTGGGGAAGTTGATGCCGTATTGGCTCACCAGGCCGATCCGGGTCGCCTCCACTGCGGTCGACGGGATGTCGAGTTCCCCCGATCGCTCATCGTCCACGGTCATGGACCCGCACCCTACCGGCATGGCCCGACGACGCTGGGTTCCCGCTGAGGTGGACGGCGCACCGCCGTCTGTACTCACCACCAGGGCGCATCAGGCGAGTTGACTGGCCACCAGGCCGTCCAGAATGTCCGCCTCGGAGACCAGGCACTCAGCGAACCCGAACCGCCGGAGCACGGCATCGAGGATGAGCGCCCCACCGACGATGACGTCTTCGCGTCCGGGGACCATGCCCGGTCTGGCCAGCCGCTCGGCGGCCGTGTCAGCGGCCAGCAGGTGGTACCAACGCTCGACGTCCGTCGAGGCAAGGACGGCATGGTGGACCCTGTCCCGTTCATAGGTCTCGAGGCCCAGTTGCAGCGACGCCAGGGTGCTCACCGTCCCGGCCAGTCCCACCAGTCGGCGGGCATCGAAGAACCGGGGATTGTGCTCGACGGCGGTTTCGAGTTGCGCGGCCACGTCCCGGACGGCATCCTCCAGTTCGCCGACCAAGGGCGGGTCCTCGTCGAAAAATCGTTCCGACACCCGGACACAACCCATCTGCAGTGACACCGCGACAAGATCGGGGTCATCGGGGCCCTCCCCGCTGACCAGCTCGGTGGAGCCCCCGCCGATGTCGACGACGAGGAATGGGCCGTCCTCGAGATCGAGGTCGGCCACCGCTCCGGCCATCGACAGACGGCCCTCCTCCCGTCCGGACAGCAGTTCGGCGCGTAGTCCGGTGATCTCCGCAGCTGCGCTGAGGAAGTCGTCGCCGTTCGCCGCGTCACGTGCCGCCGACGTGGCTGCCAGCCTGCCTCGGCCCACGCCATGGACGTCCATCACCCCTCGGAACTCCCGCAGCACCGCCAGGCAGCGTTCGATCGCCTCGGGTGCCAGACGCCCCGTGGCGTCGACGCCCTGCCCGAGTCGGGTGATCCGCATCAGGCGCACGAGTGGCTGTCCATTGGCATCGGCCACCAACAGCCGAGTCGAGTTCGTCCCGCAGTCGATGGCGGCGATGGCCGGTCCCGTGTCCATCTGCTCTTGCTAGCACGGCACCGCCCCCACCCCACCATGGAACGGACCGTATGCCCGGTAGCGGTCAGCCGGGTTCAGGCGGGGTGGAGTCCGATCCGGCGGGCCGTCCACTCCCCCACCGGGTCGTCGGCTCCGGTCAGCCACCAGGCCAGATGGGCGTGGAGGCACTTGACCCCCTCACGGGTCCCGCCGACCCCGCCGGACGGGCGTGGCCCGGTGTGGCCGGGAGCGATCAGTGCGTCGCGCTCGGCGGCATAGGCGGCGTGGGCGACCGTGATCCGCTCGATCCCCACCTCCGCCTCGGCGGCCCGCACCCCGCCGGTGGACTCCAGCCGGCTGACCACCTCACGGAGATGGGGGTCGCACAACCAGTAGCGGGTCGGCATCGGCGTCCCGTCATCGAGGAAGGGGGCATTGGCGATGACCGCCGGTGTCCCGTCCTCGGCCCGCACCACCACTTCGAAGGCTCCCGCCGGTGTCCGTCCGAGCAGTTCGGTGACGATCGCGCGGTCTTCCGCGGTGCTGGTCGGACCCTCGTCGGAGGTCACTTCCAGAATTCGAGCGACGAGGTGACCCGCGACCAGAACCCGGGTGCGGCATGTCCCGCCACGTCGGCGCGGGCGGAAGCTGACGACGCACTGCCGCCCGACGGCGCGGAGGTCTGGGGTAGGCCCGGATCGGGCGACATGTTCGGCGCCTGCGACGGGGACACCAGTGGCTGGTTGGCCGGGTCTCCGTCCGCCGACGCCCCGGGGCCAGAGGTCTGGCCCGCAGGAGGCAGGATCACGAAGAGGGACTTGCCCGGCGCGACCAGCTGGTAGTTCTGCTGGGCCAGACGTTCGACCTCGGCGTTCGAGTTCAACTGCTGGTGCTGTTCCGCCAACGCTGCGTTCTCGTGCTGGAGTTGGGAGAGCTGCGAGGCCTCCGCCGAGAGTTGGTGGCGCTGGCTGAGCAGGACCGACAGCGGAAAGCTGCTGACCAGGATCACCAACGCGGCGACGGCGGCGAGCACCACCGGCACCCGCCTGCGGCGCGTCTGGATCGCCGCCCGTTCGGCCGGGGAACGCACCCCCGAGGTGGTCGGCTTCGGTCCGGAAGGCCGGGGTGCGCCGGTGGGCTTCCTCGTGGCGGTCGACGCGTCCTTCGCCGTGGACCGGGTCCTCAGGTTCGACCGGGTCCTCAGGTACGACCGCTTCTTCACCTTCGGTGTGGCCTTGGCCTTCGCAGCGGCCTTCACCTTGGGCGTCGCCTTCACCCTGGTCGTCGTCTTCACCTTCGCCGTGGGCCCGGTCTTCGGCGTGGTCTTCGCCGTCGCCCGTCGGCCGGTGGTCGTGGTGGTACGGGTGGTGGTCGTCAGCGGAATGCGGCGTGCGGACGCCGGACCGGACGCACGGGCTGCCACCGGCTGGCCGGTGGACCGGCTGGGCCGAACAGGTGTGGTCGACCGCCCGGTCGGCCGGGAGGTTGACGACGTCCTGTTCGTCTTCGTCCTGGCGTGGAGCCGCCGGCTCACGCGGGCGGACTCCACGACGTCAGCGCCCGTCCGCCCCGGAAGGCGGCCGACTCCCCGAGCTGCTCCTCGATGCGGAGCAGCTGGTTGTACTTGGCCACCCGGTCCGATCGGGCCGGCGCACCGGTCTTGATCTGGCCACAGTTGGTGGCCACCGCCAGGTCGGCGATGGTCGTGTCCTCGGTTTCGCCCGATCGGTGGGACATGACGCACCCATAGGCGTTTCGGGTGGCGAGGTCCATGGTGCCGAGGGTCTCGGTCAGCGTGCCGATCTGGTTCACCTTGATCAGGATCGCGTTGGCGGTCCCGGCATCGATGCCCCGGCGGAGGCGCTCCTCGTTGGTGACGAAGAGGTCGTCGCCCACCAGCTGGACACGACCGCCGAGGGCCGCCGTCAGTGACGCCCACCCGTCCCAGTCGTCCTCGGCCATGCCGTCCTCGATCGACACGATCGGATAGCGGTCCACCAGGTCCACGTAGTAGGCGACCAGCTCGTCGGAGGAGAGCGTGCGGCCTTCGCCGGCCAGGACGTAGGCGCCGCCCTCGTAGAGCTCGCTCGACGCCGGGTCCATGGCGATGGCGATCTCGTCACCGGGCACCCTGCCGGCCGCTTCGATGGCGTCCACCAGGATGCGCACCGCGTCCTCGTTGTGGTCGAGGTTCGGTGCGAAGCCCCCTTCGTCGCCCACCGCGGTGGACAGGCCCCGCTCGTGGAGCACGGTGGCCAGTGCGTGGTAGGTCTCGACACCCCAGCGCACCGCCTCGCCGAACGAGGCCGCCCCCACGGGCATGATCATGAACTCCTGGAGATCGATGGAGTTGTCGGCGTGCACACCCCCGTTGACCACGTTCATCATCGGGACGGGCAGGACGTGGGCGCCGGCCCCGCCCACATAGCGGTAGAGCGGCAACTCGAGTTCGTCGGCCGCGGCCCGGGCGGTGGCCAGGGACACCCCCAGGATGGCATTGGCGCCCAGACGGCCCTTGTTGGGCGTCCCGTCGGCGTCGATCATGGCCAGGTCGACACCGCGCTGGTCGAGTGCGTCGAACCCGTCGAGGAAGTCGGCGATCTCACCGTTGACCGATGCCACGGCGGCCAGCACGCCCTTGCCCCCGTAGCGGTCACCCCCGTCGCGCAGCTCCACGGCCTCGTAGGCCCCGGTGGACGCACCCGACGGCACGATGGCCCGACCGGACGCGCCGGAGTCGAGGACGACGTCGACCTCCACGGTGGGATTGCCACGGGAGTCGAGGACCTCCCGGCCGATTACCTGTTCGATGACGCTCACTGTCGGGGGTCGCTCCTGCTCGCGGTGTCGGAAACGCTACCACCCGCCACCTTCCGGACCAGGGCATTCGCGCCCGTCCGACGACCCGGTGACCGTCGGTCCCCCGCTCTGCGACGATCGGCGTGGGCCGCCTCAGCCCTGGGCTTCGACCTCGGTGCGGAACCTCCCGGCACGGGAGAGCAGCGCCGTCTCGGGGTCGACACCCATGGCCCGGGCGAGTCCCACCGCTGCGAACAACAGCTCCCCCACCGCCTCGGCCCGATGACGGGCACCGCCCTCTCCGTCGGCCACGTCTGCGTCCGCATCCCCCGTTGACAGTTCTTCGACGGTGGCGGCCACCCGGAGGGCCTCGTCGGCCAGTCCGGGCAGGACCATCCCGATGGCGGCTGCCTTGCGCTGGAGCTTTGCTGCCAGTGCCAGTGCGGGGAGTGCACCGGGGATGCCCTCGGTCACGCTCGCGCGGCCCTTCTCCACCTTCTTCAGGGTCTCCCAGTTGCTGGCCACGGCGTCGGGCGTGTCGGCGGTCACGTCGCCGAACACGTGGGGATGCCGCGACACCAACTTGTCGTGGACCCCCCGGGCCACGTCGGCCAGGGTGAACCGTCCCTCCTCGGCGGCCAGGGTGGCGTGGAAGTAGACCTGGAACAACAGGTCACCGAGCTCCTCCTCGAGATCCGCCACCGCCTCGGCTTCCCCGTCGTGCGACCCACCGTCTCCCGCCGTCGCCGTTCGCGTCGGGTACTCCCCGTTGTCGCCAGCTGCGTCCACCGCGGCCAGGGCGTCGATCGCCTCCAAGACCTCGTAGGACTCCTCCAGGAGGTGCCGGCTCAGCGACGCGTGGGTCTGGGCCCGGTCCCACGGACAGCGGTCCCGCAGGGTGTGCACCAGTTCGTCGAGGGACACCAGCTCGGCGGCCACCGGTGCGGCCAGCCGAGGGATCCACAGCGAGGTCAGGTGGTCGGGTTCGAACGACCGGTCCATCTCGTCCCAGGCCAGCTCCCAGGACCGCTCGTCGGGCAGGCCCAGATGGTGCAGGACGGTGACCGGCACATCGGGGGGCGACTCCACCGAGAGCTTCACCTCGGAGAGGACCTCGCGGCTCCAGCACTGGGCCACCAGCAGCGGGCCCCGCTCACCGGCGGCATCCACCGCGAAGCTCTCGGCGTCCACGATGCGCACCCCGGCGGCCACCGGGTCCACCCCCAGCCGGGCGAAGGCGAGGTCGAGGAAGGAGACCGACGGATGCACCGTGACCACCACCTGTCCCGACCGGACCCGGGGTTCGTCGGCCAGGAGTACGACGGTGCGCTCGGCCACCGTCGGTGACCCCGGAACGGCATAGACGACGGGACCGCCGGCGAGGGCGGTGTCCACGAGATCGGCCACGATGGCCCGGTAGACCTCGTCGAAGGTGTCGGAGCTCTCGTAGTGATGGTCGAAGGACGCAGCCCCGGTCAGGGCCACTGCGGCCGGGTGCCGGGTGGTGCGCAGCACGACGGTCGCTGCGCCCTCCAGGAGTGCGAGAGTGCCCGCGGTGATCAACTCGGGCCCGGCCGGCCCGAGGCCGACCACGTCGATCCGGGGAGCATCGGACACGGCGGCGTTCAGCCGGCTGTGGTGCTCGTGGAGCCTCCGGCACCTGCGCTGGTCGAGGCGTAGGAGGGGAGCAGGTACCTGGCCGGAGGTGACGGAGGCGACACCACGCCGAGTGTGAGCGGGGACCAGGTCCCGTACTGGGGATTGACCGCAACCGACGAACGTCGGCCGAAACGCTGCAGCTCCCCGGCCAGACGCTGGGTGTTGGCCGTCGAGTAGAGGATGGCCTGGCGCACCTGGGGGGCCGCCTGGGCCACGGGCGTGGGCGTGAGGCTGGTCACCTCGAAGACCTCCCAGGTCCCGCCCGAGGCCTCGATCGGGGTGACCGGCTGGTTCACCGAGATCGTGGTGAGGCCGAGCGCCTCGAGCACCCTCGCCTCGGTGAAGGTGCATCCGAGCGATCCGCCGTTGGCCGCACTCTGGGGATCGGTCGACGTCGAGGTGGCCAGGGTGCTGAACGAGGCTCCGGCGTTGAGCTTGGTGACGACGGCGTCGGCGGCCGCCTGGGTGTCCGTGGCGATGACGCTGACGCAGGCGGTGGTGAACTGCGAGGTGTTGGCGGCGTAGTAGTTGAGGACCGCCGCATCGGACAGGTCCGCGCCATGGGCCAACAGCCGCTGCTCGATGGCGAAGTTGGTCACCTGGTCGTTTCGGACCTCCGCAGGGAGTGCGGACACCAGCTCCTGGCCGGTGTAGGCCGTGCCGTCCGCCTTCTGGCACAACGACAGCTGCCCGCCGGCGGTGGCCTCCTGGTCGTAGGTGCCGATCTCACCGTCGATGACCTCGCTGTAGGTCGTCAGCGAGGCGGACAGGTCCGATGCCGTGAGATGGATGCCCAGCTGCGCCGCGTACTGCGCGGTCAGCAGGAACCCCACCTGGTCGCCGACGACCGTCTTGGCGAACTGGTTCACGTAGGTCCCCGAACCGCCCGCACCCTCGGCGCCGGTCAGGTCCACCTGGTGGCTGGCGGCGTAGAAGCACTGGCCGACCGTGGTCTGGGCCAGGGCGTTCATCCGCGAGTTGATGGTGGACACGGTGACGGTGTCACCGTTGACCGAGGCTGCGTAGGGGGTCACGTTGCACGCGGATGCCAGGGCGCCCATGGCGACGACGGCAGCAACGGCAACCAGGCCTGCGGGGATGCGCTTCACGGCGGCGATGCTACCGGGTGGGCGTGCACCGTCCGGAGCGGCTGATCGGGGGTGGCAGGTCGGGGACTCTCCCTGGCTGCTCGGTCGTCGTCAGTCGGCAGGAACCAGCTCGCGCAACAGATCGACCAGTACGGGGGCGTACCCGCCGCTGTCGGGGTCCGGTGCGACAGGAAACGAGAGTCGGTGGTTCTCGGGCTGGTAGGTGCCGCCGGGGGCCAGACGGCGGAGCCGGACCTCGGCGGACGCGGGCAGCGTGATCGGTGTCAGCTTGGCCACGGCCCGACCGCCGGGTCCGCCGCGGGGGCCCGCTCCCTCACCGGCGAACCGGGGAACCGACACCGCCAGGTCGTGCACGCCCAGGCGCAGGCACTCGACCCGCAGCAGCGCCACGGACAGCAGCGCGGTGGCCGGGGCGGGCAACGGGCCGAACCGGTCCTCCCACTCCGCCCGGACGTCCTCCACTTCGGCCACGGTGCGGACGGCCGACAGCCGTCGGTAGGCCTCGAGGCGAACGTCTTCGGCCTCCACGTAGTCGGGGGGGAGGTGGGCCGCGTCCGGCAGGTCGACCGACAGCTCCACCGGTTGGGGGCGGGGCTCACCCTTCAGCTCGGACACCGCCTCGGACACCATCTGGACGTAGAGGTCGTAGCCGATGGCCGCGATATGACCCGACTGGTCGCGGCCCAACAGGTTGCCCGCACCCCGGATCTGGAGGTCGCGCAGGGCGATCTTGAATCCCGACCCCAGTTCGGTGTGGTCGCCGATGGTGCGCAGTCGTTCGTACGCCGTCTCGGACAGGACACGGTCGGCGGGGTGGAACAGATAGGCGTAGGCCCGCATGCCGGCCCGGCCCACCCGACCCCGCAACTGGTGCAGCTGGCCGAGGCCCAGCAGGTCGGCCCGGTCGACGACCAGCGTGTTGACGGCGGGCATGTCGATGCCCGACTCGACGATGGTCGTGCACACCAGGACGTCGTAGGCCCCCTGCCAGAAATCGAGGACGACCTGCTCGAGTGAGCCCTCGTCCATCTGCCCGTGGGCGACGGCCACCCGGGCCTCGGGGGCCATCTTGCGGACCCGGTCGGCCGTGGCCTCGATGTCCTGGACGCGGTTGTGGACGTAGAAGACCTGCCCTTCGCGCAGCAGCTCGCGCCGGATGGCCTCGGAGGCCGCCGCCTCCTCGAATTCGCCCACGTGGGTGAGGATCGGCCGGCGGGCGGCCGGTGGGGTGTTGACCATGGAGAGGTCACGGATCCCGGTCAGGGCCATCTCGAGGGTCCGGGGGATGGGGCTGGCGGTCAGCGTGAGCACGTCGACCCCCTCGGCCATGGCCTTGATCGACTCCTTGTGGGTGACCCCGAAACGCTGCTCCTCGTCGACCACCAGGAGTCCCAGCTTCTTGAAGGTGACGTCCTGGCCGAGCAGTCGGTGGGTGCCGACCACCACGTCGATCGACCCGTCGGCCAGTCCGGCCAGGACGTCGGTGGCCTGGGCGTTGGTGAGGAAGCGGCTCAGCAGTGCGACCTTGACCGGAAAGGGTGCATACCGCTCGGCGAAGGTCTGCGCGTGCTGGCTGGCCAGCAAGGTGGTGGGGACCAGCACGGCCGCCTGGTACCCGTCCTGGACCGCCTTGAAGACGGCGCGGACCGCGACTTCCGTCTTGCCGAAGCCGACGTCTCCGCACACCAGACGGTCCATCGGCTGGGGCCGTTCCATGTCGGCCGTGACGTCCTCGATGGCGCGCAATTGGTCCGAGGTCTCGACGAAGGGGAAGGACGATGCGAGTTCGGCCTGCCAGGGGGTGTCCGGACCGAACGCATGGCCGGGGACCTCCAGGCGCCGCCGATAGAGGGCGACCAGCTCCTCGGCGATCTCGTGCACGGCGGCCCGGGCCTTGGATCTGGCCTTCTGCCACTCGGAGCCACCCAGGCGACTGACCGAGGGGGAGTCACCCCCGGCGTAGGGGGTGAGGAGTTCGATCTGGTCGGTCGGCAGGTAGAGGCGATCACCTCCCCGGTACTCGAGTAGGAGGTAGTCGCGTGTGGCACCGCCCATCGTCCGGGTGACCATGCCGCCGTAGTGCGCCACCCCGTGCTGGCGGTGGACCACGTAGCTCCCCGGCGCCAGGTCGTCGAAGAAGCCGTCGACCGGTCGGGCCCTGGTCCTGGCCTGGCGGTGGGGCCGCATGCGGCCGGTGACGTCGGACTCGGTCAGTACCGCGACCTTGCAGCCGGGCAGTACGAACCCACGGTCCACCGTGGCCACCACGATGCGGGCCCCGGGCACACCGAGGTCGTCGTCCGGGGTGGCCACCGGCACCACCAGTCCCTCCTCGGCCAGGAGCCCCGAGAGGCGGTCGGCACCGCCTGCCGTGGTCGAGCAGAGCACGACCGCATACCCCGACTCGGCCAGGGATCGGACCTGGCCGGCCAGTCGGGTACCGTCGCCCAGAATGGGCTCCCACCCCCGGCTCTCCACCAGCGGGACGTCCGGTCCCTCGGCCGTGGGCACCAGCGAGACGACGGCCGCATCGGTACCGGTCAGCAGCCTGTCGAACCCGGCGTGCAGCCGGGGAGCGTCACCACCGGCGTCGAGACCCCAGGTCTGGGCCAGGGCGTCGGCCAGGGACGACTCCTCGTCCAGCAGTTCGGCGGCACGGTCCCGCACCCGTCGGGGCTCGACCAGGACCACCAGCGCATCGTCGCCGAGCAGGTCGCAGAGGAGCTCCTCGCCGTCGACCAGCCACGGCAGCCAGGACTCCATCCCGTCGAAGAGCTCACCGTCGGCGAGGCGATCCCACTGGTGGCGACCCCACGGTGCCGATCCGACCAGTGCCGCGGCCCGCTCGCGCATCGGCGCATCGGCCACCAGCTCGCGACAGCCGAACAGCTCCACCGCCCCGAGGTCGTCGGTGGAGCGCTGATCGGCCACGTCGAACCGGGTGAGCCGATCGACCTCGTCGCCCCACAGGTCGATCCGCACCGGCTCGTCGGCGGTCGAGGGGAACACGTCGACGATGCCGCCCCGCACCGCGAGCTCGCCCCGGTGCTCGACCAGGGACTCGCGCCGGTAGCCCAGTGCCACCAGATCGGACACCAACTGGTCGACCACGACCCGGTCCCCCCGGGCGACCCGCACCGGACGGGACGCGGTGCGCCACGGCCCCAGGCGCTGCAGGACCGCCTTCACCGGCGCCACCACGATGTCCGGGGCCTGTTCGAGTCCGTCGTCGACCGCACGTCCACCGGTGCCGGCCTGGTCACCGTCGGAACCGCCGAGTTGCCACAGCAGCCGGAGTCGGCGGCCCATGGTGTGGACCTCGGGACTCACCCGCTCGAACGGCAACGTCTCCCACGCCGGGAACAGCTCGACCACCGCCGGGCGGGTGATGTCCGGACCGACGTCCGCCGACGAGGCGAAGGTCTCCAGGTCGTGGGCCAGTTGGGCGGCTGCCGCACCGGTCGGGGTGACCACCAGTACCGGTCGCCGGGTCCCGAGACGGAGCAGTCCGGCGAGCACGAAGGCCTGCGCCGGGGTGGCGACCGCCAGGGTGGCACCGCGCGCGCCCACCACCTGGGTCATGGCGGACTCATTGCGAAGCAGGGCGGGAAGCGAGCGGAGACTCACCCGGTCAGGGTACCGGGACGTCACCCCGCCCCCGGACGACGCCGCGCCGGTCGACGCACGGTCACTTCGGTCGACGCGGCTCCCACCGGAATCGGCGCGCCGTGACCCACAGTCCGCCCGCCGCCCAGGCCAGCATCACCAACAGGTCCCCTGCCCGCAGTCCCGATCCGGGGCCACCTTCGAACGCCGAGACCAGGGCGCGGATCATGTGGAAGATCGGGAAGTAGTCGGCGACACGGGCGAGCACCGAGCCCTGGGCCAGCGGATAGAAGACCCCGGAGATGAAGACCACCGGGAAGTAGATGCCGTTGACGATCGCCGGTGCGGCGTCGGCATTGGGCACGAGGATGGTGACCGCCAGTCCGAGGGCGCTGAAGGTGACGATCCCGACGAGCAGGGTGAGCAGCACGGCACCGGGGTGGTACGGGAAGTGGAGGTGGTAGAAGGCCATCCCGATGCCCACCACCAGCACGGTCAGGAGTGCCACCACGATGAGCACCGAGCCGATGAGGCCGCCCATGTAGGAGCCGATGGCGATCGGCGTACCCCGCATCCGCTTGAGCACACCGGTCTCGCGCCGGGTGCAGATGGCCATGGCCAGGTTGGTGTAGCAGGCGGCGATCAGACCGAAGGTCAGCATGGCCACCACCACGTACTGGTCGTAGCGCAGGGTGTAGCCCGGCACCTTGGCCGCCCCCGCCGAACTGCCCACCACGATCAGGAAGATGATCGGGAAGGCGAAGGTGAACACGGCGGCCATCGGGTTGCGCCAGTAGGCCTTCTGCTCGTAGCGGACCTGGTGTGCGGCGATCGCCAGGTCGTTCATCGGCCCTGCTCCCCGGGGGCGGCGATGTTGGCGGGGTCGCCGGTCAGCGCCAGGTAGACGTCCTCGAGCGAGGGCCGCACGACCGACAGCCCGGCCAATGACTCGCCCCGGTCGAGCGCCCACCGGGTCAGCGCGTGCAGCACCTCGGTGGGTTCGAGCACGGCGAATTCGACGAAACCTCCCCGCACCGCGACGTCGACGCCGGCGGGCAGGGGGAGGTCGCCCACCCCGGCCGAGTCGGGGAGCGCGAAGCGGACCGTGGTCATCCCGTGGTCCCGTCCGCCGAGGGTGTCCGGCGTACCCGAGGCCACGATCCGTCCGCCGGCCAGCACCACCACCGTGTCGGCCAACGCCTGGGCCTCGTCCATGTAGTGGGTGGTGAGCACCACCGTGCGCCCCTCGGCGCACAGGTCGCGGACCACGTCCCACGCCTCGCGTCGGGCCGACGGGTCGAACCCGGTGGTGGGCTCGTCCAGGAAGATCAGCTCGGGATTGCCGATGAGGGCGAGGCCGAGGTCGAGCCGGCGCTGCTGGCCGCCCGACAGCACCTTCACCCGGGCCCCGGCCTTCTCGTCCAGCCCCACCAGTGAGACCACGTCGGCCACCGCTCGGGGTGACTCGTAGAGGTACGCCCGCTGGGTGAGCGCCTCGGTGACGGTCAGGTACGGGTCGACGGCGCACTCCTGCAGGACGATCCCCACACGGGCCCGCAGGGAGCGGGCCCGCCGGGCCGGATCGGCACCCAGCACCGTCACCTCTCCGGCGTCCCGGGTCCGATAGCCCTCGAGGATCTCGACGGCGGTCGTCTTGCCCGCCCCGTTCGGCCCCAGCACGGCCAGGACCTCGCCCCGACGGACGTCGAGGTCGATGCCGGCGAGCGCGTGGAAACTGCCGTAGGACTTGGTGAGTCCACGGACCGAGATGGCGACGTCGTCGGGCACGGTCCGAGAACCTACCCCGTGGCGTTGATCCGGTTCATGGCCGCCTCGACACCGACCGTGACCAGGAGCTCGACGGCGTCGGCGGCCACCTCGGCGGCCACGTCGAGCATCGCCCGCTCGTCCTTGCCGGGCCGCTTGAGCACGTAGTCCGCACCGGGCTGGCGCCCGGGTGGCTTGCCGATGCCGATGCGGACCCGCAGGTAGTCGTCGGTGTGCAGATGGGCGTGGATCGACTTGAGGCCGTTGTTGCCGGCGGTCCCGCCACCCGCCTTCACCTTGACCCTGCCGGCGGGGAGGTCCAGCTCGTCGTGGACTACGACCAGCCGGGTGCCTGTGCCGCGGGCGGGATCGGTGTCGTCCCCGGATCCGGTGATCCCGGCCCGTCGCACGAGCGGGGCCACAGCGAGGCCGGACTCGTTCATGTACGTGAGCGGAATGGCACACAACACCGGGTGCCCGTCGACACGGATCTGGCCGGCCCGGGCACGGAGCCCCTTTTCGGCCGAGAGCGTCCCGTGGTGGCGCGCCACCAGCAGTGCGACCGCATCGGCACCGACGTTGTGCCGGGTGCCCTCGTACTCGGGACCCGGGTTGCCCAACCCGACGACCAGCAGGTCCATCGCGGCGCCCCGTCGGGGGCCTCCCGCCCCCGCTCGGCGGCGGAGCAGGGCCTAGCCCTCTTCGGCTTCTGCTGCCGGGGCCACCTCGTCGGCGCCCTCGGCACCTTCGGCGGTCTCGGTGGCCGCCTGGACCCGCGGGGGGATACCGGCGGCGACGGTGGCCTCGAGGTCGGTCTCGAGCTCGACCCCGGCCGGAATGGCGATGTCGGACACGTGGAGCGCCCCACCGATGGTCAGGGACGAGATGTCCAGGTCCACCGAGCTCGGGATGTCGGTCGGCTTGGCCTTGATGTGCAGGGTGAACAGCTGCTGGTCCACGATGCCGTCGCCGTGGCCGACCTCGACCGCCTCGCCGATCAGGTTGATGGTGACCTCGGCACTGATCAGCTCGTCACGACGGACGATCAGGAAGTCGACGTGGGTCACGACGTTGCGCACCGGGTGGTGCTGGATGTCACGGGCGAGGGTGAGATGGTCGGTCCCGTCGACGTTGAGGGACAGGAGGGTGTTGAGCCCGGACTCGCCCGACATGGCGATCTGGAACTCACGGGCGACGACGGCGACCGGGATGGGGTCGGTCCCGTGGCCGTAGACCACACCGGGGATCTTGCCCTCGGAGCGCAGGCGACGGGTCGAACTCGATCCGATCTCGCGTCCGGTGTGAGCGGTGAGTGTGGTTTCGGGCATGGCAGAACTCCTCGGGAGGCACGGAGACAGGCGCAGGGTGGCGCTGAAGGACGTGCGCTGGGCACGGTCCTGAGACGACCGCTGCTGACGGCTCACCATGATAGACGCACGCCCGGCCCCGGGGCCACACGCCCCGTCTGCCCGGCGCCGGTCGCCCCGTCTGCCCGGCGCCGGTCGCCCCGGCACGTCCCGGCCGGCAACTCCCGGCGGCAGGTCAGGCCAGGTTCTCGCCGCCGAAGATCTCGGAGACCGAGGTGTCCTCGAAGACGGCGTCGATGGCGTCGCTGATCAGCTTGGCCACGGACAGGACCTCGAGCTTGTCGAAGCGCCGGTCCTGGGGGATGGGGAGGGTGTTGGTCACGACCACCTTGGTGAGCGCCGAGTTCTTGAGGCGGTCGATGGCCGGATCCGACAGTACGGCGTGGGTGGCCATGCACCACACCTCGGTGGCGCCCCGGTCGGCCAGGAGGTCGGCCGCGGCGACGATGGTCCCGGCGGTGTCGATCATGTCGTCGATCAGCACGCACTGGCGCCCTTCGACGTCACCGACCACGTGGAGGGCCTCCACCTGGTTGGCCACACCTCGCAGGCGGCGCTTGTGCACCACGGCGAGGTCGGCGGTCAGGTGCTGGCTGAACCGTTCGGCCACCTTCACCCGTCCGGCGTCCGGGGCCACCACCACCAGGTCGTCGCTCAGGTGCTTGCGCAGGTAGTCGACCATCACCGGCGCTGCCGTGAGGTGGTCGAAGGGGATGTCGAAGAACCCCTGGATCTGCCCGGAGTGCAGGTCGACGCTGACCACCCGGTCGGCCCCGGCCACCGAGAGCATGTCGGCCACCAGCTTGGCGGTGATCGGCTCCCGACCCGTCGCCTTGCGGTCCTGGCGCGAGTAGCCGTAGTAGGGGCACACCGCGGTGATCCGCTTGGCGGACGCCCGCTTGGCCGCGTCGATCATGATGAGGTGTTCCATCAGCGAGTCGTTGACCGGACCGCAGTGGGTCTGGACGATGAACACGTCGCTGCCAC
>Ga0302202_10003610_pt1 | contig 16836 bp, 21 predicted proteins | sample II_Bog_N3_3_FD_194579 | JGI IMG/M metagenome (GOLD analysis project Ga0302202, IMG submission 194579) | Peat permafrost microbial communities from Stordalen Mire near Abisko, Sweden - II_Bog_N3_3 | ecosystem: Environmental > Terrestrial > Soil > Wetlands > Peat | place: Sweden: Abisko...
TGAGCGGGCCGCCTGCCGGTGTTCCGTGGGGGAAAGAGGCTCAATCTCCCGCGGCGGCTTCGGCTTCGGCTAGGGCGGGAACGTGGCGCAGCAGCACCGTGAGCGCGAGCGTCATGAGGGCGACCGCGGGGATGGCGATGACCAGCCAGGCGAACATGGCATGGCCGGCGAAGCCTCCCAGGCTGGCAAGCATTTCCCTGGGCGACAAGTGAAACAGGCCAACCGACTTGGCGGCCTGGTAAGGGCCTGAATCGAGCAGCCAGCCGCCGAGGCGCACAAAGGGCACAATGAGCAGCAACTGGAGAGGCATTACCACATAATTTGCCGCTTGAATGGCAGGCTGATTGAGCCGGAGCGCCAGGGCCAGCAGCGCGCAGATGGCCGTGGGGATGCCCACAACCGGGAAGCATCCAATGGCGAATCCGAGGGCAAGCGTGAGCGCGAGACGGCGGGGCGAGATGCCCTGGCGCAGCCACGCGGCAACCCAGCGATGGAGCTTCGACACGAATTTGGTAAACACTTTCACGCTACTTGTATAGATGTTGCAGTGACCGGAAAAGATAGTCCGCGGATGAAAGTTTGATAAATGAACCAAAAGTGTCAGTAGAGAATGGGCGGGTCCAATCTGGGAATCGAGGGCCGGTCAGGCGACGCCGAGCAGCAGGCCGCGAGTGCGCATTTCAGAAAGCACCCGTTCGACCTTCCAGTCCAGAGCGCCGGTTCCATCCAGCACCAGGTCGGCGTGGACGGCGGAGGGACGGATGAAGGCAATGCCGGCAGGGCGCACGGTGGCCTCATATTGGCGGCGAACCGACTCGGGGGTGCGGCGGCGCTGCTCGACATCGCGCTTGAGCCGGCGGTCGAAGCAGAGCTCGTCGGGCGTGTCGACGTAGATGCGCAACCCGTAAAGCGGCAGCAGTTCAGGGTAGCAAAGCGCGAACAGGCTTTCAACGATGAGAAACGCGCTGGGATGAATGGCTTCCGTTTGGCCGGGGATGCGGGTGTGGGTGGCGAAGTCGTAGAGCGGACGGTGGATGACGTGGCCGGCGGCGAGGGCCTCTACGTGGGAGGCGAGGAGCGGGCTTTCGATGAGAGCCGGGTCGTCGAAGTTTTGCTGGGCGCGCTCGGCGAGGGGCAGGTGGGCGAGGTCGCGGTAGTAGTTGTCCAGGGAGAAGTGGACGCCGCCGAGGGTTCGGGCAAGCGCCGCGGCCAGGGTGGTTTTGCCGGAGCCGGAACAGCCGGCAATTCCCACAATGACGGGCGGAAAGGGAAGGTATTGCGTAGGCTCGGCTTCGGATTTGGATGGCTGGGCGCTGGGTAGGTCGCTCACGGCTGCGGCTCCAGCAGGGCGGCGATTTGGGGGATGAGGCGCTGAAACAGGGAGGCGAGACGGTGCTCGACCTGGCGGCCGGCTGCAAAGACTTCCTCGTGGCTGAGGGGAGTTGCGCCGAGGCCCGCCGCGAGGTTGGTGACGCATGAGATGCCGAGGACTTCAATGCCCATGTGGCGGGCAACGATGGTTTCAGGGACGGTGGACATGCCAACCAGGGTTGCGCCGAGGGTGCGGAAGGCGCGGATTTCGGCGGGGGTTTCAAAGCTGGGGCCGGGGACGGCTAGATAGACGCCTTCGTCGAGCGGGAAGCCTTCAGCGGCTGCGGCTTGCTGGGCGAGGGCTCGGAGGCGGCGGGAGTAGGCCTCGGTCATGTCGAAGAAGCGCAGGCCGGAGTTGGGCTGGAAGCCGAAGCGCGGCTCGTTGGGGCCGTTGAGGGGGTTGAAGCCCATGAGGTTGATGTGGTCGCGGAGGGCGACTAGCTGGCCGATGTGGTAGCCTTCCGCGATGCCTCCGGCGGCGTTGGTAAGGACGACGGCGCGGAGGCCGAGCGCGCCGAGGACGCGCATGGGGAAGGTAACCTGCTGCGGCGAGTAGCCCTCGTAGAAATGCACACGGCCCTGCATGACGATGGCGGGCGTGCCGGCAAGGAGACCGGCGACGATGCGGCCGGAGTGGCCCTGAACGGTGGATTGCGGGAAGTGGGGGATTTCGGCGTAGGGAACGATGGTGGGGCTGGGGATGGCGTCCGCTACCGCTCCCAGTCCGGAACCTAGGACTATGCCGACGGACGGTGTCGCCGGGGCGAGCTGGTCGCGAAGGAAGGCGGCGGCTTGAGTGACTTGGTCGAAGTAGGTCATGGTTTGGGGCGGCGGCGCGCTTTTTGAGATTCTACAGGCGCGAGTTCAATTAGAGTGATGAACTGAGCGCTAATGTAGCGAAGAATTCAATTCGCGGGGGGGGGGCGAACGATGTGCCGGAATATCAAGATGCTGTTTAACTTCGATCCGCCGGCGACGGAGGAGGAGATTCGGGCGGCGTCGCTGCAATTCGTGCGGAAGGTGAGCGGGTTTAACAAGCCTTCGAAGGCGAATGAGGCGGCTTTTGAATTGGCGGTGAATGAGATTGCGGCGGTGTCGGGGCGGCTGCTGAGCGCACTGGAGACGAACGCGCCGGCGAGGAGCCGCGAGGAAGAGGCGGTGCGGGCGAAGGCGCGCAATGCGATTCGCTTCGCGAATAGGGACTAAGGGACTAGGGACTGAGGGACTGGGATGGGTTTGCTATGAAAGAGCTTTTCAACTGGCTGTTCGGGTTGGGGCTGGGGTGCAATGCGCTGCTGTTTGTGCCGCAGGTGCTGGCGTTGTGGCGGAAGAAGACGGATGAGGGAATTTCGCTGATTACATTTGGCGGGTTCAGCGTGCTGCAGGCGATTGGGATTGTGCATGGGGTTTATCAGCGGGATTGGTCGCTGATATTGGGGATGGCGGCCAGCTTGCTGACTTGCGGGTCGGTTACGGGGCTTACGGTGTTTTATCGGGTGAGACGACTGAGGGCTGCGAGGGTTGCTGGTTGAGGCTTTTGCGTCTCAGGCCTCAAGGTGAGGTAGGAGCACCCGCTGTGCCGTTATTTCGTGAGGAATTTTGCCAGCAGCAGGCCCCCGACGGCGTCCTGGAGGAAGTGGGCCATCATGCCGGGGCGAAGGCTCTTGCGCCACAGGGCGAGCGAGCCGAACATGCAGCCATAGACGGCGATGACGATCATCATACCTGTGCCCTGATAGGCATGCGCCGCGCCGAAGAGAATGCCTTGCAGAAGGAGGCCGGCGGCGGCGCTTGCAGTCCATGCGGTGAATTGGCGTCGCAGGTAACCGCGGAAGATGGTCTCCTCGCAGATGCCGGCGGTGAGGGCTAGAAGGAGATAGGCGGTGACCTCGAGGGCGGTGTGCGGCATGAGGTTTTTGAGAACCGCGTTGGGATTGGAATGGATGAAATGGCCGACCAGAGCGGTGGCGATGCCAAGGACGACTTGAACAATGAGAAGAAAGGCCAGTGCCAGGCCCAGGTCGCGGAAGATGGTGCGACCAGTGGGAGCAATGTTTCCGGCCAGAATGCGGAAGGATGCGCCGCCCCATCGCGCGCCCAGGACGATGAAACCTACGATGAGCCACTCGGCGGCGATGGTGATGAGGTAGCCCACCAGGCGGTGGTGGCCCTGGTTCAATTGGTCGCCGCCGCGGGCGTGGAGGCCGAGGGCGACCATGCTGGCGAGCAGCACGAGGACTCCGACGGTGTGCCATGCGGGGGCGATGGCGGTGGATTGAGGCTGGGAGCCTGGTGCGGCGACGAACGTCGGGGTTGACATCGCGTTCTCTTTCCGGGGAAGACGATGTAGTTTACGGAAAATCTGCCGGAAAAGTTGCATGGAAAATGCCGCCGAAATTCTTCGAAGTGGGGCATCCGGTTGGAGCGATTGAGATTGTGCATGGGGTTTATCGGCGGGATTGGTCGCGAAATCGTCCCAAAAGCGAGGCCGGGGACCCGTCTGAAGGAATGCTACTTCAAGCGGGCATCGAAGTGGAACGGGGCAGAGGGAAGAAACCGGATCTGAGTGAAATCGGGATGGAGGGGATTGAGCAGGAAGATTCGCTCGCCTGGCACGGTGCTGGAAGGAACGGAGAGAACGGCCGTTTGCAGCCTGGATGCCCATGTGTCCCCGATGGCTCTGGTGGACGCGGCAGGCGGATCGGATCTCCAATCCTCTGGCAAGGCGGTCACTTCGATGCGGGATATTCTTCGCGCATCGGGGACGACGATTTGCGTCAAAAGTTGATTGCGGGGAAGAACACTGTAATGGACGAGCACTTCAAGAGCGGCGAGAGAAGCTGACTGGGCCACGTAAATGACTTCTGTGCCGGGATTGTTCCAGCGTCCGCCGTAGAGGGCGGCTCCGGCTCCGCTGTTCACGGGGAAGACCGCGGACGAGATGCGAAAGACCGAGATCAAAGGACGCCGTGTTCGATGCGCCCGAGAACGGCGAGAACCTCGTTACGGCCGTCGGCGTTGTGGAGCAGCGAGATGGGGGTAGCGAAGTTGAGCGCGGCCACCGGGGTGCCCAGCCAGCGCATGGCGTCCTGCCGATCGCCGATGACCGAGGCGGCACGCTGGAGAACTTCTCCGTAGGTCTTGAGGTCGACCGGGGACGCGGCAGCCGGAGCGCGATGGGGCTGGGCGGTGCGATTGGCGCGCGGTCTGGGAGCGGTGCTCACGGCGAATTCCCTGTTGCCCTCCATGGTACCACCGATTCGAATGCGCCTGCGATGGGGCTCAAATCAGGTTGGCCACGGTGTCGGTTCGCGGTTTTGGTTTCCCAGGTCTCAGTGGCGAGACCTGGGGCACCCGGCCCTCGGGGCCGTCTCCCTGATGCACGGTATCGATGCGCAGAAAGCCGGGCTGGCCGTTGGGTGCGGGCTTCTTGCGTTCACCGATCCGCACCGCCGTGGGCCGTGTCTTCTCGTAGTGGCGCAGGCCGTAACGTGGGCTGCGGCGCAGGTTGTAGAGGTGGCCGTTGGAGAGCCTGGCCAGCCGCTCGAACTCCGGCTTGCCGTAGACCTCGAACTCGCGCTTGAGGATGTGCCGCGTGGCCGGCCCGCTGAGTTGCTCGTGGGCTTCATCGACGAAGGCCAGCAGTTGCAGATCGGCCGCAGTGTAATGGCGATGGAAACGGGGCCGTAGCGAGGGCTTGAGCGCGATCCGACCGGCCTTGATATAGCTGCCAATCAGCCGCGTGGACTGCGCCCTGCTGAGTCCGGTCATGTGCTCGACGTATACCCGAAGAAGACCCTTCGAACGCCGCTTCTGAAGCGGGTACTCGTGATGGCAGAGCAGGCGCTCAACCCAGCCGTAAATCTCCGTGCGGCCGCATCCGGCGAACCGCACACTTTCCGAGGCCGTAAGAAATGCCTCGATCTCAACCAAACTCAACTTCTCTGCTCCAAGCACGCTGATCATCCATCTTCAGCTTGCGCGCTCAGACTCCTTCAGGCTCATTTTGCGTTGGAATCTAATCCCCCGCTCAGGCTCATCTTGTGTTGGACAAGAGTTGCATGGGCTTTATCAGCGGGATTGGTTGATGATATTGGGGATGGCGGCCAGCATATTGACTTGCGGGTCGGTGACGGGGCTGACGGTGTTTTACCGGGTGAAGAGGATGAGCGGAGCGGCGCCTTCTTGACGCAGGTATGGTTCCGCGCTACGGTAAGGGAATGAACCTGACTGTTGAGATTCCTGACGATCTGGCGCGCAGTTTGAATGCGGCTGGGGGTGATTTGCCCCGCCGCGTTCTGGAAGCTCTGGCGCTGGAGGAGTACAAGAGCGGACGGCTGAGTGAGCGCGAGCTTTGCCAGGTCTTGGGATTTCCAACACGTTACGAGTTGGACGGCTTCCTCAAGCGCAACGAGGTCTGGATCGAGTACACGGTCGAGGATCTGGAGCGTGAGCGAGCTGCGTTGGAGCGGCTGGGGTTTTGAGGCGCCTTGTTGTTGCCGATACGAGTCCGATCCGCTATCTCCATCTCATCGAACAAGTCTTGCTGCTGAAGGATCTTTTCGGTTCGATCTATCTGCCTAACGAGGTTCAAGCGGAACTCTGTCACGCGAGCGCTCCGTCCGAGTTGCGTGCCTGGGCCGCGTCTCCGCCGGAATGGCTGATTGTTGTTGCGGCTCCAGTCCTCTCCGACCCTGCAACGGCCTCGCTCCATCTCGGAGAGCGGGCTGCTCTTGCGCTGGCAGATGTTCTGGGCGCCGATCTGATGCTTATCGACGAGAGAAAAGCCGCCCGCATCGCGTCCCAAAAGGGATTTACCGTCACCGGGACACTTGGGGTGCTCGATCTGGCTTCACGCCGGGGCTTGATTGCTCTGGGTCCGGCGGTTGAACGGCTAAGGGCCACGAACTTTCGCTATCGGCCGGAGTTGCTGGAGGACTTGCTCGCGCGGTATCGGGCGGGGCGGTGATGGCGTTGCGGATTTTTTATCAGACGAGGCTGATGCCGCAGAACACGCAACGGGATGACGTTATTTGATGCTTGCATCAGAAGGGCAAGAAGGACCGGGACTGGATCGTGCATCAATCCTTTCCCAAGCGGCTGGAACACGGATTAAGGGTTGTAGAAGGCTAAGAAGTTTCATATTCTTGGCTATGATTCCTACGACCCGGTGCTGAAAGAGAGACTCCCCATGAAGTGGTTTTTGATCGCCCTCGGCGTAATGTTCATCGTGATCGGCGCAATGTTCATCATGATGGGTATCCTTCGCAAGAGGGGTGCGACGGAGCAAGAGCGTGAACTGGCGCAGTCGCTTCGGCACAGGCGCCAGGGAGTGGTCAGCGACTTCAGGCGTCCTTTCAGCGAGAGAGAAATGGCAGTGGCCAGAATTGATGTTTACCTATTCCTTCTCTCGCCGCTGGGAGCGATTACCGCAGGCGCGATCCTGGTTCTGGCCGGTGTAATCGCGATAATTTCCTAACCTTTCTCGGCGGCAAGGATCGCTCCGAGGGCCGGAACCGTTCTTATCCTCAATAGAATTCAGACCTGTTACCCCAGAAACATCCCGGCTATGGATGCACTTATCAAGTTAGCCATGGTGCCGGCTAACATTGCTCTTATGCCTAACTTGGCTAAGTCATTTCTGCGCTCGGGGACTAATGCGCCTATGCCGCCTATCTGCATGCCAATGGAGCCCAGGTTAGCGAACCCGCACAGCGCGAAGGTGGCGATGGTGAAGGAACGGGGGTCAAGCGTGGCTTTCAGTTTGCCGAGGTCGATGTAGGCGATGACTTCGTTGAGGGCCATGCGGGTGCCGAGCAGGTTGCCGATGGCGAGGCAGTCGTGCCAGGGTACGCCGATGAGCCACGCCACGGGCGCGAAGAGATATCCGAGGATCTGGCCGAGCGAGCCGGGAACCCATGGAATGCCGCCGTGGATCCAGGTAAGCACCATGTCGAGCAGGGCTACGAGGGCGAGAAAGCTGATGAGCATGATGGCCACGTTCATGGCCAGCTTGCCGCCGTCGATGGTGCCGCGGGCGATTGCGCCGATGAGGTTTTCATCTTTGTGCAGCTCGTCTTTAGGGATGACGACTTTGCCTTCGGTGGCAGGGATTGAGGTTTCGGGGACCAGCATTTTGGCGATGAGGATGGTGCCGGGCGAGGTCATGATGACGGCGGATAGCAGGTGGCGCGCCTCGACACCTTGCGAGATGTACATGGCCATGATGCCGCCGGAGACGTGCGCCATGCCGCTGGTCATGATGACCATTAGCTCTGAGCGCGTGGCTTTGGATAGGAACGGCCGGATGGTAAGCGGAGCCTCGGTCTGGCCCATGAAGATGCTGGCGGCCACGTTCATGCTTTCCGCACCACTGATGCGCATGGTTTTGAGCATGATCCAAGCGAGGGCCCGAATGATGATTTGCATGACGCCGATGTGATAGAGCACCGCGAAAAATGCGGAGATGAAGATGATGGTGGGCAGCACCTGGAAGGCGAAGATGGAGGCTGACGTAGGTGCAATCATCTTGCCAAATGCGCCTCCGTTGGGCATGCCGAGTTGTCCAAAGAGGACTTGCGTTCCGGCGAAGGTGGCGGAAAGCATGCTGTTGACCACGCCGCCGGCCCAGGTCATGGCGCGCTGGCCGTAGTCGAAGCGCAGGACGAGGAAGGCGAAGGTGACTTGCAGGCCGAGGCCCCAGGCTACGGTGCGCCAGCGGATGCGCTTGCGGTCGGTGGAACCGAGCCAGGCCGCTAGCAGGACGGCGAGAATGCCTAGTATGCCGGTGAATCGATCCAAGGTTTTCGCTCCTCGAAAACAGTGGTCAGAGATGAGGCTTTGCCGGGCCGCGTTTGGGTTGATCTCCGACTACTGAGGGTCAGAAATGTTCTGTATCCGATTACCTTACAGCATTGCGCAAATAATCTTCAGCATTTTCGCGAGTGAAGATTCGGCTTACCAAATCGAGCGAGTCCGGCGGCGTTCGAGAAAACGTAATCGATTCTTTCAGGAGTTCCGCTGGCTCGGCCAGCATCGCCTCGTCGGTTGCATACAAGGTAGCAATGGGTTGTTTCTCCCCAACAAGCGCCCCACGCCGCACATGAAATCGAATTCCTGCATGCGGATCGACTGGTTCTCCTGCTTTCTCACGTCCTGCGCCGGTGCGCTGAACGGCCCAGCCGATTTTGGTCGTGTCCATGCTGGAAATGTAACCGCTATCCCAGGACTTGAGGACCTGTGTCGCGCCTGGATTGTGAAAGGCGGCGGGGTCGTCGAATACGCTGGTGTCGCCGCCATGGGCTTCTACCATCTTGAAGAAGATGGCCAGGGCGGAGCCGTCTTCGAGCGCGGCTTCGGCAAACTGGCGGCCTTGTTCGGGCGTGGCGGATTTGCCGCCGAGATGGATCATCCACCCGGCGAGGGTGAGCGAGAGTTTGCGGAGGTCTTCGCTCTCCGGCTGGCGCTTGCCTCGGAGCAACTCGATCGCTTCCATCAGTTCGATCCAGTTGCCGGCGGCGCGGCCCAGGGGCTGATCCATGTCGGTGAGCAGGGCGACGGTTCGGGTTCCGGCGGCCTCGGCGGTGGCTACCATGAGGGCGGCAAGATGCTCGGCGTCTTGCTGCTTGCGAAGGAATGCGCCGGAGCCGGTTTTGACGTCGAGGACCAGGGCGTCTAGGCCGGAGGCCAGTTTTTTGCTGAGGATGGAGGCGCCGATGAGGCTGGCGTTTTCGACTGTTGCGGTGCGGTCTCGGAGGGCGTAGAGGACGCGGTCGGCGGGGACCAGTTCGGGAGTCTGGCTGACGATGGAAGCGCCGCAGTGGGCGAGAACTGTCTCAAATTCGGACAGTGATAGTGAGGTGCGGTAGCCGGGGATGGACTCCAATTTGTCCAGAGTCCCGCCGGTGTGGCCAAGTGCGCGTCCGCTGATCATGGGGACGGCGAGGCCGCAGGCGGCGGCGATGGGGGCGACGAGAAAGCTGGTTTTGTCGCCGACGCCGCCGGTGGAGTGCTTGTCGACGGCTACCTTGCCGAGGCGGGCGGGAGAGAATTTTTCGCCGGAGTCGCGCATGGCGAGGGTGAGGGCGCGTGTTTCGTCGAGCGAAAGGCCGCGGAGGAAGACGGCCATAAGCCAGGCGGAGAGTTGTTCGAGGGGGATAGAGCCGGAGGCCGCGCCGGAGACGATGTGGGCGATTTCGGCGGGCGAGAGGGTGAGGCCGTCGCGTTTTTTGCGGATCAGGTCGATGGTGTGGAGGGCGGTGGACATGGCGGATGGGCCTCGGGTTGGTGGGCTACTTAAGTTTCATATCGAACGCGAGGGGCAGGATTTCCGCGAAGGGCATGGTGCGCATGCCGTCGGCTGCGGGGAAGATTACCGGCGCTTCGGGGAGGATGAATTCTGCGAGGACTTGCCGGCATGCTCCGCAGGGCGGGCTTGCGGCGTTGTTCAAATTGGCGACGGCGACAGCTTCGATGCGGATTGCCGGGCCGAACTGCGCGACGGCGCTGACCAGGGCGGACCGCTCGGCGCAGATGGTGAGGCCGTAGCTTACATTCTCCACATTGGTTCCGGTGACGATGTCGCCGCTGGCGAGCAGGAGGGCCGCGCCGACACGGAAGCCGGAGTAAGGCGAATACGAGTTGAGGGCCGCCTGGCGCGCGGATTCGAGCAGGTTTTCGAGCGCTGGCTGCGACGGGTTCGTCATGGTGATCAGGCTTTCTGTGTGCAGATCGTGTGAGCTTTGAGGCTAAAGCATTTGCTGTTCGTGTGTACACTTCGATTTGCGGCGATGGATACTGGATGAGTGGGATGTACTTCGTGAAAATACTCGGGATGCTGGCACCTGCTTTGATCGGACTTGGAGGGGCGGCGCTCTATGGACAGGCTGCGGCAAGCCAATCTTCGGCAACCCCGCAGGGCGGGAACGCGCCTGACAGTGCGCCGCTCTTCGATGTCGAGGCCATCCATCGGAATATAGACGACCGCTCCGGCCGCAATCACATTTACAGCTCACCGCTTGACGGGCACTTCCGGGCGGTGAACGTGAGCGCGAAGATGCTGGCGCGATGGGCGTTTGAGATGCCGGAGTCGCGGATTGTGGACGGGCCTGCGTGGTTCAACTCGACGATGTTCGATATCGACGCCAAGGCGGACAGCGTTGTGGATTCGCGGATGGCGGGGCTAAGCTCAGATGCCGGCAGACGAGAGAAAGAGCGCATGGTGAGGGCGCTGCTTGCCGAGCGGTTCAAACTTGCGACACACATCGAGACCAGAGAACTTCCCATCTATGCGCTGGTGGTTGCCAAGGGCGGTGCAAAGCTAGGCGCGATTCAGACGAACGGCACAACCATTAACTCCGGCTACGGACACATGGAGGTTCAGGGGTCGAACAGCGTCGCGCTGCTGGCCGAGGAGTTAGCGAAGGTAGTGGGCCGCGTGGTTCAAGACAAGACCGGCATAGACGGCCGATACAACCTGGTGCTGAAGTGGTCGCCGGACCTTGCATCGGCTCCGGTACCCAACGGGAGCGCAGGCAGTTCCGCAGCGGATAATTCCGGGCCGTCGATTTTCACGGCGATAGAGGAGCAACTGGGATTGAAGCTTGAATCCCAAAAGGGCCCGGTGGAGGTTCTGGTGATCGACCATATCGAAATGCCTTCGGAAAACTAGCGGGGAAGTGACAGACTCTAGCCTCCCAATCCATTCCTCAAGTTGCGTGATTTCTCACCGATAAACCTCACAGGTGCGCATCCCGCTCCGGGGCATTCGGGTATTCGATTCTGGACGGGCGGATGAGTGGTCACGATGGCGATGGACGAGTTGACGAGGGAGTTCTTGATCGAAAGCCAGGAAGGGCTGGACCGCATGGAGCGGTGCATGACCGACCTGGAAGCGCGCCCGAAGGATGGAAGCCTGATTGGCGAGATCTTCCGTTCGGTGCATACGATCAAGGGAACCACGGGCTTTCTGGGATTCAAGCGGCTTGAGAAGCTGGCGCACGCGGGCGAAAACCTGCTAGGCCTGCTGCGCGAAGGCAAGCTGGTTGCTGACCGGCCGATCATCACCGGCCTGCTGCAACTGCTGGACGGTCTGCGGTCGATTCTGAAGACGATCGAGACGGAGTCGAGCGAAGGGGATGGGGAAGACGCGGAGCTGATTTGTCGTCTCGACGTGCTGCAGGCCCCGGCAAAGGCGCTGGCTATGCAGGCCGCGCAAGTCAAGGCCGGTCGCTCGCCCGCGCCGCAGGAGCAGGCCTCGCCGCAGCCCGCGGCCGCACTTGCGCAGCCCAGGCCCACTGCCGCGCAGACGCCCCAGCCCGTGGAGCTTGCGCCGGCCGCGGCGGAGGCCGAAAGCGACGCCGCCAAGCCACGCTCGGCTCAAGCGCAGGCGGGGGCGGCTGCCGACAGCACTTTGCGCGTGGACGTGACGCTGCTGAACCGGATGATGAACCTGGTGGGCGAGTTGGTGCTGACCCGCAACCAGGTGCTGCAGGCAACTTCCGCCGATCCGAACATGACGGTGCTGTCGCGGCGGCTGGATATGGTGACGGCGGACCTTCGCGAGAGCGTAATGAAGGCGCGGATGCAGCCGGTTTCGAATATTTTCTCCAAGATTCCGCGGATCGTGAGGGACCTTTCGCAGGGACTGGGGCGAAGGGTGCGCCTGCAGGTGGAAGGCCAGGAAACGGAGCTGGACAAAAGCCTGCTGGAGGCCATCAAGGATCCGCTCACACACGCGGTGCGCAACTCGCTGGACCACGGCATTGAGCTTCCCGAGGCACGCCAGGTGGCGGGCAAGAACCCGGAGGGAACGCTGAAGCTGCGCGCCAGCCAGGAGGGCAGCCATGTGGTGATCGAGGTCTCCGACGACGGGGCCGGAATTGCTGTGGAAAAGATCCGGGCGAAGGCTCTGGAGCGTGGACTGATCAGCTCGGAGCGGGCCTCGGGGCTGGGCGAACGCGAGCTGCTGCAACTGATCTTTCTGCCCGGGTTTTCGACCGCCGCGTCGGTAACCAACGTGAGCGGGCGGGGCGTGGGGATGGACGTGGTCCGGACCAACGTGGAGAAGATCGGCGGCAAGGTGGAGATCGACTCCTGGCCGGGGAAGGGAACGACGCTGCGCATGCGGATACCGCTGACGCTGGCGATTATTCCGGCGCTGATTGTTCACAGCCTGAACCAGAGCTTCGCCCTGCCGCAGGGTGCGCTGTTCGAGCTGGTTCACATTCCCGAAGACCAGGCAACGGCTGCGATCGAGTGGATGGAGGACGCGCCGCTTTACAGGCTGAGGGGGAAGTTGCTGCCTCTTGTATTCCTTGACCGGCTGCTGAAGCCCGGCGGCGAGCACGCGGATTTTGCCGCGCGGGACAACTTTATCGCGGTTCTGGACGCCGACGGCCGCCGGTTCGGTCTGGTGGTGGACGGGCTGGCCGATCCGGAGGAGATTGTGGTGAAGCCGCTTTCGGCGGTGCTGAAGGATATCGGGCTCTACTCAGGCGCGACGGTGCTGGGCAATGCCGACCTGGCTCTGATCCTCGATCCCGGTGCGATTGCGCTGAAGGCCGGGATATCCATGAGCCGGGAAGAAGACGGCGCGCGCGCCTCTGAGGAGGAAGGCGAAGCGGACGCGGCGAAGAACATGGAGTATCTGCTGGTGGAGGTTGGCGGCCGCCAGGCCGCGGTGCCCTTGAAGGATGTGCTGCGGATTGAGCAGCTGCCGTTGTCGCGGATAGAGTACATCGGCTATCGGGCGGTGCTGAACTTCGAGGGGCAACTGCTTCCGGTGGAGGATACGGGCGGCGTGCTGGGCGAGGGCGCCGACTATTCCGCGACGGCGGAGGGCAGCCAGCGGCAGATTGTCGTGGTGGTGTGCCGCGAGGGCCAGAGGCATGTGGGGATTGCAGTCTCGCATGTGCTGGATGTGGTTGCGGGCGCCGACCTGTTCGAGGCCGGAACCCGGCAGCGGACCGGCGGGGTAACGCTATTGAAGAATCGGGTAACCGGGGTGGTGGATATGAGCGCGGTGGCGCCGCTGCCGGCAGTGGAAGAGGCGCCCGCGGAATGGGCGGAGGCGGGGGTATGAGTGCATCGACTGCGGTGAAGCGCAAGGAAAAGATAGCCGATACGCTGGTGGAGATGTGTTCGGTGCGCGTGGGGCAAACGTTGTTCGGGGTACCGATTACGCACATCCTTGAGATTGTGGGCTCGGCGCGGCCGCAACCGGTTCCGCTGGCGCCCAGGTTTGTGGGTGGGTTGGTTCACTATCGGGGCGACGTGCTGACCACGGTAAGCCTGCGCCAGTTGCTGGGCCTGGCTCCCAAAGACGGCCCGCAGGACATTCTGGTCCTGGAGAGCGCTGGCGGGTGCTTTGGCCTGCTGGTGGATTCGGTTGGGGAGGTGCTGACGGTTTCCTCGGCCGACCATGAGCCGAATCCCTCGATTCTGGACGATCGACGGAAGGCGCTGTTTGCCGGCGCGTACAAGCTGAAGGACAGCCTTCTGGTGATGCTTGACCCTGAGCGGCTGGAGCCGATGCAGTTGAGCCAGGCCGACCGGTCAGCGGCAAGATCCTGAGCGGAGGGACTATGCGGGCACTGATTGTCGACGACTCCCGCTTTGTTAGGGGCTTTTTGCGCGGACTGCTGGAAGAAAAGCAGGTTGAGTGCGAAGAAGCCGGCGATGGACAGGCTGGCCTTGACCGGCTGCGCGAGGGCGCGCCGTTCGACGTTGCGCTGGTGGACTGGAACATGCCGGTGATGAACGGCCTCGAGATGGTGGAGCAGTTGCGGGCGGAGGGATTTGACCGGGTGAAGGTGCTGATGGTGACCACCGAGGCTGAGAACGATTTCATCCTCCGCGCACTGAACGCGGGCGCCGACGAATACCTGATGAAGCCCTTCGACGCGGAAGCGCTGAGCGACAAGCTCTACATGCTCGGTCTGGCGGAGGTCTAGCGAGATGGCCCCACGGCGGCGGACGCGGATTCTGATAGTGGACGATTCCGTGGCAATGCGAAGTTTGCTGCGTACCGTACTCTCACGGGATTCAGGCCTTGAGGTAGCGGGAACGGCCGCCGACGGCGATGCGGCTTTGAGGATGATTGCATCCATTGGCTTCGATCTGGTTTTGCTGGACGTGGAGATGCCGGTGAAGGATGGTCTGGCGACGCTCAGGGAGTTGAGAGCGCGCGGGCACCGGATGCCGGTGATCATGTGCAGTTCGCTCACGCAACGCGGCGCCAGCGTAACCATTGAGGCGCTTGCCGGCGGGGCGTCGGATTACGTGGCCAAGCCATCCGGGCAATCGGGGCGCGAGGCGGCGACGCAGGCGCTGGCGCAGGACCTGATTCCAAAGATACAGGCGCTGACCAGCCAGGTTTACGCAGGATCTGCTGGATCGGGTTTGGCCATGGGATTGGGTCTGGGAGCGATGCGTTTTCCTCCGGCGCTGGCCGGCTTGCCGCCGTTGATGGCGCAACCGATAACGGGGACTCCGACGGTGCTGGTGATAGGGGTTTCGACGGGCGGCCCGGCGGCTCTCGACGTTTTGCTGCCGGCGCTTCCGGGAGATTTTCCACTTCCGGTGCTGATTGTGCAGCATATGCCGGAGGTGTTTACGGGGCTGTTTGCCGAACGCTTGAACGGGCGTTGCCGGTTGCGGGTGCGCGAGGGGACGGAAGGCGAAGCGGTGCGGGCCGGAACCATCCACATTGCGCGGGGAAACTGGCACATGGAGGTTTTGGCGGCGTCACGGGCGGGATCGCCGCCCGTGCTGCATTTGACCCAGGGGCCGCTCGAGAACCATTGCCGTCCCGCGGCGGACGTGCTGTTTCGATCGGCTGCGGGTGCATACGGCGCGGGGGTACTGGCAGTGGTGCTCACCGGAATGGGCTCGGATGGGATGCTGGGGTGCCGCGCGATTCGCGAGCAGGGGGGCAGCGTGCTGGCTCAGGACCAGGCCAGCAGCACGGTGTGGGGCATGCCGGGAGCGGTGGCGAATGCCGGTTTGGCGAACAAGGTAGTGCCGCTGAACGGAATGGCCGCGGAGATACTGCGTGTTGTGTCCCGCAAATCGAGCGAAGCGCGCGAGCTTCGGGAACGGGCGGTGTGACGATGCAGACCGCCATGGGGGTGGATTACGGCTATCTTCGCGACCTGGTCTTCAGTTACTCGCAGAACGTGCTCGACGCATCGCGCGACTATCTCTTCGACACGCGGCTGACAACGGTGCTGCGAAGCCAGGGGATGACCCGGCTGGACGAGCTTGTCTTTGCTCTGCGGCTGAGGAAGGACACCTCTCTGGAGCGCGCCATTGCCGAGGCGATGACCATCAACGAGACCAGTTTCTTTCGCGATAGCCGGCCATTCGAGCTGTTGAGGACGGATCTGCTGCCCAAGCTGATCGAGGCGCGGCGCTACACACGCTCGCTGCGGTTTTGGAGCGCCGCCTGCTCCACCGGCCAGGAGGCATACAGCCTGGCGATGCTGGTCCGCGATTCCTTTCCCCAGCTGAATGCATGGTCCGTTCGAATTGAGGGAACCGACATTTGCAGCGAGGTGGTGGAGCGCGCCAAAGCCGCTCGTTATCGGCGCATCGAGATGAATCGAGGCTTGCCGGCGCGGCTGCTGGTGCGCTATTTCGACCACCTTGGCGAGGACTGGGTGGTGAAAGAGGATTTGCGGAAGATGTGCAACTTTCGCCTGGCCAACCTGTGCGGTCCGGGGCTTCCCTTCAACCGGTCCGACGATCGTTTCGACGCGATTTTTTTGCGCAATGTGATGCTGTACTTTTCGCAGGAGACGCGGCGTGTGCTGATGGCCGGCATTCACCGCTTGTTGGTGCCGGACGGGGTCCTGTTTCTGGGATCGAGCGAGCAGCCGGCGGATCCATCGATATGGACGCCGGTGCTGGCGGGCGGGACTTGCTACTTCAGGGCGAAATAAAGCTGATTGCCGATTGCTAGACGCTGCCTTCCAGCAGCTTTTCCACTTCGGCCTGCAGGCGCGCGGCGATGGCGGCTTCGCTGTCCAGAGGCGAAAAGCAGATGGGATGGCCGAGGCGCACTTCTATTGCGCCGGAACGGAACCATCGGCGGCTGCGCGTCTTCAGCTCGCCCAGGCCGCGCATCGCCATGGGCAGCACCGAGGTTCCGCTTTGCTTCACCAGCAGGCCGATTCCCGGCCGGAAGCTGGCCAAATGGCCTTGGGCAGAGCGCGCGCCTTCGGGAAAGACGAGCACGTTGAATCCGCGATCTAGCGCCTCGCCCGCGTGGGCAAAGCTGTGCTGGAAGTCGCGACGCCGGGGCAACGGGAATACGTTGAACAGGGCCGTGACGAGGAAGTAGTACAAGGGACCGGGGAGAAAGAATCGGCTTCCGGGTCGAGGCGGCTGGGGGTTGCGGAAGTGGCGGAAGTCCTCGAGCATCTCGCCGGACATGGCTACGGCCATGCGGCGGCGGATGGGCGC
>Ga0302202_10003624_pt1 | contig 16786 bp, 10 predicted proteins | sample II_Bog_N3_3_FD_194579 | JGI IMG/M metagenome (GOLD analysis project Ga0302202, IMG submission 194579) | Peat permafrost microbial communities from Stordalen Mire near Abisko, Sweden - II_Bog_N3_3 | ecosystem: Environmental > Terrestrial > Soil > Wetlands > Peat | place: Sweden: Abisko...
GCACATAGGCGACCAGCAGAGAGCAAGACGCGTGGCCGGCGAGCGAGTTGCCGCAGCTATTGACGACGGTGAAGTCGCCGCTGGTGATCTGTGCCGCGATCAGCAGCAGGGAGGAATCGCCGGAGTTGGTGAGCGTCACCTGCTGGGTTGCGCTCGCAGTGTTCAACTGCTGCGCGGCGAAGGTGAGCGTGAGCGGCGTCAGCGAATCCGTTGCCGGGAGAACGCCCACGCCGGTAAGCGATGCGGTCTGCGTGCCCACGCTGTCTGTGATGCTGAAGCTGCCGCTGCGCGTGCCGGAGGCTGTCGGCTGGAACTCGATGCCGACCGTGCATCCGACGTTGGACGCCAGTGATGAGGTGCATGTGTTCGCAGATAGGATGAAGCCGGACGTGACGGTCGGCGTTCCCAGCGTGGCCGAACCGCCGCCGGTATTGGAGATCGTAATAAACTGTTGTGCGCTGTTCGCGCCGACGTTGGTGGAAGCGAAGCTCAGCGTGACCGGGTTGAGAACGATTGTCGCCGCGGTTGTGCCAACGCCAACGAGTGCTGCGGTCGCCTGTCCGCCGGAGACGTTGCCATAGATGGTCAGCGTGCCGGTGAGCTGGCCTGTCGTTGTTGGCATGAATATGACCTGCACCGCGCAGGTATTGCCTGCGGCGATCGCCGATCCGACGCAGTTGTCTGTTTCGGTGAAGTTGGCTGGCGGTGTGATCTGCGTGATGGTAAGCGGCGCGTTGCCGGAATTTGTAACAGTGATGCTCTGCGCCGCGCTGGCCGTTGCAACCGCCTGCGCGGCGAAGGTCAGGCTGGTTGGACTCAGCGTCATCGCGGGTGCAGCTGGACTCGCCGCGGTGAGCAGCGGTATCTGCCAGATGCCGCGCCCGTAGGTGGCGGCGCGCAGTTCGCCGAAGCGTCCATCGCCGGTGGCAATGCCAGCGGAAGCCTGCAACGCGACGACCGGCGCGTTGGGCAGGCCGGTGCCGTAGACGCTCCAGCAGCTTGAGGACGCGGTTGCGCAGCTCGCTATTTGTGAGGTTGTGTAGATGCCGGTGTCCATCGCAACGTAGATTGTGTTGGCGTCGTTGGGATCGACCAGCAGGCTGTTTGCCGGAGCATTGGGCAGATTGTTGCTGATGTTGGTCCAGCTTGCGCCGCCGGTTGTGGAGCGGTAGACGTGCGCCGCATTGACGCCGTTGCCGGCGAAGCCCATCACTGTTGCGTAGACCGTCTTGCCGGTCGAGTCGTGCGGGTCGGCGACGACGGATGAGACGTCGAAGCCGCCGGGATTGAAGACTGAGCCCGAAGCATTAGTGACCGCGGACTTGGCGATGTCCGTCCAGGCGCTGCTGCTGTTCGCGCTGCCCGCAGCGTAGTTGGCGAAGATGTGGCCGCCGAAGTTTGCTCCGCCATCGAGCGATCCGGCGAGGCCAGCGTACAGAACGGTCGAACCGGCGTTCTGTGCTGCGGCAACACCGCTCGCAGGGCCGCCCGCGGCAAGCGAGCGCACCATTGCGTTGGTTGCCGCGCAGGCGGTGTTATGCGAACCGTCGAATGCTGGGCTGATGTTGTTCGATCCTGGCCACGCGGCGGTGCTATCGGCCAGTCCGCGCCACACACGGCATGTGCCGATCAGAACGCCGGTGGTTTGCGCTGGATCGAGCAGGAAGGGCGGTGCGATCAGCGACGCGTCGTCGTCAACCTGCACATAGCCGATGGTTGGCGAACCGGTAAAGTTCGCCGCCGTGCATGTATTCCCATTGCCGCAAATGTGAACGCTGACACCCGCTTCGGTGGAGACGTACCAGTTCTGCGGGTTGGTCTGGTCGATGGCGACCGTTCCACCTTCTCCGGTGGCGATCTGCGTCCAGGCTGTGGTGGTTGCTGCGGTTGATGTGGCGGCTGATCCGTTTGCGCCGAGGCCTGCCAGAAGAGTTGCAGGGTCGGTGGGATGCTCGGCGAAGCTGACGACCTCGGCCAGCGAGCCCAGGCCGGAGTTGAGGTTCTGGAAGTGGGTTGCATCGTCGACGGAGCAGGGCGTCTGCTGCTGGTTCACGCCATCGAGCGAGCGCCAGAGGCCGCCGTCGTTGCCCACATAAATCAGCGGCAGCGTGCCACCCGTTCCCGCACCGGCAAGCGTGGCAATGGCGTGTTGTGCCGGGGAGACCATCGCCGGGTGATTGCATCCATTGATCGCGTTGGTTGTATTGCGCAGCACGCATCCGGAGGCGAGTGAGCAGCGATAGAGGTCCACGGTGCCGGCGAAGAGCAGCGTGTCCGAAGTTGCTCCGGTTCCGGTTGGCACTGCCGCCAGTGAGAGGTTGTAATCCGCCTGCGCGATTGCCGTCGATCCGCTGCCAACCTCCAGCGGCGTCGAGGTCAGCTTGTTGGCGAATGCGACTGAAGTCGTTTTGCAGCTCGATCCCGAGAGCGCGCACACGTCCTGATAGAGGCCCTGGTCGAGATTGTTGATGTCCGCTGTGAGCGCGAATATGTCGCCCGTCGCCGGTTGTACCGCCAGCGCGCCGCGAAAGATGGGACACGCCGTGCTGCCGACTCCATTCGGATTGGTTGGGCACGCCGTCATCGTCAAGCCTGTGCCCGGCTGGTTGGTCAGGCGCGTCCAGACGATGCCGTCGGGCGACTGGTAGTAGCCGTGATAGCGCACCGCCGCATAGAACATCTGGCGCACAGGGTTCCACACCACGGCGGTCGCGGCGTTGCCGGGATAGATTGCCGTCGCAGCTCGCTGCACGTACTGGCCTGTGCCGTCTTCGATGATGGCCATCTGCCAGGTCAAGCCCGCGTCCAGTGAGTAGTAGAGCCCCATCACGCTATAGGTCGTGTCCGGCGCGTTCACCAGTGTGCCTTCCGCGGACTGCGAGAGGGCCGCAACCACCGTCGTCGGCGTACTGCTGCTCCACGCAAAGCCCGCGATGCTGAGGCCAACAAACGAATGGTTCGCAGCAGGAGAATCGCTCGACTGCTGAATCAGCGTCCATGTATTTCCGCCGTCCGCCGAGCGCAGAATTCCTTCGCCGTAGTACGAGTCCAGCGCGTCGTTGGGGTCGCCTGTTCCGGCCAGCAGTACGTCGGTCCCGCTCGCCTTGCTCATGCTCAGCGCGCCGATGCTCAACGACGGAATCGCCGCCGTTCCCGCGTTCGCGCTGAAGACCGGAAGCGTGTCGGTGAGCGGGATGAAGATGACGCTGGCCGCCGCGCCCGCCGCGTTGGTGGACTTCCAGACGCCGCCGCCGGCCGTTCCCAGATAGACCGTATTGCCGGATGAGTCTGCTGGGTCGATTGCAATCGAGGTCACGCGTCCGGTTACATTGCCATAGCTCTGGCTGGCGATCTGGGCCGGGCCCACGGCCTGCCACGCGGCGTTCAGCGGATTTTGTGAGTGTGGCTTGGCCACCGGATTGTCACGCGGTTGCGCCAGCCGCGCACCCGCTTCAGTCGCCTGTGCGGACGCGGGAAGACACAGCACAGCCAGGCAGAGTCCCAGGCAACACGCTCCAACCCAACGCGTATCTTGCAGCATCTGCGGTCCCCGGCAACTCTCTACTGAATTGTGTACGCGCATGGCATAGGCCTGAGTCCAGCCGCATCCTTCTGGTGCAGTCGGCAAATCCGGATGAGTCGATGCAGAGGGGAGCAAGGATTTCTGCCGATTCAGAAGGAGACGAGGGCCTTCCAGGGCTTACTCTGCGGTTGCACTGGAAAACCTCTAATTCTGTATCGGCAGCGGGCCGTTGCCTTAATAGCGGACAGGAACGGAACTGCGGGCGGCGGACAATCCGCGAGAGATTGATTGCGCGCGTCGCGTTCCCAATCTACCACTGGGCGCACCCGCGCAACAGACCAAAGCTCCGGCTCACCTTTCAGTGGACGAAGCGGCAATCCAGCGTTTACTGTGGTGAACCTGCGGTTTTGCAATTGATTTGCGGAGCGCAAAGCTAATCCCCGCCGGGACGAAAGAAGGAATAATGCCGAAAAAATCTCCCTCCGCCAGCCACTCTCTGCTCGCAGCCGCCGTCACATGTATGGTTCCCCTGCTCGCTCTCGTTGCGCAGCAGGTGCCTCCCGCCGCGCCTCCCAGCCCGCCCGATGCGCGCACACAGGAGGCTGGCCTCGGCCTCACCGGCCCCGCAAATCCCAAGCTTCCAAGCCTGATTCTGGTTGGTGACTCCACCGTTCGCAACGGCCATGGCACTGGCTCCGACGGCCTCTGGGGCTGGGGAGCGCCCATCGCCAACCTCTTCGATCCCACCAAAATCAACGTCGTAAACCGCGCCATCGGCGGCCTCTCCAGTCACACCTACATCTCGCAGGGCCACTGGGCCAGCACGCTTGAACTCATTAAGCCGGGCGACTTTGTCCTCATCCAGTTCGGCCACAACGACGGCGGAGTCAACCTGCCTGGAGCCGTTCCCATCCCCGATCAGGGTCTTCTTCCCGGCGCCACCCCGCCCGCGCCCACGCCTGGCGCAGCGCCCCGCGCGTCCAACGGACGCGGCAGCCTGCCCGGGTTCGGGGATGAAACTCTCGACGTTGCGAACCCCCGAACCAATACCACGGAAACCGTCCATACCTTTGGCTGGTACATGCGCAAGTACATCGCCGATACCAGGGCCAAAGGCGCGACCCCCATTCTCTGCTCGCTTGTCCCGCGCAAGCTGTGGCTCGACGGCCACGTCATTCGCAACACCAGCACGTACCGTGGCTGGACCCAGCAGGTCGCCGCGCAGCAGCACGTTGGCTTCGTCGATCTGAACGAGATTATCGCCCGCCGCTACGACGCGCTCGGGCAGGCCGCCGTCGATCCGCTCTTTGGCGATCCCCACACGCACACCACACTCGCCGGGGCGCAACTCAACGCCGAGTGCGTCGTTGCGGGCCTGCGCGCGCTGCCCGGCGACCCTCTCGCACCATATCTTTCCGAGCAAGGCAAAGCCATCAAGCCCTACCTGGCGAGCTGATTCATTCGCAAGCGGCCTGTTTCCAATGTGGCTTCAGCCGCCGGGGAATCTGCAACGCTTCTTGCAGATTTTCCTTTAATCAGCATCGCAAACATAAACCCCGAAGTGCGTAGTGTATGCTTGTCGCATTGGTTTCAATAACTTAGCGAGAGGACTGAACGATGGATATAAATATGAGCCTGGTCGTGTTTGGGGTTCTGGCGCTGGTGGCATTGGTCCTGGTGTTGAAGACGCTATACACGGTGCGCACCTACACGGCGGGCGTGGTGGAGCGCTTCGGCAAGTTCAACCGCATCGTGCAGCCAGGGCTGCATACGCTGGTGCCGTTTGCCGAGAGCGTCTACTTCGTCGATCTACAGGTAAAGCAGGCCCAGTTCTCGGTGGAGACCAAGACGCGGGACAACGTCTTTGTGCAGATTCCGGTGAGTGTGCAGTACCAGATCCTGACGGACAAGATCTACGACGCCTTCTACAAATTGAGCGCGCCACAGAAGCAGATTGAAAGCTTCGTCTTCAATTCGATCCTGGGGCATGTGCCTAAATTGTCCCTGGATGAAACCTTCGAGCAGCAGTCGGGCATCTCGATCAACGTCAAGACCGAGCTCGACGCCACCATGTCCAGCTTCGGCTACAACATCCTCAATGCGCTGGTCACCGACATCATCCCCGACTCCAAGGTCAAGGACGCCATGAACGACATCAACGCCGCCCAGCGCGCGCAGGTTGCGGCGCAGGCGCGCGGCGAGGCGGAGAAGATCCTGAAGGTGAAGCAGGCCGAGGCCGAGGCCGAGTCGAAGGCGCTGCAAGGCAAGGGAATCGCGGCCGAGCGGCAGGCGATCATCGATGGCCTGCGCTCCTCGATCGAGAACTTCCGCGAGGGCGTCCCCGGCGCCACCGCGTCCGACGTCATGGCCCTCGTGCTGCTGACTCAGTACTTCGACACACTGAAGGACATTGGCACCAAGTCAGGAAACAATACGGTGTTCCTGCCCAATAGTCCCGGCGCGGCCAACGACTTCATGACCCAGATTCTGGCCGGACTGAAAGGCAGCATGAACGCCGGCAGTGGCGCAGGAGGCATGGGTCTGCCAGTGGTGAACCCCGCTGTGCCGCCACCAGTAGCGAAGAGCTGACCGCTACTCGCGGAGTAATGGTGCCGGGTGCCCCACATCTCGATTTTGGGATGTGGGTTTACGGCGCGTCGTGCAGCGTGCGGACGACTTCTTCGAGCCTCGCGGTGAACTCTGCCGGGTCGCTCTCCTCACTGGTCGCGGCGATGGCCTGCCCAATCCGCACCTCGATCTTGCCGGATCGGAACCACCGCGCGTGCGTGGCGCGAATCTCGTCCAACCCTACCAGCGCAATCGGCACAATCGGCACGCGCGACTGCGCCGCCAGCAGCCCGATGCCGGGCCGGAACGCGTGCAGCCTGCCATCGCGGCTGCGTGTCCCCTCGGGGAAGATCAGCACCGAGTAGCCACGGTCCATCGCCTCGCCCGCATGAGCAAAGCTCCGCCGGAACCCGCGCGCACGCGGCAGCGGGAAGACGTTGAACAGCGCCGTCAGCAGACAGTACGCTACCGGCCCACAGAGGTTCGCCACTGCGTTCGCCTGATTGCGCGCCCGCCGCATGTCGTCGAGCATCTCGCCGGACATCGACGCCGCAACGCGCCGCCGCAGCTTCGCCGGCAGTGCGTACAGGATCAGCGCCCCATCGTATGCAGTGACGTGGTTGGCGATCACCAGCACTGGAGCATCGGGCAACTCCGCTTTATCGCGGACCACGCGCGGCGCACCCAGCAGCCACACCACAGGCCGCAGCACCAGTTCAATAAACGCCACCCGCCCCGCCTGCATCGCCCAGTTCCACGGCCAGTGCGGATAGACAACTTCGGAAGTTGCAACCTGCGGCGCGTCCATTGTCCGAGGTTTGTTGTCCGCTTTTTCGCGTTCATCGCAGAGTGACGAGGAGTCTCTGCGTCTCGACTCCGGGCTCTCCGCGGCCACACCAGCCGCAGGCCCGGCAAGTTGCAGCTCCACCAGCGCGCGCAGTTGCGCCACATCTTCCAGGTTGGCGACGGCATCGTCCTCCATCTCCACGCCGAACCGTTGCTCCAGCGCGGACTGCAGTTGCACGCGACCCAGCGAATCCAGATGCAGGTCCTCTGACAGCCGCATGAGATTTAGCGCAGCGGAATCAGCCTCTGGGATAGCCTCGCCCGTGACCTCGGCGACAAGCTCCAGCAGCGCATCGCGATTTTTCTCAGCAACGCCCGCGGCAGACTTCCCTCCGCCAGCCAGCATCGCGCAGGCCCACTGCGCCACCTCCCGGCGCACCAGCTTCCCGGTCGACGTGTACGGAAGATCGATCTCCGGCCAGCGCAGCACGCGGCGGATCTGCTGGACCTCGGCCAGCGTGCGGTTGGCATCTGCCACGGCACGTTGCAATTCTTGCTCTCCGCCGGAAAACAGCACCACGGCGACCGGCTCCGCGCCCCCTGCCATCTCGCAGGCCACCACCACCGCGCCTCGCACTCCAGTCTGCGCCACCAGTGCGGCCTCCAGGTCGGCGGGATGGATGTTCATCCCCGCACCGGTCACAATCACGTCGCCCTTGCGCCCCAGAAATCGAAACTCGCCCGCCGCGTTCTTTTCCGCCAGGTCGCCGGTGGCCAGCCATTCGCCCTCGCGCGCGTGCATCTGTCCGCCCGCCCACGTCGCCCCGCTGAGCATCTCGCCGCGCACCAGGATCTCGCCGTCCCCGGCGATCTTCACCTCGCGTCCCGGCAGCGCCTTCCCAATCGTTCCCGGAGCGATGTGGAAGGGATGGTTCAATGTCACCAGCGCGGCGGTCTCCGTCATGCCGTAGCCCTGGATCAGCGCAAATCCGAGCCGGCTCCAGAAGGTCTCCAGGTCAGCGGGCAGCGTCGCGCCGCCCGAGATCACCGCCCAGAACTTCCAGCCCAGCGCGCCATGTACGCGGCGGAAGCGCCACCATCGCTTCCATATTGAAAGCTCTGCGGACGCATCCAACTTCGCGGCCAGCGCAGGGAAGCGGACCAGCAGATGCGCGCGCAGCAGATGCAGCACGCGCGGCACGGCAATCAGCACCGAGATGCGCTCACGCAGCACCAGATCAGTGACGCGCGACGGCTCAAGCTGCTCGGAGAAGTGGACCTCGGCGGCCAGTAGCGCCGGGCACCACAGCCCCATGAACTGCCCAAAAATGTGGCTTAGCGGAATGCTGTGCAGAAAGCGCAGCGGATGAAACACCCGCTCATAGCGAAGATACTTCGCCATCTCGCTCTCGATCGGCCCCAGCGTCACCAGAACATTGCGATGCGTATGCACAATGCCGCGCGGCTCCGAGGTCGTCCCCGAGGTAAAGACGATCTGGAACGGCGTCTCACGATTGACCGCCTCGCTGACGGCGAACAACGGCTCAGCATGCAGAGCAGCCCTGATTCCCGCGAGCGGCAGCCGCGCAACGTCGCGCGCCGGCGCATCGTCCTCCAGCGTCGCAAGCAGTCGCGCATCGCCCACGATCATCCGTGGCGCAACATCCTTCACCACGCGTCCCGCAAATTCGCTCGAGCCAGCCGCGTCCAGCGGTACCGCGATCACACCCCTCAGCAGGCAGCCGAAGAAGACCCCAATCCATTCCGCCGAGTTCTCGCCCCACAGCACCACGCGCTCGCCCGGCACCACGCCTCGCCGCTCCAGCTCCGCCGCGAATCGTCCTGCAAGTTCGGCCAGTTCGCCGTATGTCGTCGCATAGCGCCGGTTGCCGCGGTGCGCCACCACCGCCGTCTCCCCGGCGTGGCTGCGGAACTCATCGACGAGACTGGCCAGATCTTCGCGCACACCGTCCATCATAGTGCCGCCACAGCAGATTTAACGGCAGGGAAGGGGGTTACAACCGAGGGAATCTCGAACCCCCGTGCAGCCCTTCCCTGCGCCGGACGAGACTCTTCGTTCTAATAGGCGGGGTGGGCGATGACGCCGAGGTCGGCCAGGCCGTTGACGAAGTACTGCGCGGCCAGCGCCACCAGCAGCAGGCCCATCACGCGCACCAGAATGCGGATTCCCGTGTCGCCCAGCAGACGCACCACTTTGTCCGAGTGGCCGAGGATCAGGTAGCAGGCCAGCGCGGTAATTGCGATGGCGATCAGGATGGCAATCATCTGCCAGCGCGTCTGCGCCTGTCCCACCAGCACCATCACCGATGTAATCGCTCCGGGGCCGGCCAGCATGGGAACGCCCAGGGGAACGATTCCGGCGTCCTCCTTCTGCGCGGCGGCCTCGGTATCGCCCACCACCTCCTGCGTGGCCGAGCGCCGGGCCTGCAGCATGTCCAGTCCGATCAACATCAGGATGACTCCGCCGGCAATCTCGAATGCGGGCAGTGTGATGCCGAGGACGCGGAAGATGGCCTCCCCGGCAAATGCAAAGGCGGCCAGAACGATCAGCGTTGTCAGCGCGCCCTTGCGCGCAATGCGGCGGCGCCGCGCGTCGTCCGAACCTTCGGTGATGGCCAGAAACGTGGGCAGCGCGGCGAACGGATCAACCAGAAAAAAAATGGAACTGAGCGCCAGCACACTGAAGCGCACATACACCGAGTGCTGCAATCCGTACAGGCTCACGAGATGTGGATCGAACGCCACAGAGCTATTGTCGCACCGATGATTTTATTCGAGGCAGGAATGCAGCCCGTATAATTGTTAATTCACCGGTGATTGACGGCTGACATACTGGACTGGCGGGGCGAAGGAGAAGAGATGGCGTTTGAAACGACGAAGAATATCTGGCACAACGGGCAGCTAATCGCATGGGAGAAGGCGCAGATCCATGTGATGTCGCATGTGATCCACTATGGGTCTTCGGTCTTCGAGGGGATTCGCTGTTATACGCAGCCGAATGGCGCGGCCATCTTCCGCCTGCAGGACCACATGCGCCGCATGCTGGACTCGGCGAAGATCTACCGCATGCCGCTGGGCTACACGCACGATGAGCTGTGCGCCGCGACGGTCGATCTGGTCGAGGCGAATGGCGTGGCGCCGTGCTACATCCGGCCCATCGCCTTCCGCGGCTACGGCGAGGTCGGGGTGAACCCGCTGAACTCTCCCATGGAGGTCTACATCGCCAACTATCCCTGGGGCAAGTACGTCTCCGGCAGCGGTGGCGCGGATGTCTGCATCTCCAGTTGGAACCGCCTCGCGCCCAACACCATGCCGTCGCTGGCCAAGGCGGGCGCAAACTATATGAACTCGCAGTTGATCCGCATGGAGGCGGAGATCAACGGCTACTCCGAGGGCATCGCGCTGGATGTGAACGGCTACCTGTCGGAGGGTTCGGGCGAGAACCTCTTCCTGGTGCGCGATGGCATTCTCTACACCACGCCGCTGGCCAACTCCGTGCTGTGCGGAATTACACGCACCTCCGTGCTCACCATTGCCAAGGCGCTGGGCATTCCTGTCGTCGAGCTGCCCCTGCCGCGCGAGATGGTGTACATCTGCGACGAGGCCTTCTTCAGCGGCACCGCAGCCGAGGTCACGCATCTGCGCTCGGTGGACAAGATCCTGATCGGCGATGGCACCATGGGCCCGGTCACCACGGCCATCCACGACGAGTTCTTCGCCATCGTCAACGGCATCAAGCCCGACCGCTACGACTGGCTCACCCCAGTGCGTGTCCCGGTGGCAGAGCCGGTCGGAGCTTGAGAACGGTTGTTGGTTGTTAGTTGCTGGTTGTTGATGAAAGACAGAAGAGGCGGCCGATGCGGTCGCCTCTTCAAGTGTGGCCGTTTTGAGGACGATTCTCAGTTTTCCGACGGCAGCTCAATGAGGTCAACACGAGGAAATCAGTTCGCGGTAGGTTGGCGATTAATCTGGTCCACGACGATGACCTTCGATGGGACCTTGGCGCTCTGAAGCCGCAGCCCCAACTGCTCCCGCACCGCGGTGAAGATTGAAGAAAGGTTATCGATATCCGCATCCTTCATTCCAAATCCCTTCGCCTGGGCCACCGCAGCATCGTCCATCGGGCTCCAGACCAATTTGAAATCGTATCCACCGGAAAGGTGCGTTGCGTCTACCACGGGCCTTCCGAGTATCTTCCCCAGCGCCTCCGCAAACTCTGACATCGACATATTTGTGCTACTAAAAGACGCAGGGCCAGAACCCCATCCCCCCCGACCGCGCAGTCGTTCCAGCGGGGTCGCAGGCTGGGCCAGGACCTTCTTGTCCGGCACCAACTCAAAGCCGGACACGGTCTGAAGCTCCTCGTGCCATTTCAATCCAAATCGCTCGATCAAGAGCGCTTTCATCATTTCGGCTGTAGCATTATGGTCGTCCGGCTTGTAGGTAGGTAGTCTTGCAACCAGGTCAAACCTGGATGTATCGAGCCACGAGGGCGCCTTCAGAGCATAATCGCTAACGGACAGCCCCATCTCTACCCACTGTTTTAAGGGCGTGTTCTCCATCCGATACTGACCTCCAGGCCCACCGCCCGAAGAACGCGAATAAGCTGGCAGTTTCGGGTCGCTTGGCTTGATGGCAGCCACTTCAAACTGCAAAGGCTTTGCCTGTTGTGGCTGCTGTGCGGTCGAGATGCCCGCCGAAAGTGCCCCAAGCACCACGATTACCGCAGCGAAACTCGCTAACGCTGCTTGCCTCATAATCCGGCTCCTCCAACAATTATCAACTGGGATCTCCTGTTCTGCACCGATTCGCTTGAATTGTATCGCTCCTGATGCTGATTGCAAGACAAAGGAATGTTTGTGCCGACAAAGCCAGCGTTTGCGGAAGAAAGGCCGGGCGATTCATTGTCGTGCTTGTTTCGCCGTCGCCGGGTGCCCCAGGTCTCGCTTCTGAGACCTGGGGTCTTTGCACTTGCTCCTGCTTTTCGGAGGGAGCGTGGGGCTTCAGCCCCACGAATAAGGCCAGCCGATTCACTGGGCTTTAGCCCCGGGCCTTCTCCTCATCGCGTCAATACAGACCTTTTCCGCAGCCTGTTTAGCCCCAAGAAAATTATCTTCATCGAACGATGCGCAGCGTGCGGTCCCAGCGGGCTAGGTTCATGAGCGAGACGGCTGGTTCTTTCAGCGAGAAGTAGATCAGAAAGGGCTTGCCGACGATGGCTGCGCGCGGGACGAGTCCCCAGTAGCGGCTGTCTTCGCTGTTGTTGCGGTTGTCGCCGAGCACAAAGTAGCTGTCCGGCGGAATAGTCAGTTCGCCGTTTGCGACCAGCGAGTGCATCTGGACCCACCAGCGCGAATCGACTGCGGGATCGGCGCGATCCATGCGCGGGAAGTCGTCGCGGTAGCTGTCCGCACCCGATGGCAGATAGACGGCATAAGGCTCGCTGAGCGCGCGGCCGTCGATCCAGACGCGCCCGTCGCGCAGGCGCAGCCGGTCGCCCGGCAGACCGACGATGCGCTTGACCAGATGCAGCGCGGGATCGACCGGGTAATGAAAGACGATCAGGTCGCCGCGGCGGATGAGATTCGCCGGCGCCAGAGCAGGGAAGCGGCCGGTGGAGATTTCCTTGTTGACCAGCAGAAAGTCGCCAACCAGCAGCGTTGGCTCCATCGACGCAGAGGGAATGCGAAAGGGCTGCATGGTGAAGGTCATTACGAATAGCGCGATGACGACAATATAGAGCAGCGATTGGAAGGCATGAAGCATGCTGTGGTGGTGAATTGTGGCCTCGCCGTGATCCAGCGCGGAACTCATCGCGCGGTCTCCGGCTGCCGTGAGCCAGCGGCGGGCGGGCGGGCCGATTTCGTCTTCGATCTCTCGCTGGATTGCGCCTTCGGTCTCGCGTCCGATTGAGCGCTGGAGGTGAGGCTGGCGAAGGCGAGGCGCGCGGCCTCCTGCTGCGCCTGCTTCTTGGTGGTGCCGTCGGCGCTGGCCAGGGTGAGAGGCACGCCATCGGCACCCGCGACGCGCACCTCGATGCGGAAGCGCTTCTGGTGGTCGGGGCCGGACTGCGCGGCCAGGACGTACTGCGGCTGGCCGTGGCCTGTGGCCTGCAGGCGCTCTTGTAGGGCGGATTTGTAGTCGCCCACCGCTCCCGAAAAGGGTTCGCTGGAGTGCAGCACGCCACTGACGCTCTCCTCCGCCGGTTCGATGATGTGGCGATGGATGAACTCGCGCGCCGCGGCGAGACCTCCGTCCAGATACAGCGCTGCAATGACTGCCTCCACCGCGTTGGCCAGCAGTGCGGGCTTTCTCTGGCCGCCGCTGTGCGCCTCTCCGCGGCCCAGCAGAAGCATGGGGCCGAGCTGGATGCGCTGCGCCACCTGCGCCAGATGCCGGCTGCTGACCAGCGAGGCGCGCAGCCGCGTCAGATCGCCCTCGCGCAGCGCGGGAATCCGCCGGTACAGCGCCTCGGCGACAACCAGCCCCAGCACCGCGTCGCCCAGAAACTCCAGCCGCTCGTTGTCGCTTCCTGGATCGCGTGTGCCTTCGGGATTGATCTCGTACGCCAGCGAACTGTGCGTCAGAGCGAGCGTCAGCAGGCTGCGGTCCTTGAACGGGTAGCCGAAGAAGCTGTCGTCTGGGCCGCCGGTAAGAATGGAACGGTCCGCAGCCGCTCCCGGTTTTTCCGCGGAGCCGTCAGGACGCCCAGCCGGTGGTACTGTTTCTTTGCCCGGCGTCTTGCGCGGGCGTTCTGCAGTGGTATGGCGCGTCGTCAATGGCCCCCCCGGACGGTGCATCTGAGCTTCCGATCCTTAGTTTACCGGAAGTTGACTGCCAGACAGTCGGCGTTCCGGCTAGGCTCACTTGGACGGCGTGCTTGGCCGGTAGGCTTCTTTTTCGGCCTTGCCGGTGGGGTCGAGCGGCGCGTCGTCCGCGGGGGCTGCGTTGTCTTGCTGGTCGGAGGAGGTCGCCGTGCGTTTGGGCAGCGCGAACGGCTGCTGGATGCCTCGTTCGGCGGCGGCCTTGGTATCTGGCTGGCTGTCGCGGTTGGCCAGCGCGGCGCGATACTCGGCCAGCGCCTTCTCGCGCTGCGGCGTCTGAGCGATGTCGTACATCCGCCCCAGATAGATGTGTGCCCACGCGACGGTGCGCGGGTCGTGCGACAGCTTCACGGTCTGGGTCAGGTGGTCGAGCGCCTCGTCCGCATCGCCCTGCATCAGGTTGATGCGCCCAAGCAGGTAGAGCGCCTGCGGATTGGCGGGATTGGCCTTCAGCGCGGCGTCTGCGATCTCGCCTGCGCCGTCCACGTCGCCCTTCATCAGCTTGCTCTCGGCCAGGTCCAGTCCGGCCAGCGGGCGCGGCGTGCGGCGAATGACGTCGCCACCGGAGCCCGTGGGCAGGAACGCGATCTGCTGGTCGTGGCTGCGTTCGCGCTCCACGTCCATGCCGTAGACCATGGGGCCCATGTTGTCCTTGAGGCTGGTGCCATCCTTCTGCATCTGTCCGAGCTTGCCGTAGAAGTAATCCACCAGCACCCATCCCTGCCGCATGTCCAGATCGACCCTGCGGCGGCGGACCACCTCGGCCTGCCGGTCGTAGACCGACATCTCTGCCTCGTAACGCTCCTGGTCGGCGCGCTCGCGCAGTGATCCGGGCTTCACCGGCACTGGAATGCCCACGTCCATGGTCTGCGCTTCCACCGCCTTGATGAGGCACTCTGTAAGCAGCGCCACGATGTCGGACTTATAGGTAAACTCCAGCGGAGCCTTCTGCACCGGCTTCAGCAGCGGAAGCATCCGGTTGATGGAGCTGGTCCGCGTGTACACCAGCGGCTCGATCAGGAAGTGCAGGTAGGTGTGGCGGATCAGGTCCATCGGCACGGTCTCTGGCTGTCCGGCGCGCGGCGAGACAACCACCACCGAGTCCGTGCCGTTGTATCGTGCGTTGGTCTCCTCCGGCGCCAGCATCGGCTCCAGCAGCACCAGAAAGCGGCGTCCGTCGTAGCTGCTCACCGGCAGGCGCAGGAAGATGTTGGTGTCCAGCACCGCCTTGGTCAGCGGTTCGTGGATGCGGTCGATCAGCGCCTCGTACTCCGGCCGGTTCGCAATCCAGATTGCGTTCAGATGCACCGCCTCGGCGAAGGCGCGCAGCAGGGGAAGAATCTCCACCACCGGCGCGGCCTCCGGCGGCAGATCGGGAAGTTCGACCGTAAGTGCAAGCTCCGGCGCGGGTGACAGGTACAGCGCCAGCGAGATGTACTGCGCCACCTCGCGGCCCGTGTCCGTGAGCGCGTGCTGGCGGATAAAGAAGCACACCGCGTCGCGTGCGTCGCGTGCCGCGGCGGATGCGGCCAGCTCCTGGTTCATCTGCTCGCGTACCTTCAGCCGGACGGGGTCGGACTCGGCCAGCCCAGCGTCGTAGCCGCAGGCGTTCAGCGCGGCGGCCAGCGTAAACAGCGGCTCGCTGGTCTCCAGCGTCACGGCCGAGCCGCTCGCCTCCGGCTGCGCAATGCGCTGCGTGGGTGTGGTCTCAACAGCCTGCGATTCGGGCGTGCTGGACGACGAGCTCGACGTGCCGGGAGCCTGCGCCACCAGCGCCGGCGCAACCACAACCCCGCCAACCAGCAACGCAACCGCAACAGCAGCGACAGGGAATAGTCGCGCCGCAAACAGCAGGCGGCATGGAGTGAGCAGCAGCCGTCGCGGCGCGATCAAAATGCGTCGTGCGGCAATCAGGATATGGCGCGGGGACATCAACAGCCGTCGCGGGGCGATTGGGTTGGTTCGGGATCGGGAGGGAATCTTCAGGCTAAACACAATAAGGTTTCGACGCTCCCACCGAGTTTAAGTGACCCACAAGGCGATAGCAAGCCGAGGGGACTATTCAATGTTCTCGGCGGGTGCCCATCCAACGTCTTTGAAATCTTGATCCCCCCCAGAAAGTGGGTGCCCCATCCTTCGCTTATTTCTAGCGAAGGGTGGGTGTCCACAAATCTTGACTTTGGATTCTCCCGAATCTTGGCGATTGATTCGGGTGTAGAATTTTCCCGTCATGACGAAGGGACTTGTTCGTTACCAGCAGTGCGGCTGTTTTCACTTTCTGACCTTCAGTTGTTATCGAAGACAGGCCCTGTTGACGCGGGACGGAGCCTACGATCTCTTCGAGCGCGAACTTGAGGCGGTGCGTCGTCGCTACGGCTTTGTGGTTGCCGGTTACGTTCTCATGCCGGAGCACGTTCATCTGTTGGTCGGCGAGCCGCGCCGGTCTCCGCTATCGGTTGCGCTTCAGGTATTGAAGCAGCAGTCGTCGCGCAAGCTGAAGTCGAGCGGAGAGGCTCAGTTCTGGCAGCGCCGCTATTATGATTTCAACGTGCATAACGGAGAGAAGCGGGTCGAAAAGCTCCGCTACATGCACCGCAATCCAGTCCAGAGGGGACTAGTCGAGAAGCCGGAAGAGTGGCCGTGGTCCAGCTTCCAGCACTACGCAACGGGAAAGATCGGCACCATAGAGATCGAATCAGAATGGACAGCGCGACGCCGCGAGGCAGAGACAGTCCAGCAGTTACGCCTCCCACCCTTCGCCAGAAGTTAGTTCCGAGTTCTTGTAAGTGATACTGGCGGATGGCCCACCCTAAGTTTTGGAGTCTTGATCCTCCCCAAAAAATGGGTGCCCCATCCTTCGCTTTTTTCTAGCGAAGGGTGGGTCTACCGCCAACTCCGCCAGCTCCCGAAGATTTTTTCCGCCGGGTGGCCCACCCTAAGTTTTGGAGTCTTGATCCTCCCCAAAAAATGGGTGCCCCATCCTTCGCTTTTTTCTAGCGAAGGGTGGGTCTACCGCCAACTCCGCCAGCTCCCGAAGATTTTTTCCGCGAATTTCCCCGTAAAT